>Ga0157379_10001032_pt1 | contig 22593 bp, 16 predicted proteins | sample S25metaG_FD_121802 | JGI IMG/M metagenome (GOLD analysis project Ga0157379, IMG submission 121802) | Switchgrass rhizosphere microbial communities from Kellogg Biological Station, Michigan, USA - S2-5 metaG | ecosystem: Host-associated > Plants > Roots > Rhizosphere > Soil | place: USA... | reverse complement strand
GCGGCCTGCCACTGTAAAAACGGGCCTGAGCGTCCCCTGAGTAAGTGGTGTGTCCTCGCCCCGCGCGACATGTAGGACTAACGAATGGCTAATTTTGCGATCGCACACTGCCTGCACCTTTTATCAAAGGCTCCCGGACTAGATGAAATGGCGCTTTGAATTCCCGACTGGAACTGTTCTCGCACATCTCAGGTTCGCCCTGATTCTGAGCGTTAGCATCGCAGCATCGTCTGCCCGGGCCGGCATCGACCACGAATGGACCTACGACGACAGCGGCATCTGGAATCGGAAGTACCAGCTCGCCCTCGAATACGGGCTGGTGGGAGGCGAAGTTGTAAGCGCACTCTGGGAAGGCGGCGACACTCGTTGGGGCAAGACGATGTGGCAGTCCATCGACAGCACCGTCGCGGGCGGGACCATTTCCTCAGTCATGAAGTATGCCTTTTCCCGGGTGCGTCCCATCGACAGCAACAACAACCCCAACCTATGGTTCAAGGGGAACGGCAACGAGAGCTTTCCGAGCGGTGAGGTGACGGTCGTCAGCGCCGTCGTGACCCCTGTGATCCTCGAGTACGGACACGACTATCCGCTGGTCTACGCCTTGGAAGCACTTCCCCTTTACGATGGCATTGCGCGCATGAAACTTCAGGCGCACTGGCAAACCGACGTGCTGGCCGGATTTGCCATCGGCAGCGCGAGCGGCTGGTGGATGCACCGGAGAGGAGATTCGCCCCTGTTGCTGAGCGTCATGCCGCAGGCCGTGTACCTGGGGTTCTCAAAGAAGTTTTGACTGCAGGATGTTCCGAGCAACGAGCCACTAGGCCCGCTTCTCGGGAAAGCGGAGATTGCGCCGCTAGGCCAACATCCGAAAAAATTGGTGGACGGTACTGGGATTGAACCAGTGACCCCTGCCGTGTGAAAGCAGTGCTCTACCGCTGAGCTAACCGTCCGCCGCGGGGTGGGGCCGCGATTCTAAGGTCCGGGACATAGCGGCGCAATCGTGATCGCCGCCGGCCTTGATAGCGGCGGCCATGCGCGAAGCCGTAGCAGGGGTGGCCCTCAGCAGATACCATGCGCGACCTCCATGAGCACCGTAGTTACCCGATTCGCACCCAGTCCGACTGGCCTTCTGCACATAGGCGGCGTGCGCACCGCGCTGTTTTCCTGGCTATACGCACGCCACCACGGCGGGAAATTCATCCTGCGGGTAGAGGATACCGACCGTGAGCGATCGACCGAGGAGGCCGTCAAGGTCATCCTCGACGGCATGGCGTGGCTGGAGCTGGATGCCGACGAGGGTCCTTACTACCAGACCCAGCGCTACGATCGGTATCGCGAAGTGCTCGCGCAGATGCGCGCCGCCGGCCACGCCTACGACTGCTACTGCAGCAAAGCCGAACTCGAGGAGCTGCGGGCACAGCAGATCGCCGCGAAACAAAAGCCCCGCTACGACGGGCGCTGCCGTGACCGCCGTGAGCCCAAGCCGGGGGTCGTTCCGGTGGTGCGCTTCCGCAATCCCCTCGACGGCGAGGTGGTGGTCGATGACCAGGTCCATGGGCGGGTGGTGTTCCAGAACAGCGAACTCGATGACCTGATCATCGCGCGCTCGGACGGTAATCCGACCTACAACTTCTGCGTGGTGGTGGACGATTCCGACATGGGCGTGACCCACGTGATTCGCGGGGATGATCACCTGAACAACACGCCACGCCAGATGAACATGCTGCGTGCGCTCGGCGCCACGCCACCGGTGTACGCGCACGTGCCGATGATTCTGGGGGCGGATGGCGCCAAGCTCTCGAAGCGGCACGGCGCGGTCAGCGTGCTGCAGTATCAGGAGGAGGGCTACCTTCCAGATGCGCTGTTGAACTACCTGGTGCGCTTGGGATGGTCGCACGGTGATCAGGAAGTATTCACGCGCGCGGAAATGATTGCCGATTTCGATATTCGGGACGTCAACAAGGCGGCCTCCGCCTTCAACGCCGAGAAGCTCCAGTGGCTCAACCAGCAGCACCTGATGCGCGCGCCGGTGGCGCAGCTGGTGAGTGCGCTGCGAGCGCAGTTGGCGCGTCTTAACGTCACGAGCGACGATACCGCCCTGCTCGAGGGAGTGGTCAATGCGCAGCGCGAACGCAGCAAGACGCTGCGCGATATGGCCGCCAACAGTCTGTATTTCTTTGGCGATATCGGGGACTACGAGCCCAAGGCGGCGGCAAAGTTTCTCAACCCCGAAAATGCGCCGGCCCTGCAGCAATTGCATTCCGGATTGACGGACCTCACCGAGTGGAGCGCTGCTGCCGTGCACGCGGTCATTGCCGGGGTCGCCGAGCGCGCAGGCGCAGGCCTGGGCAAAGTGGCTCAGCCGTTGCGCGTGGCGGTGACCGGAGGCACCATCTCGCCTCCCATCGATGTCACCGTCGCCCTGCTCGGGCGCGAGCGCACGCTCAAGAGACTGGAACGCGCGATCGGCCAGGCCACGAGCAGCGGCTGAGTACCTGAGACGTCGGGCCCCGTCCTTGGATGGGCCTGGCCTAAGCCGCCGGGACCGACACCAAACCCTTGTTTTGCTTGACAGTGTCGGGGGGCTTGCGTAAGTTCGCCACCCTCTCGTGGGGCCATAGCTCAGCTGGGAGAGCGCTTGCATGGCATGCAAGAGGTCGGCGGTTCGATCCCGCCTGGCTCCACCAATTTCGATGATCGGTGTAGATCTGCGTCCCCATCGTCTAGAGGCCTAGGACACTGCCCTTTCACGGCGGCGACAGGGGTTCGAATCCCCTTGGGGACGCCACCTCACCTAAGGCGCCTTGGGCGCATTTGCATCCCCGGGCGGTGCCAAAATTGAGGGGAAATGCGCCCAGTCTGACGCCACCCTCCTACAGAACTGCGACCCATGAGCATGATCCAGTTCACGTTGCCCAGAGCTAAGTGCCTGAAAGTATGAACCCAGCGTCAGTTTTACCGGTGTATGTAGCTGGTAGAATTGCGCGGCGCCGATCAGGGGTAGAGCACCGTCGATGTACGAGCCCGTAGTATTTAAAAACGAAGTCTCGCAGCTGCTGGCCATCGTGCGCGCGACGCTTCCGGCCGCAGTGGCGGTGGGCTGTCTGGTCGTCACCTGCTGGGTGTACCAAGCGCCGTTCGGCACCAATTTCGTGGCCTTGAGCATGCTGGTCGCGGCGATGGCGGCGGTCATGCTGAAGTCTTCGGTGCGCGTCTCGGGTGATGCGCTTGCGCAGTGGGGCGGCATCGCCTTTGATGTGATCTCGCGCTGGATCATGCTGTTCGGCGGCCTGCTGGTGATTGGCTACGTCACCAAGTTCTCCGCCATTTACCCCCGGCGCGTAATCCTGACCTGGACGTTGGTCACGCCGGCCGTGCTGATCATCGTCAATGTGATTCTGCGCGCGGTGATGCGCCGCATTTTTTCCGATCCGGCCAATTCGCGGCGCGTAATTTTCGCCGGCTACAACGACATCAGCCTCTCGCTCGCCTCGCGCCTCACGAACGATCACCTCTCGGCGATGAAGGTGGAAGGATTCTTCGACGACCGCAGCGCCGAGCGCTTAGGTGCGGGCGAGGGCCCGCCGCTCCTTGGGAAACTCCCGGAACTTCCGGCCTACGTGAAGTCCCAGTTCATCGATGTGATCTTCGTGGCCCTGCCGATCCGCCACATTCGCCGGGTGCTGGACCTGATTGACGAGCTGCGCGATACCACGGCCTCGATTTACTACGTGCCGGACATCCTGGTTTTCGACCTGATCCAGTCGCGCACGCTTGAGATCAACGGCATCCCGGTCGTGGCCATGTGCGAGACGCCTTTCGCCGGCTACCGCGGGGTCGTCAAGCGGCTGACCGACATCGTGCTGTGCATGGCGGCGATGCCGCTGCTCCTGCCACTCATGGCGGTGATATCCATCGCCGTCAAGGTCACCTCCCCGGGACCGGCGATTTTCCGCCAACGCCGCTACGGGCTCGATGGGCGCCCGATCGTGGTCTACAAGTTCAGAACCATGGACGTCACGGAAGATGGCGATGTGATCGTGCAGGCCACCAAGGACGATGCCCGGGTGACGACGGTTGGGCGTTTCCTAAGGAAATACTCGCTGGATGAATTCCCGCAGTTTTTCAACGTGCTGCAGGGCCGCATGAGCCTCGTGGGACCGCGTCCGCACGCGGTCGCCCACAACGAGTGGTACCGCAAGCTCATCAAGGGCTACATGATGCGGCACAAGGTGCCGCCGGGCATCACCGGACTGGCGCAGATCAACGGCTGCCGCGGCGAGACTGCGATGCTCGAGCAGATGCAGGCGCGCATCGACTACGACCTGGAGTACTTGAGGCACTGGTCCTTGATGCTGGACCTGAAAATCCTGACGCGCACCGTGCTGCGCTTGGTGCGCGACGCCAATTCCACCGCCGTCTAGAGCGGGTTACTTTTCCTTGAAGTCATCCGGCACCAGCTGGTGCCGTCCCAGCAGCTTGTAGAAGTCGGTGCGGTTGCGTTTGGCCAGACGTGCGGCCTGACTGACGTTGCCGCCCGTGATCTGCAGGATCTGCGAGAGGTAGCTGCGCGTGAATTCATCGCGCGCCTCATCGAATGAAGGCAGCTTCGCCTGCGTGCCGCCGAGCGATTGCTGCACCAGCTCCACTGGAATGATCGGCGTCTGCGCGAGCGCGCAGTTCTGGCGCACCACGTTGCTGAGTTGGCGCACGTTGCCGGGCCATTCGCTGGTGGCCAAAAGTTCGATCGCCTCGGGAGCGTAGATCTTGCGCTGGCCGGTCTGCTTGGAGATCTCGGCCAGGAAGTGCGCCACCAGCACCGGGATGTCCTCGCGACGGCGGCTGAGCGAAGGCAGATCGATGTGCACCACGTTGAGCCGGTAGTAGAGGTCGTCGCGGAACTGTCCGGCCGCCACCAGCGCCTGCAGGTCACGGTTGGTGGTGGAGATGATGCGCACGTTGAAGGCGATGAGATCGCTCCCATTGCTGCCCTGGGCGGCGCTGTCGCGCAGCACCTGCAGGAGCCGGAGCTGCGCCGGCATCGGGAGCGCAGCGATTTCATCGAGCATCAGCGTGCCGCCCTCGGCACTGCGGAACAACGACTCGTTCAGCTGCTCCTCGGTCATGTTGCCGCAGTCAACCACGATGAACGGTTGGCTGCGCCGTGGGCTGGCCCGATGAATGGCGCGCGCCATCATCTCCTTGCCCGTGCCGCTCTCGCCGGTGATTAGCACGTGGGTGTCGGTCCCGGCGACCATCTGGGCCTGGCCCAGCTTCTCCTCCATGACCGCGCTGCGCGTGGTGAGTCCGGAGCGCCAGTCCTCGGCGCCGTCCACGAAGCCGGAGATCTTCAGGGCTTTTTGCACCTGCGCCAGCAGTTCCTGCTTCTCCACCGGCTTGGTCAGAAAGCCGAAGGCGCCCATCTGCGTGGCGTGCACCGCGTCGGGGATCGTGCCGTGCGCGGTCAGCAAAATCACTTTCAGTCCCGGCCAGCGGGTCTGCAGTTCCTTGAGCAGTCCGATGCCGTCGAGCTGGTCCATACGCAGGTCCGAGATCACCAGATCCGGTCGGAACCGGCCGGCCGCGGCGAGCGCCTGCACGCCGTTTTCCATCGGCTCGACCTCGTAGTTCTCGGCACGCAGGCGGATGGTCAATAGCCGCAGCAGTCCCGGATCATCATCGACCACGAGGATCCGCGCCTTGCGCTTGACGGCGGTGTTCACTTCTTGCGTACCTCCGGCGTGGTCTTGCTCAAGTTCGGTTCGATGTTGGCGATCGTGTCCAATTTGGCCTGGGCCTCCTCAAGCTGGTGGCGAAGCTTGGCGTTGTCATCGAGCTCGGCCTGCAACCGGCGGTTGGCTGCGGTCAGGCGTTCCTGATCGACACTGTGGTTGGCCAGTGCCTGCAGCCGCTCATTGTCATTGACCAGCCCGAGCTCGCGATCGAGCTGCGCGAGCTCGAGCAGCGTCACGGCGCGTTCCACCGGCGCTAGGCTCTCGGGCCGCGCCGCCAGCTCGCGCAGCAGTACGCGCGCGTGCTCCACATCCCTGCCGGTGTGGCCGGGGGTGGCCAGCACCAGCGCATAGCGCAGCTGCGCGCTGCCGCCCGAGGCGCGTTCGTACCCCTGGCGTGCGGCAGTGACAATTTCGGCCTGCTCGGCCGGATTGCCGCTGCTGAGACGCTGCAGCGACTGGATCGTATCGGCCAGCATGACCGCGACCTGCGTGTCGCGGTCCACCCCGTCGGTCGTGCGCCCTGAGGTCGGGCGCGAGGAGTGCCCGCCGAGCGATTCGCAGCCTGCAACGGCCAGGATCGAAATGGCAAGGGTCGCCAATAACAGACGGGGGCTACGCGGCATGGGCTTTCCTGCGCAGCGGCGTGGGGGCGCCCGCACCGCTCCCGGGGATGGGCGCCGAGTGCTGAGCGCGCTGGGGCATGCGGATGCGGAAATGCGCGCCGCTGAATTCGCCATCGACGATCTCGATCGTGCCCTGGTGGGCGAGCACAAACTCCTGAACCACCGACAGGCCGATGCCCGTACCGCGCACGTGCCCGCCGGGCGCACGCCCGGTGTGGAAGGCGTCGAACACGTAGGCGCGCTCGGCCGGGGGTATGCCCGCACCGTCGTCGGCCACCTCCAGCACCAGATCCTCACCGCTCGGCTGCGCGCGCACCGTGATCGTGCCCCCGCGCGGGGAGTACTTGATGGCATTGGACAGCAGATTCTCGAGGATCAGGCGCAGTTTGCCGCGATCGGCATACATCGCGATATCGTCGATTTTGACGTCGAGCCGCAGGCGCTGCGAGACCAGTGTGAGCTGCTGGTTTTCGAGCACCTGCTTGACCACCGGCCGGATGCGAAATTCACTCGGATCGAGCGCGGCGCTGTTGCTCTGCCAGGCACTAAAGGACAGCAGGTTCTCGATCATGCGCTGCAGCTTGATGCTGTTATCCTGCAAGATGGCGGTGACCTCCCGTTGTCCCGGCCCTAGTGCGCCGACCGCACCATCCATCAGCAATTCCGTCCCCTCGCGGATGTTGGCCAGCGGCGTCTTCAATTCGTGCGACATGTGCCGCAGGAAGCGGTTGCGTTCCTGAGCCAGGTCGAGCAATCGCCCGCGGAGCCATTCGAGCTGTTCGCCCAGCCGCCGCAGGTCAACTGGCCCAGTGACCAGAATTTCACGCCCGAAGTTCCCGCCGCCCAGCTCGGTGATGGCGCGGTCCACCTGCCGCAACGGCCGCCCGATCCCGAAAGTGAAGCTTAAGGTGGCCGCTATCGCCAGCGGAATCAGCATGCTCGCTTCCCAGAACAGCTCGAGCTGCGCACGATTGGTCTGGTCGCGGAGCGAGGCGAGTTCCGAGTCGATCTGAGTTTTGACCTGAGCGGCGATACGGTTCGCCTGGTCATCCAGCGGACCGAAGTCCGGCACCGGGGGCCGGCCACCGGCCACCGCTTCTTCCATCCCGGCCTCGCTCGGCGCGCGCATGCGGCTGACGATATCGCGCTGCAGGGTCACGAAGGGTTCCAGCGCGGCGCGCGCCGCATCGGTGCGCAGCAGCGCCTTCAAGTCGACCACGGTGGCACTCAAGGCGGCATCGTGGGCGTCGAAAGCCGCGAGCAGCTTTTCCCCGCCGAGCACCTGGTAGAGCCGGGCGGCACGCTCCAACGCGCTGCGCTCCTCGAACATGTTCTGCAGCACGTGCGTCGATTGCACGCTGTCGAGGACCAGACGCTGGCCGAAGACCGTCAGCCGGCGCAGCTCGATCGTCGCGTGCAGGATGGCCGCCAGCAGCGGCACGGTGATCACGCCGATCCCGAGCAGCAGGTAGCCGTTCAGCGATTTTGGGAGGATCGCACGCATCCGGGCATTCTAAGACAGTCTGGCGGGGATGGCCTGTCTCCGGCCCTCCGGCGTGGCTTTCGTCCTACCAAGGCTCCCGTAGGAGCTTTTCCTCCCAGCGCAGGGCGGTGCGAACGATCGTGTCCAGGTCATCGAGCTTGGGTGCCCACCCCAAGACCGTGCGCACCTGATCGGCGGCGGCCACCAGCCGATCCGGATCGCCCTCGCGGCGAGCCTCTTCCTTGACGCGGATTCCGCGCCCGGCGACCCGCTGGACGCTCTCGAGCACCTCGCGGACGCTGTATCCGTGGCCGTAGCCACAATTGAGAATTCTCGACGCCCCGCCGCCGCGCAGGTAGTCCAGGGCGTTCAGGTGCGCCTCGGCCAGATCTTCCACGTGAATGTAGTCGCGGATACCGGTCCCGTCGGGGGTCGGATAGTCCGTGCCGTAGATCGAAACGTGCGGTCGCTTGCCAACCACCGCCTCGCAGGCCACCTTGATCAGCAAGGTGGCCTTGGCCGTCGCCTGGCCGATCCGGCACTGCGGGTCCGAGCCGGCGACATTGAAGTAGCGCAGGCTCACGTAGCGAAAATCGCTGACGGCCGCCAGGTCGCGCAGGATCCACTCGGACATGAGCTTGGAGGTGCCGTAGGGATTGATCGGGGCGAGCGCCATATCCTCGCGCGCAATGCCCCCCTGCGGTATGCCGTAGACGGCCGCGGTGGAGGAAAACACGAATCGCCGCACGCCCGCGTGCATGCACGCTTCCAGCAGGTTGCGCGTGGCACTGGTGTTGTTGCCGTAGTATTTGAGCGGGTCGCGCACCGATTCCGGAACGATGGTGTTGGCCGCAAAATGCATGACCGTCCCGACCTGGTGCTCGGTGAGCGTGCGCGCCAGAAGTTCGCGATCGCCGACGCTGCCCACGATCAGCGGCGTGTCAGCCACCGCCTGCCGGAAGCCCGTGGACAGGTTATCCAGCACCACGACGCGTTCAGCGCGATTGCGCAGCTGCAGGACCACATGGCTGCCTATGTAGCCCGCGCCACCTGTGACCAGCACGGTATCCTTCATACCCATCGAAGCTCCTGCGTACCACCTTAAGAAATGCGAACAAAGCTATGATAACCGGGCCGCCATTGGCAGCTGTGAACCAGTCTCCAGGTCGCGTGCCTTGAAGGACCGCCGCAATCTCACCCCCTTTGCCGGATTGACGCCAGATGCCGTGCTGGGCGCGGCCGAAGCGGTGGGTCTTGAGCCCGACGGCCATGTATTTGCCCTCAACAGCTACGAGAACCGGGTCTATAGGCTGGGCCGGGTGGCCGACGCACCGGTAGTGCTCAAGTTCTACCGTGCCGGGCGCTGGAGCGATGCCCAGATCCTCGAGGAGCACGCGTTCGCGACCGAACTGGCCGCGGCCGAGATTGCCGTGGTCGCGCCGCTCCGGCTCAACGACAGTACGCTGCACCACTGGGGGGAGTTCCGGCTGGCCGCCTTCCCGATGCAGCCGGGGGGTGCGCCGGACCTGGACCAGGCCGGGGCCCGGGAACTGCTGGGGCGCACGCTCGGGCGCATCCACGCGCTCGGCGCGGTGCGTGCCTTTGTGGTCCGGCCGGCGATGCGCGCGGAGCGGCTGGGCGCGCGTGCGCGCGAAGTAGTGCTGGGTTCCGGGCAGCTCCCTGAGCATCTGCGCGAGCGTTACGCGCACGCCAGCTCTGAACTGCTCTCCTTTATCGAGGCCGCAGGGATTGATCGGTGGCCGGCCATCCGGCTGCACGGGGACTGTCACCTCGGCAACATTCTCTGGCAGCCTCAGGGCCCGGTGTTCGTGGATCTCGATGACTGCGTGAGCGGGCCGGCGGTCCAGGATCTGTGGATGTTTCTGGCGGGGAGCCCGGATGAGCGGCGCCGCCAGTGGGCCGAGTTGATGGCCGGTTACCAGCGCTTTGCCTCGATCGCACACGGTCAGGTGCGGCTCATCGAAGCGCTGCGAGCCGCGCGCATGCTCAATCACGCCGCATGGATCGCGGAGCGCTGGGTCGATCCGGCCTTTCCGCGCGCCTTTCCTTGGTTCGGTGAAGTGCGCTTCTGGGAGGAGCACGTAAACGACCTGTACGAGCAGGTCGCGGTCTTGAGCGAAGCGGGCGACGCTGCGATCTGAAGCAGTGTTCGTGCTAGATTGCCGTTCCCATGGGGTGTGCGACGTTGACTCGCTGGGGCGTGGTGCTGATCGCCGTGGTGCAATTGTGCGCTTGCGGGCGCGATCCGCCGCAGACCGCACTCGGCACCCATCAGGCCTCCAAGGCTCACGCGGTCGCCGATCCGGACCAGGCGGATCTGGTCAGCGCCGTGAGCAGCGCCGGTTCAGTGGACCCGGTCAATCTCAAGTTCCGGGTACCTGAACCGCCGCGCGTCGGGCAACCGGTGCACGTGCAACTGGTACTGGAGCAGCAGCAGGGCCTGGACATCACCCACATGCTGGTGTCGCTTCAGGCTCAGGACGGTCTGGATATCGAGTCCAATCGCAGCATCGAATTCGAGGCGCCGGCGGTGGGCGCCACCCAGCACATGGTCGTGGACCTGCGCGCCCGCCAGGACGGGTTGCTGAACCTCACCGCCACCGTCCTGGTGGATGCCGGAAACACCTCATTAACCCGCAATTTCTCGATCCCGCTGATCGCCACGCCCTAAGTCGTCTGTAGGCCGTCGCCGCTTTAAACCTATTCCGCGATTCGCCTCACATGAGGGCTTTGAGGCGCTCCGTATCATCACTCTGGTCCCTTAAGCTGCCAGGGTTATGTCAAGAGAGTTCCCAGCCGAGCGCCCGGTCCCCACGCTGCAACCCGCCGCGGATGTGCCTGCGGGCGGGGCCTTTGCCGCGGGCGCCAGCCTGCATCCGCGATTGCGCGCGCAGCTCGACGCCCTAGGACTCGGGCGCACGGCGAACCCTGCCGCCACGCTCCAAGCGCTGCTGCCGGTCATCAGCCGCCAGTACGAAAACATCGACGAGGAGCGCCGCGGAGTGGTGCGCTCGATGCAGCTGCTGGCCGATGAGGCGCGCGGCTATTCTCATGGGCTTACGGGCGCAGACGCCGGGCAGCTGCGCGCCATCCTCGATCACATCAAGGATGTGGTCATCACCGTGACGGACGATGGCGCCATCCATCTTTTTAATCCCACCGGCGAGCAGCTGTTTGGCTATTCGCAGGCCGAGCTGGTCGGTGTGTCGATCGAGCGTCTTCTGCCCGAGCTCCAGGTGCAAGGCTCGCTCCTGCGGGGCCTGCAGGCCTTCGCGGCTCCGGCGGCCGCCGCGGCCGGTCAGGGCGAGCGGCGGACGACGCAGGCGCGCCGCAGCAATGGCGTGTCCTTTCCGGTGGAACTTGTGACCAGCCAGCTGCAGATCGGGCGGCAGGAATTGTTCGTGATCTGCCTACGGGACCGGAGCGAGCGGCTGGCGGCCGAGCAGGCGCTGCGCGACAGCGAAGCGCGCTATCGTACGCTGGTGGAAAGCGCCCCGGAAATGATCGTGGTCATTGACCCGCGCAGCGGGCGCTGCACCGACGCCAACGAAAATGCGCTGCAGTTTTTCGGCACCGGCCGCGCCGAGCTCGGCAGTCTCAAGCTGCCTGGGTTGCTGCGCGCCGGCGAGCGGGCGACGCCGCCGAAGGCCACCACGGAGGAGGGCGGCACACCGGCGGGCCTGCGCTGCTTCGAATGGCAATACCGGCGAGCGGACGGGGAAAGCGTCGTGACCGAAGTGCGGCTTATGCCGTTGCCCGGAGCGAGCGGGCTGGTCCGCGCCAGCATCACCGACATCACCGAGCGCATACATGTCCAAGGCATCATCGCCGGCGAGCGCAATGTGTTCGAGCGCATCGCGGCGGACGCGCCGCTGGGCGAGTTGCTGGGCGCCACGGTCGCGCTGGCCGAGTCGATCAGCAGCGATTTTGTGGTCTGCATCAGTAGGCTCGCGGCCGACGGCAAGAGCTTTGCCGAAGTCTACGGTTCGCGGCTCCCCCCGACGCTGCGCGCCGCAGAGGAAAGCACGCTCATCGACGTGCGCAACGGCTCGAGCGCGGCGGCGGTCTATCTCGGGCGCCCGGTGCTTTCGGGCAACGTGCGCAATGATCCGTATTGGCAGCGACGTCGCGAGCTCGCGCTGGACGCGGGTTTTGGCGCCGCCTGGTCGTTGCCCATCCAGGCTGCCGGTGGCCGCACCTTCGGTGCACTCACGGTGTATAGAGCGCGTCCGGGCAAGCCCAACGAGCGCGAGTTTGAACTCATCGGTCACGCGGCCCGCCTGGCGGCGCTGGCCATCGAACGCTACATCGCCGCCGAGGCGCTGCGCAGCAGCGAAGCCAAGTTTCGCGGGCTGTATGAAAGCGTGCTGGAGGGCGTGTACCAGTTCTCGCCCGAAGGCAAGGTGCAGTCCTGCAATCCTGCTTTCATGCGGCTCCTGGGCTACGCCAGCGCTGAGGAGCTCAAGGCCCTGCCCGGCGCTGCTGCGCTGTACTGGGATTCCAGTGCGCGCACGGCCTTCGTGCAAGAGCTAGAGCGGGCAGGCGAGGTGCGCGCCGCGGAATCGGTGCTGCGGCGGCGCGATGGCTCGCAGCTGGTGGTGCTCGAAAGTGCGCGCGTGGTGCGCGATGCGCAGCAGCAGGTGATTGCCTACGAGGGCACGATTTCCGATATCACCGAGCGCAAGCGCGTGGAACAGGCGATCTTCGAGGAAAAGGAGCGCGCGCAGGTCACCTTGCAGTCGATCGGCGATGGGGTGATCACCACCGACCGCGAGGGTCGCATTGAGTACATGAATCCGGTCGCCGAGCAGCTCTCGGGCTGGCCGGCTGCCGAGGCGCGCGGCGAGACCATCATGGAAGTGCTGCGGCTGCGCGATGAACTCAGCAACGCGGAAATCGAAAACCCGCTGCTGCGCTGCCTGCGCGATGACAAGGTCGTCAACTTCGGTGAGCACAGCGTGCTCATCAACCGCTTGGGGCAGGAGATTGCCATCCAGGACTCGGCGGCCCCCATCCGCGACCGCGGCGGGCGCACCGTGGGCGCCGTGGTGGTGTTTCGTGACGTCACCAAGGAGCGGCGGCTCAAACACGCGCTGTCCTTCCAAGCCAGCCACGATGCGCTCACCGGGCTGATCAACCGCCGGGAGTTTGACAATCGCCTTACCGGCGCGCTGCAGAGTGCGCAGGAAAGCGGCGCCACGCACGCGCTGCTCTACGTCGATCTTGATCAATTCAAGGTGGTGAACGACACCTGCGGGCATACGGCGGGTGACCGGCTGTTGCGCGATGTCACCTCGCTCCTGCAGCAGCAGGTAAGAGCGGCTGACGTGATCGCGCGCCTGGGGGGAGATGAGTTCGGCATCCTCGCTCTGCACTGCACGCTGGAACAGGCGGCGCAGATTGGCGAGCAGATCCGGCTTGCAATCCGCGACTACCGCTTCTACTGGGAGCAGCGCGTCGCCAGCATTGGCGCCAGCATCGGTGTCGTGGCCATCACGCGCGAGAGCGAATCGGTCGCCAGCCTTCTGAGCGCGGCCGACATCGCCTGCTATGCGGCCAAGGACGCCGGCCGCAATCGTGTGCACGTGCACACCTCCAACGAGATCTCCGGGCGGCAGCGCGAGATGTACTGGGTCACGCGCGTGACCCGCGCGCTCGATGAGGGTCGGCTCGAACTTTACTTCCAGCCCATCAAGCCGATGACGACCGACTCTCTGCGCCTGCCACCATTTCGGGAGCTGCTGGTGCGATTGCGCGACGATGATGGAGAGCTGGCGTTGCCGGCGGAGTTCATTCCGGCGGCCGAGCGCCACAATGTTATTGGCGGCATTGATCGCTGGGTATTGCGGCAGTCGGTGGCCCGGCTGGAGCGCATGGCCAAACTTGGCCTGCCGCTGCCGTTACTGGCTGTCAATATTTCCCACCGTACGCTGGGCGAGGACGATTTCCTGGAATTCGTGCTGGAGCTAATCCGGGATCCCGCCGTGGCCCGATCTTTGTGCTTCGATATCGCGGAGGCCGCCATTCTGGAGAACCTGAGCCAGGCGGTGACCTTCATGGAAGAGGTGAGGAAGCGCGGCTGCAAGATCGCCCTCGATGATTTCGCCGCGGGTCTCTCGACCTTGCAGAGCCTCAAGCGCATGCCCGTGGATTTCCTCAAGATCGATGCGCAGGTGGTCGGAGATTTGGGCGCCGACCCGGTCGATCGCAGCATGGTCGAAGCATTCACGAAAGTGGCCAACGCCTTAGGTATTGCCACGATCGCCGAACGGGTTGAAACCGCCGAATCGCTCGCGCGCATCACTGAGCTCGGCATTGACCTGGCACAGGGCTACCACCTGGCGCGGCCCGCGCCCCTGGAAGAACTCGAGGAAACCAGCGACGCTGTCGGGCGCCGCCAGCGCTGAGCTATGCTTGCGGCCCACACGGGGGCAGGAGAGCTCGGTTGGCATTGGGAAGTGCGCAAGCCACTGAGGCAGCGAACATGCAGGGCGGGGCGCTGACCGGCCTTCGGGTACTGGACCTCTCGCGCGTGCTGGCCGGTCCCTGGGCGACGCAGACCCTGGGCGATCTCGGTGCTGATGTCATCAAGATTGAGCGACCAGGAATCGGTGATGACACCCGCTCGTGGGGCCCGCCCGAGATTCCCGGTGCCGGTTATTCCGCCTATTACGCCTGCACCAACCGCAATAAACGCTCGGTGGCGATTGATATCTCAAAGCCCGAGGGGAGCGAGTTGGTGGTGGCGCTGGCCACACGTTCGGACGTACTGGTCGAGAATTTCAAGACCGGGGGTGCGGCGCGCTATGGACTCGACTACGCCAGCCTCAAAAAGCTCAATCCCCGACTGATCTACTGCTCAATCACGGGTTTTGGCCAGACTGGCCCGTACGCCGCCAACGCCGGGTACGACGCGATGATCCAAGGCATTGGAGGCCTGATGAGCATCACGGGCGCCGCGAGCAGCGATCCGCACAGCGGACCTCAGAAGGTCGGTGTGGCCATAGTCGATCTGACGACCGGGCTGTATGCCGCGATAGCCATCCTGGCCGCGCTCGCGCAGCGCCAGCGGACCGGCGTTGGACAGCACATTGATATGGCGCTGCTGGACGTATCGGTGGCGATGCTCGCGAACCAGGGCATGAACTTTCTTGCAACCGGTTCGGCACCGAAGCGCCATGGCAACGCGCACCCCAACATCGTGCCGTACCAGGACTTTCCAACGCGCGACGGCCGTTTCATGCTGGCGGTGGGCAACGACTCCCAGTTCGCGCAGTTTTGCCAGTGCGCAGGGCATCCCGAATGGTCGAGCGATGGCAGATTCTCAAGCAACCCGCAGCGTGTGGCGAATCGCGAGCTGTTGGTGACGATGCTGAGCGAGGCAACCAAGACGCGCTCGACTAAGGAATGGGTTGATCAGCTCCAGCCGTCCGGCGTTCCGTGCGGGCCGATCAATGATCTGGCCCAGGTTTTCGCCGACCCGCAAGTGGCCTCGCGCGAACTGCGCACAGAATTTTCCTTGGCATCCGGGCCGCGCGTGCCCAGCATTGCCAGCCCCCTGCGCCTGTCGGCGGCGCCAGTCCGCTATCGCCTGCCGCCACCGACGCTCGGTGAACACACGCGTGAGGTGCTCGGCAGGCTGCTGGACTTAAGCTCGAATGAACTGGATGATCTGGCGCGACGCGGCGCCATCTGATCAATCACTTCCGCACGGCAGTCTTCCTAAGTCGCGTTCGCGGTCTGCGTCGTTCTTCGGAACATGCTCATATCGAATCCCATGGATTGCGCGTGGCTTACCAGTTCCGCGTAGATTTCCGGTGACGGTGTCGGTTCCCGGCCCAGGATCCACAGAAAGCGCCCGGTGGGATCACCCACGATGGACCAGGCGTAATCATCAGCGTGGTCAAGTATCCAGTAGTTGCCGGTGTAGAAGGGCCCAAGGAACGACACCTTGAGTTTGCTCGGGTTGCTTGCATCCACCGGTTTTGCACGTCCCATCGCTATACGGCTCACGCGGCCGTCGGCATCCCGGCAGGTATTGATGATGTTGACCAGCCCGTCGGCGCGCAGCGCGTAGTCAGCGGTGACATTTTCACAGTTGGCCTCGAAGCGCTGTTCGTAACGGCCATACTCATACCAACGGCCCATGTAACGCGCCAGATCGACCCGTCGTATGGGATCGGGGACCGAGGGATTGCCGGAGGCCGATTCGTGGCGTTTGCGTAACAGCAGCGCGCCCGTGGCGATGGCCGCGGCGCCGGCCAGCACACCAATTCCTGTTTTACGCAATAGGAAGGTTCGATCCGCTCCAAGCTTGGGTAATTGCATACAGTCCACCTTCGGCCGCGACGCTGCGCAATTATCTGGCTTTCCCAGGAGTGCTCCTGTAAGAGGAAGGCGCCAAGGGCTGTAGCCGTGGTCTGGCTAATCGCCGGCGCCCGTCAATCTTGCTTGATGCCTGCCCCTATCGGTGAATATGCCGTTCGCATTCACCGTGAAGAGCGATGCCACGAACAAGACGCCCAAGGTGGCTAGCGTGCGCCACATGAGCGTTGAGCTCTCGACCACGCCCCAGATCGCGAGGATCGACCAGGCCGTGGCGATGGCGATGCAGATGATCGAGACCGTAAGGCTCCCTCCCGCGAAGACTGGTCTCATTTCCCACTGAACGCATTTCGCTGTAACGGGAGCATCTCTACGCCGGCACGTCAAAGCCGGCAGCTGGCATGCCTGCAGTCCATCGAGTCATCATTTGTTCATAGGCCGCTTCAATCCGCCGGGTGGTCCGCACTGTGTCGAACAAGGGAAGCGTTTCAGGGCCGCGATTGAGGCGATCCCGATAGGACTTGAGAAGATCGCGGTCCGTGGCCAGTTTGAGTGCCAGTGATTCGTATTCTTCGAGGGTATTCGTAATCAGCTCGGGTAGCCCCGCGGCACGCAATAGGCTCGCCGCGACCCTGCCTGCGAATGCCTCGCCGCGGCAGGTTATGAGCGGAAGTCCGGCCCAGAGAGCATCGCTGGCGGTGGTGTGGGCGTTGTAGGGCAGGGAATCGAGAAACAGATCGCCCAGCGCCAGGCGGGCGATATGCGCCGCATTCGCCATGGGTGGGGCGAAGACCAATCGCACTGGATCGATGCCGGCGCGTGCTATTTCTGCGCGCAGGTTGGATGCCATCAAGCTATTGCTCTGGAGAATCCAGAGCACGCTCGATGGCACCTTCTCCAATAATCGCGACCATAGGGTAAACATGACAGGCGTAATCTTGTACGGCGCATTGAAGTGGCAGAAGACAAAGTCGCTGTCATTCAGGCCGTGCACCGCGCGTGCATCCGGTATCGGCCTGGGCCGCCTGTCGTCATTGATCTGATATGAGCCCGGAATTCTCGCGACTTTCTCGCTGTAGTTTCGCTCGTCCTCCTTAGGGATCACTTCGGCATCGGCCAGGATGTAGTCGATGTAATCCGCGCCGAGGCTTCCGGGGAATCCCAGGTAATTCACTTGCACGGGTGCCGGGCGATGCGCGAACACGCCCATTCGGAGTGCCCCAAAGTAGCCGTTGAGGTTGATCAGAATGTCGATATCACGAGTCGCGATGATTTGCGCGGCGTCCTGGTCCGACAGCGACTGGATCGGCACGAATTCGTCAAAGGCCGCGACGACGCGCTTGCGAATCTCGCTGCCGTCCTCGCGACTGTTGTCGAAGGCTGTGACCCGGAAGCGGGCGCGATCGTGATTTTCGAACAGGCCAGCGGCCAGGTGCATGGTAGCCTGGGCACGGAATTCGCCGCAGACATAGCCGAGACGGATCTTGCCAGCCTGGCGTTGCCGAACTCGAGTCGAAGATCGTGGCGGGTACTTGTCTTGGGCATAAATTTTGGCGCAGGTCAGAAGGTCGGCGGATGAGGGTGAAAGCGCCTGATACACGTAAGGCTCGACCACCCGTTTGCCCGACTGCACGCCGTGATCCAGTGCTGGCAAATCGCGCCCCAGATCGCGCCAATATGCTGCGTGCATCTGCATGTGCACCAACTCACCTCGTGCATACGGGTAGTCGGGGCTGACGGCCACCAGTCGCTCCAAGTCGGCGATTGCCCCAGCCACGTCTCCCTTGTGTGTCCACAGACAGTTGGCCCGGCTTACCAGTGCTTCAGGCATAGCCGGTTGGATTTCGAGCGCGCGTGCATAGCTGTGCAGCGCCTGGCCTATCTCTCCTCTGGCCCGGAGCACGGCGGCGCGATTGACCCAAGCCCCGGCGTGATCCGGCTTGCCGGCAAGTACGCGGTCAAACTCGGCCAGCGCCTCATCGGCTCTGCCGAGCGCCCTGAGCGCCAGTGCGCGGTTGTTGCGCGTTTCGACGTGCCCGGGTCGAATTTGCAGTGATTGGTCGAAGCTTGCCAATGCTTCATGCGGGCGATTCAAAGCGAGCAACGCGAGACCGCGATTGGTCCAGGTGTCATCGTTGAGCGGATCAAGCTTAAGTGCGCGATCGAAGTCGGCGAGTGCCTCCACGCTGCGGTGGAGCTTGGCCAGCATTGCTCCGCGATTGCTCCACGCGCGGCCGCTGCCGACATCCTGCTGCACGACCTTGTTAAACACCTGCAGCGCTTCTTCGTTCTGGCCCACGCCTCCCAGCGCGAGCCCGTAGTTAGAGAGCATGTCGGCGGTGGCGGGCGTGAGCTTAAGGGCCCGTTCTATGTATGGCAGAGCCTCCGCGGGGCGAGCTTGTTGCAGCCGGACCAAGCCCATCAGATACAGCGCCGGATGGAATCGCTCATTCGTCGCCAATAGCTTCAAATAGTGCTGCTCTGCCTCGGCGAGCCGCCCGTCCCGATGCAGCACTAGGGCTTCTTGGAGCGATTGTTCCAGCGTGGAAATGGCGTCACTCTCAGGGGCGAGGCGGATCAGGTCATCTTACTCGCCCAGGCGCGAAGGGCAGCCGAGGCAAGACGGCAGCACAAGCAGTAGCCACGGGGTTCTTGCCGGTCGCATCGGCCGGGCACTCCGATTCGCGCTACCATGTCGATCGGGGGGCAATGAACAGCCGCATCAAATCGACGGTCGCTGTGCGAATTTTCATGGCGTCGATGCTGGCGTTGTTGCCCTCCTTGGGCGCAGTCGCGCGTGCCACTGAACACCAGGGCGCGTTTGCCGGCGGGGGCCTGGGTTTTGGCACCACGGAACTTTCCAATGAGGCCTATCTATATGCGGTCAACCCCGACAAGAGTGTCGCGGTGCTGGAAGGGCATGGAGGCTACCGCTTCAATTCCTATATAGCGATCGAAGGTCAACTCCTCGGATCCTCGAACGGCAACAACAGCGGCTTCGCGAGAATCTCGTTCGCCGGCCTTTCCGCTCGTGCATTGGCCATGGCGCCGCTAAGCGATGTCGTGGACCTGTACGCCATGCTCGGCTTCTACACCGGCAGCAGCGAAATAGGCCTCTCAGATACCACGCATGAGTCCGGAGCGGTCTACGGCGCCGGCATCGAGCTCAATTTCGGCGACCGGGGACAGTACGGGGTCCGCGGAGAATATGAGGTCTACAAGGGCAGTGACCTGCTGGACCAACTCAAGGCCTTCACGGTTTCCTTCCAGTACAACTTCTTCAAGTAAGCTCAGACATCGCGGAACTCAAGCCAAACGGGGCCGAGCTGTTACTTGTTGATCAGCCCTTTGAGCTGGTCCTTTAGCTTCTGCTGCAGCTGGTCCTTGTGCTTGTTGAGTTCCTGCTGAACGCGCTGCCTAGCTAACCCTTCGAGATCGGGCCGAACTTTCGGGCTCGAGATCGAGCCGGTAATAGCCAAGGGGATGTCCGCCAATGTCGCGCCGCCCGCGCCTGCCGCACCGGTGGCCTGTTTCAGCACAGCCGCCTTGAGTTGATAGTCGATCGCTTCGGTCACCAGATTGGCGGTGCCTTGACCGCTCACGCGCAGGTTCTGCGAAGCGATGTTCAGATCCTTGGTGGTGGCCACGCCGTTGACGATGTCGGCCGAGGCCGTGAATGTATCGAACACGGTGCGGCCGCTGTTCGGTCCTCCCGTCAGCGTCTGTTTCTGGACCAGGGCCAGTGCGCGGCCGATCTCGAACCCCAGATCGACCCCTTCGATGGCGCCTTTGTCCAGGTTGGCGGTGACATGGCCATTCAGGGATCGCAGCACGGCATCGCCCCCGCTGCCGCGCGCAGTAAGGCTCGAGCTGACCGTGCCCAGGCCAGAGAACCTCTGCGATTTGGCGAAGTCCTTAAGCAGCTGCGCCATGTCGACGCGTGTGAGGTTCTGTTGGAACTTGCTCATCAGGACCGCTCCGCGGTCATCGAGCGTGACGTCTCCTGAATATGTGCCCCCGTAGAGCCTGGCCGTGAGAGGCGCGATGTGCGTTACACCGTCCCTGGCCACAAGCTTCATGCGACCGTCCGTCAGGTGTAGCCCGGCAAATGTGGCGGCTCCGAGGGTAAACGTACCGTCCAGAGCGAGAGTCTTGAGAACTTTGGTTTCTGCGGGACCGGTACCTGTTGCCGCTGCCGGCGGCTTGGGGCCCTTCTCAGGGGGCGGGCGGTAGCGGTCGATGTCGATCCGATCGAGGCTCAGGTCAAACTGCATGGCCTTCGTGTCGAGATTAGTGATGGCGGCACTGCCTCGCAGCCTGGACTCATCGAGGCGCACGTCGAGTTTGCTGAGGGCGATCCGCTTGTCGGCGTATGCGAACTCGCCGCTCGCCGCGAGGCTGCCGAGCGCTTTCGCATCGCGTGTTTTGGGCGCAGCGATGCCCAGCTGGCTCATGAGCTCGCGCGGCGGGAGAGGCTCGAGCCTGAAGGAACCTGCCAGATCCGGAGCATCGACAATCCGGCTGCCCTTAAGTGTTCCATTGAGGCGCGCCGCACCGAACTGCGCCGAGACTCTCGCCACGCCCAGCGTCTGTGCTCCCAGGTCAAGTTCAGCCTGCGGCGCCGAGAATTTCCATGCCACCCGAGTCGCTCCGGCCGCTGAGCCCCAGTTACCCCCGAGGTTCACTTGCGCCAGTCGGTATCGGCTGTCGGCAGGCTCCAGTGTGACATTGAGCTGGCCGCCAACCTCGATCGGCCGTGCGCCCGCGCTGGGAGTCAGCGTCAGCTTGAGCTGCACGGGTACCTCCATGCCGCCTGCGACCCGGCCGACGCGGAGATTGACATGCTCGGCGACCAGGTCCTGATAGCTTAAGCGGCTGTCGGTGATCACGATGCCGGCGAGGTTGCGCAGCGCTGTCGTGCTTGCGGCGTCGGACGTCTGCGGTGTTGCTGCCGGATGCTCGCCGCCAAGATCCCAGTTGCCTTTGCCGGCGGCGTTCTTACGCAGCCGCAGGTCAAGCCCGCTGATCTCCACGCGGCCGATCTCCAGCTCCTTGTGCAGCAGCGGCAGCAGGCGCACGCGCAGTACGGCGCGTTGGACCGCAGCGAACGGTTCGGTGCCAAAGCCTGGGGGATTTCCGAGGCTCGCGGGCCCAAGTTCGAGGGCGATCCAGGGAAACACGGACATCTTGATCGTCCCTGGCAGGGCCAGCTCACGGCCCGTCGATTGCATAACCGCCCGAGCGATGCGGTCCTTGTAGTCGTTTGGATCGACAAACAGCCGCACGGCGATCAGCAGCAACACAACGGCGCCCACCAGGCACGCAAGGACGATGCCGACGACCTTTAAGATGCGCATGGTGCGAAGATCTTCATGCCAGAGAGTGCGAATGCATCGCGTGTGTGCCCAAACGATGGTACCGATACGATGCTCTACAATGATACAAAATCGAACGTGATGCCAAATGATTGCGCATGAGCTGGACTATGGAGGCTAAGGCGAGAACTTGAGCCCAGACATTGACCGCGAGAATTCCGTCGCGCCAATGATGGATAGTGCTAAAAGCACATAAGCGTCCGGCACTTAGCCTAGTTTGAATTACTCTGGTACCGGTGCAAAATACATGCGGCGGGCGCTTGGGCGGCGCGGGCTCCGGGCTTGCATAGTAAAGTGGACGCAGTGTCTGCTGCAGTACACTTTCGCCAAACTCGAAAGCGACGGAGAACATCATGCGGACGCCTCTTCTGCCTTCGTGCGCGACGGCATTTCTCTTGTGTGCCTGCCATTCCGAGACGCCCCCAAGCGGCACAAACACCAATCCCATCGCCACGGTCACACCAGAGCGGCCCACTGAATTCGCGTTTGCTGAAGCCGACATCGCGACCCTGCAGTCACGCATGCAGCACGGATCGTTGAGCAGCCGTGCGCTGACGCAGGCGTACCTCGACCATATTGCGGCGATTGATCGCGCAGGTCCGCACCTCAATGCCGTGATTGAACTCAATCCGGACGCACTGCGCGAAGCCGATGCGCGTGATAGCGAGCGGAAGGCGGGTAATGTGCGTGGCGTCCTGCACGGAATTCCGATCCTTCTTAAGGACAACATCGACGCAACGCCCATGGTGAACTCAGCGGGCTCACTCGCACTTGCGACCTACCACCCTAAGGCCGATGCCTTCCTCGTTCGCAGGCTGCGAGTCGCCGGTGCGGTGATCCTGGGTAAGACCAACCTCAGCGAATGGGCGAATTTCCGCTCGACACGCTCGAGCTCTGGCTGGAGTGCGCGGGGCGGGCAGACCCTCAGTCCGTACGCCCTCGATCGCAATCCCTGCGGCTCAAGCGCCGGTACCGGCACTGCCGTTTCCGCGAGTCTCGCCGCCGCTGGTATCGGTACAGAAACGGACGGG
>Ga0157379_10001027_pt1 | contig 22681 bp, 17 predicted proteins | sample S25metaG_FD_121802 | JGI IMG/M metagenome (GOLD analysis project Ga0157379, IMG submission 121802) | Switchgrass rhizosphere microbial communities from Kellogg Biological Station, Michigan, USA - S2-5 metaG | ecosystem: Host-associated > Plants > Roots > Rhizosphere > Soil | place: USA... | reverse complement strand
CGAGCCGGCGGACCATGCCGCCGGAGTAGGTCTTGGCCGGGCGGTCCGCGGCGTCGGTCAGGTCCATCGCGTCGAGCACGTCCGCCACCCGCGCGCGACGCGCGCGCCGGGGCACGTCGAACAGCCGCGCGAACAGCATGACGTTCTCCCGGCCGGTGAGCGTGCCGTCCGCCGAGAGCTGTTGGGGGACATAGCCCAGCAGCCTGCGCACGCCGATCCGGTCCCGCGCGGCGTCCCGTCCGAGCACGGTGATCGCGCCGGGTTCGGTGGGCAGCAGCGTGGTGATCATCCGGATCGTGGTGGTCTTGCCCGCGCCGTTGGGCCCGAGCAGGCCGAAGACCTCGCCGCGGTGCACGGTCAGGTCCAGCCCGTCCACGGCGACGGTGTCCCCGAAGCTCTTCCGCACGTCCACGCACTGCAGCGCATGCAGAGCCGTCATGCCACCTCCACCTCCTCGAGTGCCGTGAGCAGCCGGTCCAGGGCGGGGAGCGCGGCCCCGATCGCCGCCTGCTCCGCCGGGTCCAGCCGGTCGTACGCCGCACCGACCAGCGCGCGACGGAGCCCGCGGACGCGGTCCAGCCGGGCCACCGCCGCGTCCGTGAGCTCCAGCCGGACGGCGCGCCGGTCCGTCGGATCGGGGGAGCGCGCCAACAGCCCGTCCGCGACCAGCCGGTTGACCAGCGTGCTCACCGAGTTGGGGGCGAGGTGCAGGGCGCGGGCCGCGGCCGCGACCCCGATCCGGGGCTCCGCCTCGACCGCCTGGAGCAGCTCCAGCTCCGCCCCGCGCAAGGGCGGCAACGGGATCAGGGCGCGCTGGCGGCGCCGCAGCACCCGGCGCATCCCCATCGCCGCGCGCAGCAGCTCCTCGGCCGGACCCATGACGGCACGATAGCTCCTAGTCAGAGTTATCAGCAATGCTCACTGATGGGACAGGACGGTCGGCCCGTGCCAGGCTCTCCACCCATGAGCGACGAGCGATGGTTCTACTGCCTCAAGCACCACACGGTGGAGGGCCCCGAGGGCTGCCGCGCCGCGGACCGGCTCGGCCCGTACCCGGACAAGGAGACCGCGGCCCGGGCGCTGGAGATCGCCCGCGAGCGGACCGAGGCGGTGGACGAGGCGGACGCGGAGTGGCGCGAACGCGGCTCGACGCGCTAGAACCTCTGATGCACTCGCATTGAGAGGAGTCGGATGGGCGTCGCGACCGGGGCGATCCGCCAGGTGGACGGGGGCCTGGTGTGGTCGCCGGCATGAGCGAGGGTCGGCCCGACACCCGCGCCCGGCTGCTGGACGCCGCCGAGGCCCTCTTCGCCGAGCGCGGCAGCGAGTCCGTCTCGCTGCGCGAGATCGGCCGCGCGGCGGGTGCCCGCAACGTGATCGCCGCCCAGTACTGGTTCACCGACCGGGACGGGCTGATCCGCGCGCTGATCGAGCGGCACGCCCCGGAGATCGAGGCCGCCCGACACACGCTGCTCGACGCCTACGAGCAGGCGCTCGCCACGGGCACCGCCGGGGACGAGCAGGCCCGGCTACACCTGCTGGCCGGGGCGCTGGTCCGCCCGCCTGCCCGCAAGCTGGACCAGGGCGTGGGCGGGGCGGGGTATCTGCGCACCGTGGCGGACCTGCTGACCCGTCCCGAGCCGATGACCGAGCTGCTGGAGTACGAGCGGGTGGGTGCCGGCACCCAGCGCTGGCGGCTGCTGCTGGAACCCCTGCTGGATCCGGACGCCCTGCTGCTGCACCGCCGCTTCCACGTGATCCGGTTCGTGGACGTCGAGCTCGCCCAGCGCGCCCGCGCGCCGGGCAAGCGGGACCACCGGTTGTTCGTCAGCCAGCTGATCGACGCCGCCGCGGGCCTGCTCGGCGCCCGGATCTCGGCGGAGACCCGGCGGCTGCGGGCGGAGCGCGCGTGATCGACCGGGAGGCGCTGGGGGCGCGACGGGCGGCTAGACGGCCTCGAAGGCGCCCAGGATCTCGGCGTTGAACAGGACGAACCGCGCCGTCTCCACCCGGGTGTCCGCCTCCCGGACGGTCGTGACGGCGATCCGGGCCGCGTCGTGCAGCGGCCAGCCGTAGACGCCCGCCGAGACCGCCGGGAACGCGACGGTGCGGGCCCCGAGCTCGTCCGCGACCCGCAGCGACTCGCGGTAGGCCGAGGCGAGCAGGTGCGAGCGGTCCTCGCGCTTCGCGTACACCGGGCCGACGGTGTGGATCACCCAGCGGGCGGGGAGGTTCCCCGCCGTGGTCGCGACGGCCTGCCCGGTCGGCAGGCCGTCCGGGTACCGGGTGCGGCGCAGCTCCCGGCACTCGCGCAGGATCTCCGGTCCGCCCGCGCGGTGGATCGCGCCGTCCACGCCCCCGCCGCCCAGCAGGCCGGAGTTGGCGGCGTTGACCACGGCGTCCACCTCCTGGCGGGTGATGTCGCCCTGCACGAGCTCCACGTTCATCGAAGCCTCCCCAGCAGTGGGATCGCGGCGATCTTCTCGTCGGTCAGGGACTCCCAGAGGATGCCCGCGATCGGGCGCTCCCCCCGCGTCGCCCGGCAGTCGATCACCCGCTCGGGAGTGACGACGACGTCCACCGGCACGTCGTGCGGCGCGGTCGGGATCGCCCCCGGGGGCCGCACCTGCAGCTCGTGGACCGTGGTGACGACGAGGGTGTCCTCGGCGATCAGGCCCGCGGCGGCGGCGAGCGCGAACTCGAGGTCCGCGAACCCGCCGCCCTTGCCCAGCCGGGCACCGTCCTCGCCCGCCGCGACGCAGCCGGTCACCACGAGGTCGACGGGATCGAGCTCGTCGACCGCGACCCGCCGCGCGTTGCGTGTGGCGTTCGTGATGGAGACGGCGCGGCGCGGGGTGTCGGTGAGGTGCTCGGGGTCCAGCAGGAAGAAGGGCTCGGCCGCGGCGAGCTTCGGGACGGCCATGTAGAGCGTCTTGCCGTCCTCCAGCGCGCGCTGCCGCACCGGGAGCTGCGCGGAGTCCGGGTTGGACTTGACCGCCCGCGCCTTCGTCCACTCCGGCAGGGCGCGCAGCCGCTCGGCCGCCTGCTCCGCACCGGTGAAGTTGGAGATCCGGTTCCGCGCCCCGGGGAAGCGGGCGACCTTCGCCTCGGTCAGCGCGGTCCACACCTCGTCCCGCAGGGCGGCCTTCGCGTCGAGGACGGCCCGGTCCCCGCCGGCGTCGTGGTCGTGCCTGCGCGCCATCCCCGAACCCTAACGTCGAGAGGAAGGTCACCGTCGCCCGCGGCGGCACCCGACCTACAGTGGCGGGGGTGACGGCCTCCCACAGCGCGCACTGGGGCGTGTTCCAGGCCGAGTGGGAGGGCGGGGAGCTGCGGGTCACGCCGCACCCGCGGGACCCCGATCCCTCGCCGGTGTTGCAGAACGTGCCCGCCGCGGTGCGCAACGACGTGCGGGTCGCCCGGCCCGCGGTCCGTCGCGGCTGGTGGGAGCGGGGGCCCGGGCCGTCGGACCGGCGCGGGCGGGAGGAGTTCGTCGAGGTCGGCTGGGACGAGGTCCTGGACCGGCTGGCGGGCGAGCTGCGCCGGGTGCACACCGACCACGGCCCGACGGCGGTCTACGGCGGCTCCTACGGCTGGGCCAGCGCGGGCCGCTTCCACCACGCGCAGAGCCAGATCCACCGCTTCCTGGCGATGGCGGGCGGCTACACGCAGTCGGTCAACACCTACTCGGGCGGCGCGGCGGAGGTCCTGATCCCGCACGTGCTCGGGCCGTTCGAGTCCGTGACCCGCTCGGTGGTCAGCTGGGAGCAGGTCGCGGCGCACACGGACACCGTGCTGGCCTTCGGCGGCATGGCGCTGAAGAACTCGCAGATCGCGCCGGGTGGGGTCTCGCGGCACGTCGAGCGGTCCGCGATGGTCGCGGCCCGCCGCCGGGGCGCGGAGTTCGTGCTGGTCAGCCCGCTGCGCCCGGACCTGCCGGCGGAGGTCTCGGCGCGCTGGCTCGCGCCGGAGCCGGGCACGGACGCCGCCTTGATGATCGGGCTGGCGCACACGCTGATGGTCGAGGGGCTGCACGACCGCGCGTTCCTGCGCGAGCACTGCGACGGGTGGGAGACCTACGCGGCCTACCTGCGCGGGGCGCCCGCCGGAGCGGACGGACCGGTCCCCGGCGGGCGGGACGCGGACTGGGCGTCCGCGATCTGCGGGCTGCCCGCGGACGAGATCCGCGCGCTGGCCCGGCGGCTGGCCGCCGGCCGCACGCTCGTCACCGTCGCGCAGTCGCTGCAGCGCGCCGAGCACGGCGAGCAGCCGGTGTGGGCGGCGCTCGCGCTCGCCGCGATGCTCGGCCAGATCGGGCTGCCCGGCGGCGGCTTCTGCTACGGGCTGGGCTCGCTGGCGCACTACGGCCGGGTGCGCAACGCCGTCCCGGTGCCGACGCTCGCCCGCAGGCCGAACCCGGTGCGCTCGTTCATCCCCGTCGCGCGGATCGCGGACATGCTGCTGCACCCCGGGGAACCCTTCCAGTACGACGGCCTGGACCTCACCTACCCGGACGTCCGGCTGGTCTACTGGTGCGGGGGCAACCCGTTCCACCACCACCAGGACCTGACGCGGCTGCGGGCGGCGCTGGCGCGGGTGGACACCTTCGTGGTCCACGAGTCGGTGTGGACGGCCACGGCCCGGCACGCGGACGTCGTGCTGCCCGCCACGACCACGCTCGAACGGGAGGACATCGGCGCCGGCGGCACGGACCCGCTGGTCGTCGCCATGAAGCCGGTCGCGGCGCCGTACGGGGAGGCGCGGGACGACTACGCGATCTTCGCCGCGCTCGCCGAGCGGCTCGGCTTCGGGCCGCGGTTCACCGAGGGCCGCACGCCACGGGAGTGGCTGCGGCACCTGTGGGAAAGCACCGAGAAGGCGTTGGCGGACAAGGGGTTCCCCGCACCGTCGTTCGACGGGTTCTGGGCCGCGGGGGAGCACGAGCTGCCCCCGGGCCCCGACGACGGCGGGCTGCTCACCGCGCTGCGCGGGGGGAGGGCGCTGCCCACCGAGAGCGGCCGGGTGCAGCTGGCCTCCGCGCTGCTGGCCGCCTTCGACTACGACGACTGCCCCGGCCACCCCGCCTGGCTGCCGCCGACCGAGCCACCGACGGTCGAGCATCCACTGTGGCTGGTGTCGAACCAGCCCGCGACCCGGCTGCACAGCCAGCTGGACTTCGGCGCCGCGAGCGCGGCGGCCAAGGTGGACGGTCGCGAGGTGATGCGCATCCATCCCACCGACGCGGCGCCGCGCGGCATCGCGTCGGGAGACGTGGTGCGGCTGGTCAACGGTCGGGGAGCCTGCCTGGCCGCCGCCCGGGTGACCGACGAGATCCGCCCCGGCGTCGTCCAGCTGCCGACGGGGGCCTGGTACACGCCGGCGTCGGAGGACGACCCGACGTGCGTGCACGGGAACCCGAACGTGCTCACCCGCGACGTCGGCAGCTCACGGCTGGCGCAGGGGTGCACGGGGCAGCTGACCACCGTGCAGGTGGAGCGCTATGTCGGGGACCCGCCCGCGGTGCGGGCCCACCGCCGGCCCCGCCTGGTGGGCGAGACCCCGCCCGCCACCGGGGCTCTCGCGGCGGCGGGCGGGGCGTCCGGCGGTGTCGGGGGACCGGTGGCCACGACACGACCGGGGTCTAGTGGTCGCGGAGCGCCTTCTTGAGCTCGTCCTTCGACATGTCCGAGCGACCCTCGACACCGACCTTCTTCGCGCGCTCGTAGAGCTCGTCCTTGGTCATGTCGTCGTAGGAGCCCGCCTTGCCGCCACGGGAGCTGACCTTCTGCTTCCCCTCGGCGGCGGCCGCGTTGGCGATCCGGGCGGCCTTCTCCTTCGAGTCGCCCTTCTCGCGCAGCTCCTCGTACATCTTCTCGTTCTTGATGCTGGAGTTCGGCATGGGAGCGGGGTACCCGTCCGCGCCGCCGCTATCCCTCCTCTCCGGACACCGTGGTGGATCGGCCGCTCAGCCGTGGTGGACGGACTAGGGGGCGCCGACCAGAGCCCGCGGGACGTCGGCGACGCCCTGCAGCATCGCCGGGCGGGGCGGGAGGGCGAGCGGGGTCGTCGTGCGGATGATCCGCAGCGGCTGGACCCGGGCCGTGACCATCAGCGGGCGGTCCCGGACCACCGGCCGCAGCGGCCGCAGCGCGACCCGGCGGGCGGAGTCGCCGAGCGGGGTCGGGCGGGCGGCCGGATCGGCCGGGACGCTCGCGATCCGCCGCAGCGCGGGTCCGGGCAGGGCGATCCGGGCGGGCAGGGCGATCCGGGGCCGGGTGGGTGCCGCCGCGACCGCGAGCCCCGCCGCGGCGACGGCGAGGACCGGGACGGTGGCCAACGCCGTCGGCAGGCCCGCGTGCTGGGCGAGGAACCCGATCGCGGGCGGGCCGCCGAGCAGCCCGGTGTAGCCGACCGTCGAGGCCAGGCCGACGCCGCGGGCGCCGGAGTGCGCGCCCGCGCGGGCGATCGCGACCGGGAAGAGGTTGGCCAGACCCAGTCCGACCAGCACGAACCCCGCCAACGCGAGCTCCGCGGAGGTCGTGACCAGGGCGAGCGCCATGCCCGTCGCGGCGACCAGCGCCCCTCCGGCGAGCAGCCGGGTCTGTCCGAGGCGCCGCAGCAGCACCCCGCCCGCCAGCCGCCCGCAGGCCATCGCCAGCGAGAAGCAGGAGTAGCCCGCGGCGGCCACGGCGGGGGCGGCGGCGAGGGTCTCCCGCAGGTGCAGGGCGCCCCAGTCGGTGACCGCGCCCTCGCCGAACGCGGTGCAGCCCGCGATCAGCCCGAGCACCACGACCGGCCCCCGCCCGGCCCGACGGTCGGGCGTGGTGGGCCCGGTTCCCGGTCGGTCGGGGCCCGGCGCGGCGGGGGCGGGGATCCTGAGCTCGCGGAGCCGGGGCCGGGCCCAGGCCGCGACGCCGAGCCCGGCGATGCCGACCCCGGCCAGATGCGGGAACACCGGGCCGAGGGCGGAGACGGTCCCGCCGACCGCCGCCCCGGCGAGCCCGCCGAGGCTGAAGGCGGCGTGCAGGAAGGGCATCAGCGGGCGCTCCGGGCGCAGCGCCTCGACGGCGATCCCGGCGCTGTTCACGGCCACGTTCACCAGCCCGGTGAACACCCCGAAGAGGAGCAGGGCGGCGGACAGGGTGGGGATCGAGCTGGCCAACCCGGGCACCGGGACGACCACGCTCAGGCCGGCCGCCCCGGCCACCGCGACGGGGCCGGGGCCCAGCCGGGCGGCGAGCACGCCGGTGAGCTGCATGGACGCGAGCGCGCCGAGCGACACGCAGAGCAGGGCGACGCCCAGGGTGGCGTGGGTGGCGCCGACCTGGGCCGTGACGTCCGGGATGCGGGCGGCCCAGCTGCCGAAGACGGCGCCCGCGAAGGCGAACAGGGCGGTGACGGCGGCACGGAGCGAACGCGGGGACGGGTGCGTCCCGGCGAGGGAGACGGGCATCGGGGGTGTTCCTCGGGCGGGCACGCACCGGCGGCGTTCGGGTTGCCGTGACCGGAGGTCCCACCGGACGGTCGCGCATCGGCGACGGGGCGGTCGGATTCGGGGGAGACGCACGACCGCGTGCGCCGGCTCCACCCTGGCGCAGCCACCCCCGTGATCGCCAGCCGGCCGCAGGTGAAACGGTTCACAATCGATTCAGAAGGCGGGCCTTGGCCTTCGGGTCGGGGAGATCGTCATCCCGGCGACGCGCCTGCGCCGAGCCGGTCCAGGAACGGCCGTTGGCCCTTCACGAGCTTGACGCGGGCGGTCTCCAGGTCGAACCAGGCGGCGCGGTCGATCTCGGGGAAGCGCAGCACGCGGCCGGAGTTGCGCGGCCACTCGATCTCGACCCAGTCACCGACGTCCGGGCGGGTGGCGACGGCGGCCACCAGGTCGTCGGGCACGCTGCCCGCCAGGGCGAACCCCAGCACGGTCTTGCGCCGCCCCGACTGCACCACGTGCCCGAGCTCGCGCAGCGGGCCCTCCGGCGGCGGGAAGCCGAGCTCCTCGGCGAACTCGCGGCGGGCCGCGGTGACCGGGTCCTCGCCCTCGTCCAGCACGCCCTTGGGGATCGACCAGGCCGCATCGTCCTTGTGAGACCAGAACGGGCCGCCCATGTGGCCGAGGAGCACCTCCGTGATCCCCTCGCGGTCGCGGTGGAGCAGGATCCCGGCACTGGTCAGCACCCGGTATTTCTAGTGCACGTGGGCGCGCCAGTCCGCCGGGACCCGGTCCAGGGGCCCGGGGGTGGTCTGGTCCTCGGGGTGCGCGGTCGGCGGGGCGAGCGCGGGGCCGGTGAGCCCGACCTCCCGGGCGTAGTCCCAGAACCAGTCCTCACCCGGCTCGAAGCTCTGCACGACGGCGTGGCCGGTCTCCCGGAAATGCGCGGTCGCGTGCTGCGCGGGCGAGGAGTCGCAGCACCCGACGTGCCCGCAGGTGGCGCAGCGGCGCAGGTGCACCCACCAGCCCCCGGCCGCGTCGCACTCCACACACCCTGGACCCGACGGCGGAACGGACGGATCGATCCCCGCTGAGCTCACTCGGCCACCTCGTCGAACGGGAGCAACACCTGGAACCGGGTGTCACCGGGGGCGGAGACCACCCGCAGGTCGCCGTGGTGGCGGTTGACGACGATCCGCCACGAGATGTCCAGGCCGAGCCCGGTGCCCTCGCCGACCGCCTTCGTGGTGAAGAACGGCTCGAAGATCCGCGAGCGGATCTCGGCCGGGATGCCGGGGCCGGTGTCCCCGATCTCGACGAGCAGCCGGTCGCCCTCGCGGGCCGTGCGCACGGTGAGCGTGCCGCGCCCGGCCATGGCCTGGACGGCGTTGTCGATCAGGTTCGTCCACACCTGGTTGAGCTCCGCGGCGTACACGGAGATCTTCGGCAGCGTGCGGTCGAAGTCCTTGACGAGCTCGACGCCGTCGCCGAACTTGCCGTGCAGCATGACGATCGTGGACTTGAGCAGCTCGTGGATGTCCACGGTCTGGTACGGCGCCCGGTCCATCTGCGAGTACTGTTTCGCGGCCCCGACCAGCGTGGACACCCGAGTGGTCGAGTCCTCGATCTCGTTCATGAGCAGCTCGGTCTCGACGGTGTAGTTCAGCCAGCGGACGGCCCCCTCCAGCACCGACGGGGGCACGCTCTCCTTGACCCGGGTGAGCCACTCGACGTCGAGCCCCGCGGCGACGAAGTTCGGCGCGATGTCCCAGCCGCCGACGATGCCCTGGCCGTCGAGCCAGTCGCCGACCTCGTCCTCGGCGTCGGAGGTCTCCACGGGCGAGAGCTCCGGGGCCTTGCCGACGCGGTCGGCGGCGTCCTCCTGCAGCCGCACCAGCGTCTCCAGGTCGACCCGGTCGTAGGGGCCCGCCGCGATCATGCCGAGCTTGTGCCGCATCCCGGCGACGCGCTCGCGCAGCGTGGCCGTGGCGCGGACCGCCGCGGCGGCCGGGTTGTTGAGCTCGTGGGTCAGGCCCGCGGACAGCGAGCCGAGCGCGAGCAGGCGTTCGCGCTGGCTGACGGCCTGCTGGGTGTTCTGGATGCCGAAGAACAGCCCCTCGAGCAGGTGCAGGGCCATCGGGAACCACTCGCGCATCAGGGCCGAGAGCTTCTCCGCGTCCAGCACGTAGAAGCGGCTCGGCACGGTGACGTGCAGCGAGTTGTTGTAGACCTGCGGCACCCGGTCGCCGAGGTAGGCGTGCCAGGCCCCGGCGTACACCCCGGGCTGGGAGGTGCGCTCGACCTCGACGTCCTCGCTCCCCGATCGCCGCAACAGCACGACCGAGCCCTCGATCAGCACGAAGAAGCAGGTCGCGGGCTCACCCTCGGTGTAGACGACGCCCGGTTCATGGGTCTCGATGTAGCCCTGCCTGCACAGGGCGTCGAGCTGCTCGGGGTGGAGCTTCTCGAAGAGGAAGAGGGTCTTGAGCTCCTCGGGGTCACACGCCAGATCCGTCATGTCGGGTTCTCCAGGTACCGGTGGACGAGCGACACGGCCATCGCCCCGTCGCCCACGGCCGAGGCCACCCGCTTGACGGACTCGGCACGGGCGTCGCCCGCGACGAACACGCCAGGAAGGCTGGTCTCCAGGTGCAACGGATCGCGGTCCGCGCTCCATCCCGACGGCCGCCTCCCGTCCACCATCAGGTCCGGGCCTGCGAGCACGAAGCCGCCCGCGTCCCGGTGGATCGCCTCGCCGAGCCACTCCGTGCGCGGGGAGGCGCCGATGAACACGAACAGGTAGCCGGCGTCCACGGTCTCGGTCTCGCCGGTGATGCGGTCGCGCACCGTCAGCTTCTCCAGGTGCTCACCGCCCGTGACCTCGACGACCTCGGAGCAGGTCCGCACCGTGATCTCCGGGATGCCCTCGATCTGCTCGATGAGGTACTGCGACATCGACGCCTGCAGGCTCGGGCCGCGGACCAGCATCGTCACGCTGCGCGCATGCCGGGAGAAGTACACGGCCGCCTGACCGGCGGAGTTCGCCCCGCCGACGACGTAGACGTCGCTGCCGGCGCAGCCCGCGGCCTCGGTGAGCGCCGAGCCGTAGAACACGCCCCGCCCGACCAGCTCGGTCAGCCCCGGCGCCTGCAGCTCGCGGTAGCTGACCCCGGTGGCGAGCACGACGGCGTGGGCGTGGATGGCCGTGCCGTCGGCGAACCGGACGGTGCGGGCGGACCCGTTCGCCTCCAGCCCGACGACCTCGCGCGCGGTCAGCAGCTCGGCCCCCAGCCGGACCGCCTGTCGCCTGGCCCGGTCGGTGAGCTGGGCGCCGGACACGCCGTCCGGGAAGCCGAGGTAGTTCTCGATCCGCGAGCTCTGTCCGGCCTGCCCGCCGGTCGCGGTGCGCTCGACCAGCACGGTCCGCAGGCCCTCGGACGCGCCGTAGACGCTCGCCCCCAGGCCGGCGGGACCGCCACCGATGACGATCAGGTCGTAGAAGTCCGAGGCCGGGATGGTCGACAGGCCGACGCGCTCGGCCAGCTGCACCTCGTCCGGGCACACCAGGCACTCGCCGGCGGGGGTGATCACGACCGGCAGCCGCGAGTCGTCCACCCCCGCGGCGCCGAGCAGCCTGCAGGCCTCCGGCTGGTCCACCGGGTACCAGCGGTAGGGCACCTGGTTGCGCGCGAGGAAGTCCCGGACCTCGTGCGAGCGCGCGGACCAGCGGTGCCCGATCACGCGGGTCTCGCCGACCTCGTGCCGGTCCGTCCGTTCCCAGGCCTCGATCATGGCATCGACCACCGGGTAGAGCTTCTCCTCCGGCGGGTCCCACGGCTTGAGCAGGTAGTGGTCGAGGTCGACGACGTTGATCGCCGTGATCGCCGCGTCCGTGTCCGCGTAGGCGGTGAGCAGCACCCGGCGGGCGAGCGGGTAGAGGTCGAGCGCCTGCTCGAGGAACTCCAGCCCGTTCAACCCGGGCATCCGGTAGTCCGCGAGGAGCACCGCGACGTCGTTCCCGCGCAGCGCCATCTCCTTCAACGCCTCCAGGGCCTGCTGCCCGGACTCGGCGCGCACCACGCGAAACCGCTCGCCGTAGCGGCGCCGCAGGTCACGGGCCACGGCGCGGGACACGCTGGGGTCGTCGTCGACGGTGACGAGAGCCGGCTTCGCGGGGACGAGCGAGCTGGGGGCATCCGGCATGCCGTCCATCCTGCCCTGCGCCGCCGTGCCCCGGTACCGGGTTCGCCGCAAGCGTCATCCCGCCCACGAGCCCACGTCCGGCATGCCGTCACCGACAACCCGCGGGTCGGACGGTCAGGCCATGCGCTCGCGGAGTCCGCTGGCCCGGCTGACGGGGCGGGCGATCGCGGCGCGCACCGCCTCCTCGCTCCCCACCAGCCGCACGACCCGCTGGGCGCGGGTGACCGCGGTGTAGAGGAGCTCGCGGGTGAGCAGCGGCGACTCCGGCGGCGGCAGTACCACCGAGACGTGCTGGAACTGGCTGCCCTGGCTGCGGTGCACGGTCATCGCGTGGACCGTCTGGACCCCGCCGAGCCGGGCGGGGGCGAAGGACTGGGGCTCCGCGGGCCTGCCGAACACCGCGCGCAGCACCCCGCGCTCCCGCACCACCACCCCGGTGTCGCCGTTGTAGAGGCCCAGGTCGTAGTCGTTGCCGGTGACCAGCAGCGGGCGGCCCGGCCACCAGGGGCTCGCGCGCTCGCCGGGGGCGGGCCCGTCGAACCCCGGGTGCGCGGCGCCGAGCCAGCGCTCCACCTCCAGGCCCCAGCGCGCGACCCCGTACGGGCCGCGGCGGTGCGCGCAGAGCAGGCGATGGCGGTCCAGGCCGGTGAGCGCCTCCGCGGTGCGTCCGCCCGCAGCCGCGGCGATCAGCGCCTCGGCCGCGTCGACGGCGTCCGCCCGCAGCCCGTCCAGACCCGCGGGCTCCCGGACCTCCAGGTCCGACTCCACGAACAGCAGGTCCTCCTGCCCGGCCCGCAGCAGCGCGACGGCCTCGTCCGCGGCGCCGCGCTGGACGGCGTCCGCGAAGGCCGCGATACCGCCGCGGAAGCGCCAGGTGTGGGTGAGGGTGACGACCCCGTGGACGACCGGTGGGTTCTTCGCCGCGAGCGCCCCGACCCCGCGCAGCAGCGCGTCCAGCTCGGGCTCCGGCTTCCCGGGCGCGCGGGCGAGGTCGCCGAGCACGGCGCCTGCCTCGACGGAGGCGAGCTGGTCCGGGTCGCCGACCAGCACCAGCCGGGCGTCGGGCCGGACCGCCTCGAGGAGCCGGGCCATGAGCGTCAGGGACACCATCGAGGTCTCGTCCACCACCACGACGTCCTGCGGGAGGCGGTTGGCCCGGTCGTGCCGGAACCGGCTGGACGAGCCGGGCCTGCGGCCGAGGAGCCGGTGGATGGTCGACGCGCTGGGCGACCCGACCCGAGCGCGGTCCTCGGCGGGGAGCTCCGCGGTGTGCTGGTCGACGGCCTCGCCGAGCCGCGCCGCCGCCTTCCCGGTCGGGGCGACGAGCGCGACCCGCAGGGGGGTGGGCCCCGTGTGCAGGTCGTGGAGCAGGGCGATCAGCCGGGCGACCGTGGTGGTCTTGCCGGTGCCGGGCCCGCCCGCGAGCACCGTGACCCGGCGCAGCGCGGCGACTGCCGCGGCGAGACGCTGCAGGTTCGCGCCGTCCGGCGACGCGGTGGTGTCGAAGAGGCGCGCGAGGCCGGCGCGCAGCCGGTCGAGGTCGACGCTCGGCTGCGCCGCCGCCGCCCGCTCCCGCAGCTCGCGGCGGACGAGCTCCTCCTCTGCCCAGTACCGGTCCAGGTAGAGCAGCGACCGGGCACCCGGGACCGGGACCAGCCGCAGCGGCCTGCCCCCCGGCGCGTCCGCCCCGACGGCGGTGAGCGGGCTCCGCTCGACGGCCGCGAGCCACCCCGCGGGCTCCGGCCAGGGCAGCGCGGTGGCGTCCACCGACTCCTCGCCCTCGCCCAGCACCGTACGGTCGATCTCGGCGAGGTCGACGCAGACCGACCCGTTCCGGATGGCCCGCACCGCGAGCGCGACGGCCAGCAGCACCTCCTCCGGCTCGCCCGTCGGGTCCCCGCCGAGCCTGCCGAGCCGGGTGGCGACGTGCACGTCCGCCGCGGTGAGCACCCCGGCGGTGTTGAACTCACGGAACAGGCCCGTCGCGGAGCGGGCGGTGCGCGGGTCGTGGGGATCGCGGTCCGGCTCGACGGTCATCCCGCGCCCCCCAGCTCGTCCAGGTCGAACAGCCCCGGCTCCGCAGGCACCGCGGCCGCCCCCGCGCCGCCGGATCTCGACCGATCGGCTCCGGAGGTGGCCTCGATGGGTCGGGGTCCGGCGGAGGAGCCGCCGTCCAGCAGGTCGGACAGCGCCGCGACCAGCACACCCGGGGGGCGCCAGCCGAAGACGCCGCAGGGGGTGCCGTCCACCTGCGGGGTGTCCGGGCCGCACATGCCGCGCAGGAACAGGTAGAGGACCCCGCCGAGATGCTCCTGCGGCGAGTACCCGGCGAGGCGCCAGCGCAGGAAGCGGTGCAGCGCGACCGCGTAGAGCAGCGCCTGCAGTGGGTAGTGCGCCGCCTGCATGGCCGAGGCAAGCACGGGCGGGGCGTAGTGGCCCGCGGTGAGCGGTTCCCGCCCGCCGGGGCCCGACGGCCCGAGCCAGTTGGTCTTGTAGTCCACCACGAGATAGCGCCCGTCCACCCGCAGCACCGCGTCGATCGAGCCGGTGAGGTAGCCGCGCAGCGGCTGGCCGGCCAGCCCGGGGGAGGCGAGCAGGTCCGGGTACCCGACGAGCGGGTCGTCCGCGGGCAGGTACCGGCGCAGCAGCGGGGCGAGGTCCCCCAGCAGCACCCGCCCGGCCGGGACGTCCCCGCCCGCGAGCGGCAGCTCGAAGTCCAGCTCGGCCAGCCGGTCCGCGGGCCGCACCGCCCGCAGTGCCCGGCCACCCGCGAGGGGGCCGAGCGGGGTCTGGACGACCGGCTCCAGGGCGGTGGCCAGCGCCTCCGGGTCCAGCTCCGTGGGCTGGCGGGACAGCTCCTCGTCCACCCGCAGCCGCAGCTCGGCGGCGAGGTCGGGGGCGGTGGGGTCCAGGTGCTCGAAGACGGCGTGGACGAGGGTGCCGAAGGCCGTGCCCAATGGGAGGTCCGCCATGGGGGAGGGGACGTCCGCGCCGACGCCCGCGGCGGGCTCCACCCACTCGGCCTCGGGCTCGTCGTCCTTGCCGGTGGACTCCGGCTCGGAGCCGACCCCGCTGTCCTGCGGGCTGCCGTGGGCCTCCGCGGTCAGCGCGGAGTAGGAGGTGCGCCGCCACGCCGAGTCCAGGCTCCGCGCGAACCGCGCCGCCGCGAGCGCGGGCGGTTGCCCGTCCGGCACCCGCGGGGGGACCGGCGGCCGGTCCGACAGCGTCTCGACGCTGACCCCCCGCACCCCGCGCAACAGCTCCACGACGGCCGCGTCCGACGGGACCCGGTAGGTCGCCGCCGGCACGGTGCCGACCGCGGACCGCCCGACCAGCAGCCGGTGCAGCGCGGACGCCTCGGTGGTCGTCGACGGCGCCCACCACGCGACGACCTGGCACTTCGCCCTGGTCAGCGCCACGTACATGAGCCGCAGGTCCTCGCCGGACTCCTCCTCGAGATGCCGCGCCAGCCGGGCGCCGCGATCCGGGCCCAGCGGGCCGCCGACGTCCAGGACGCGGGCCCCGTCCTCGTCGTGCACGAGCAGCACGTCCGCCTTGTCGTTCACCCACCGGTCCCAGCCGAAGGGCACGTAGACGATCGGGAACTCCAGGCCCTTGCTGCGGTGCACGGTGACGATCTGGACCGCCTCCGCGTCCGACTCCAGGCGCCTCGACCGCTCGGTGGTGGTGTCCCGCGCCGCGTCCGCCATCCGGTGGCGCAGCCACTCCACCAGCGCGGACGGGCCGAGCCTGCGGTCCAGGGCGGCCCCGTGCAGCACCTGCCCGATGTGCCGGACGTCGGTCAGGCGCCGGTCCCCCTCGGTCAGCCCGAGCAGCCGGGCGGGCAGCCGGGTGCGGGTGGTCACGGCCTCCAGCAGTGCCGCGACCCCACGCTCGGCGAGCACGGTGTGCCAGGCGCGCAGGTCGGCGCCGAGCTCGTCGACCAGCTCCTCGGCGTGCTCGCCGCACAGCTCCTCGACGGTGTGGCCGACGAAGCAGGTCAGCGCGGCCGCCCGCAGCCGGGTGGTGCGCTGCGGCTGCTCGACGGCCTCCAGCAGCGTCAGCCATTCGGCCGCCGCCTCGGTGGCGAACACGCTGGTGGTGCCGGTGAGGACCGCCGGGACCCCCGCGGCCGTGCAGGCCGCGCGCACGTCCATGCCCTGCGCGTTGGTGCGCACGAGCACGGCGACGTCCCCCGCCCGCAGCTCCCGGTCCTGCACCGAGGCGCCCGATGCCAGCAACGTCGCGATGTCCGCCGCCACGTCCTCGGCGACCACCTCGCGGGCCTTCGCCGCCCGCCCGAGCCTGCGGCCGGTCAGCGGCCCGATCCGGTCCCGGTCCACCACACGCAGGCGGAAGGGCTCGTCGCTCGGCGCCCCGGAGAGCCTGCGCGCGGTGTGGTGCGCCGCCACCGGCCGGACGACGATCTCGTCGCTCCCCAGCGCGACCTCGCCGAACACCCCGTCCAGCGCCTCCAGCAGCGCCTCGTCCGTGCGGAAGTTCGTGCCGAGCGTGCGGACGGTCGCCTCCCGCACCGCCTGCAGGTAGGACACCACGTCCGCCCCGCGGAACGCGTAGATCGCCTGCTTGGGGTCGCCGATCAGGACCAGCGTCACGTGCCCGTGGAACGCCCGCTGCAGGATCTCCCACTGGATGGGGTCGGTGTCCTGGAACTCGTCCACCAGCACGACGTCGTACCGCGCCTGCAGGCGGGCCCGCGCGGCCTCGCCCCGCACCTCGTCCCGCAGGGCGCCGGCGAGGCGGGTGAGCATGTCGTCGTAGCTGAACAGCCGGCGGGCGCGTTTGCGCCGGTCCACCTCGGCGCGGACCGCCTTCGCGAAGCTCCACCGCACCTCGGCCACGGACCCGGGGGAGGCCGCCGCCGGTTCGAGCCGCGCCTGCGGGTCCCCGACCGCGCGGCGCGCCAACGCCAGCGCCTCGTCCCGGGTGAACGGCGGCCTGCCCGCTCCGCGGGCGGCGTACTTGCGCACGTAGAAGTCGTCCACGACCTCGGTGACCAGGTCGTCGGTGTGCTCGACGAACTCGGCGTCCGGGTCGCTGTCCCCGGCCACCCCGAGCCCGGCGAGCATCTGCCTGCAGAACTGGTGGGTGGTGGCGATCGTGGCGGCGTCGAACTCGGCGAGGGCCGCGCGCAGCCGCGCCCGGCGCACCGCCACGAGCTCCGGCTCCCGCTGCAGCAGCGCGATCACCGGGTCCGCCGACGGCGCGCCCGCGGCCAACCCGCGCTCGGTGGCGAGCAGCCGCTCCCGGACCCGTTCCCGCAGCTCCTGGGTGGCCTCCCGACCGAAGGTGACGAGCATCAGCCGGGACAACGCGATCCCGTCCGCCACGTACCGGGTGGCCAGCGCGGCGATCGTGTAGGTCTTGCCGGTGCCCGCGCTGGCCTCCAGCACGGTCGTGCCCTCGGGCAGCGGACCGTCCACGGCGAACTGCGGGGTGGTGAGCAGCGACTGGGTCACAGGACCTCCAGGTGCTCGACGTCCAGCAGTGGCCGCCACACCCGCTCGGCCAGCGCCCCGAACCGGGACTCCGCGCCGCAGCGCTGCGCCAGCACCGCGCGGAACTCCGGGTCCGCCCCCAGCACCGCGACGATCGACTCGTCCGCCCGCTCGAACCTCCAGTCCCGCTCGGCGGCGGCCTCGGCGTCCCGGATCCCGGTGTTCAGCCTGCGCGCCCTGGCGTACGCCTCCGCGCAGCGCATCGACAGCGGCAGCGGCTCCCGCAGCCCCTCCCGGTGCAGCGCGACGAGGTCCGCGAGCGCCGCGCGCGCCTCCTCGACCCCGAGGGGGCGCAGCGTGGCCCGCGCGATCCCGCCCTTGCCGCGGCCCAGCGTGACCGCCCGCCACTCGACGCCCGGCCGGGTCAGGGTGAGCGCGAGCAGCCGCGCCCACGCCCGCAGCCGGTGCTTGGCCGCCAGCCGGGAGTACTCGACGGTGAGCAGGGTGTGGCCGTGCACGCCCGCGACCGTGCCGACCACCCGGACCCCGTCCGCGACCTGGGCGGCGACGTCCAGCGACTCCGGCTCGCCCACGCGCAGCTCGCGCGCGACCGTGACCAGCGGTTCCACCGCCGCGGCGACCTTCTCCAGCACGGCCGCGCCGAGCGAGCCGGGCGGCAGCTCGCCGCGGCGCCACTCGGCCTGCACGGTCTGGTCCGCCTCGGCCCCGGCGAGCCGGTCCCGCAGCATCCGGTCCCCGACGCCCCACTCCGCCAGCCCGTCCAGCGCGACGGGCAGCGCGTCCCCCGGCTCCTCGTCCTCGGAGCGCGGCACCATGCCCACGCGCTGACGCAGGAACGCCTTCATGGGGTGCTCGAGGAACCGGACCAGGTCGTCCAGCTCGACGGTGTCCGCCTCGACGGCCGGCGCGAGCGGCGCGCCGAGGAAGGGCGGCTCCGGGTGCCGCGCGCCCTGGGACGCCCGCGCCCCCTCCAGCCCGTTCCGGTCGAAGCTGAACGGCCGCGGGAGCAGGAAGTTGCGCGGATCGAAGGGCTGCAGCGGGTGTCGGGTGGTGATCGCCTCGCTTGCCCTGCCGTCGGGGACGCGGACCGTGGCGTCCACCGCGTCCAGCAGCTCGCCGATCGGGACGGCGGGCGGCCGCGGCGCGCCGGTGCGCTCGTTCATCCCCGAATGCACCACGACGAGGTGCTCGGTCGCGGCGGTGAGCGCGTCCAGCAGGAGCTGGCGGTCCTCGCTGCGCGGGTCCCGCTCGCCGATCCAGGGGGCGCGGGCCAGCACGTCGTCCCCGTCCGGGGCGCCGGTGCGGGGGAACACACCGTCGTCCACCCCGAGGAGGCAGACCACCCGGTGCGGGACCGACCGCATCGGCACCAGGGTGGCGACGGTGAGCGTGCCGGTGCGGAAGTTCGCCCGGCTCGGGCGGCCGCGCAGCCGGTCCGCCAGCAGACCCCGCACGTCCGACAGCGACAGCGGGACCGTGCCCGCCTGCGGCCCCGCCGACCGCACCACCTCCGCCAGCTCGGCGCGCGCCTGCGACTCCTGCCACGCCTCCGACGGCGTGGTGGCGGTGAGCGCGGACAGCCCGTCCAGCAGCGCCGCGACCCACGCCGTGAGCGGCTGCGGGCCGCGCAGCGCGGTGAGCGCGGCGCGCAGCCGGTCCAGGATCTCGGCGAGCGAGCCGACGAGCTCGACGTCCGAGGAGTCCACGTCGTCCAGCGGCAGCGCGGTGCCCAGCCAGCTCTGCTCGCCCGGCCGCTCGGCCATCGCCACGCCGAGGAGCATCCGGTCCAGCCCCGCCGCCCAGGTGTTCTGGGGGAACCCGTGGAGCGCGAACGGCTTCCGGTGCTCGCCGTCCAGCCCCCAGCGCACCCCGGACCGCACGACGAGCTCGCCGAGCCGGTCCAGCGCGTCGTCGTCCAGGCGGAAGCGGCGCCGGACCGGGCCCGAGCCGACGAGGTCCAGCACGTGGGAGGCCGAGACCCGCGCGTCCGCGAGCTCCAGCAGCGCGGACACGGTGCCGAGCAGCGGGTTCGCCTGGCGCAGCGCCCGGTCCGCGAGCCGCACGCGCAGCCGGTGGCCGGGATGGGGGTCCTCGGCGCCCTCGGCGGACGCCTCGGTGGCCAGCCCGAAGGAGGCGGAGATCAGCGGGGCGAACGCCTCGATGTCCGGGCACATGACGATGACGTCCCGGGGTTCGAGGGTCTCGTCCGCCGCGAGCAGGCCGAGGACGATCTCCCGCAGCACCTCGACCTGCCGGTCCGGCCCGTGGCAGGCGTGGACCTGCACGCTGCGGTCCGCGGGGTCGAGCTCGGGGAGCGGGCCGCCCGGGGCGCGGTCGGTGCGCAGGCCCTCCTGGAGCCGCCCGAGCAGGGTCGACGGCGGGGCCTCGCCGCCGTGGTGGACGCTGCGGGTGGCGGGCAGCCGGAGCTGCAGCTCCCGCACGTCCCGGCCCAGGGAGCGGAGCAGGGGGTTCCGGACGAGGGCGGCGGACTCGTCCTCGGCGCGGGTGACGGCGCGCGGGGCGCTCTCCAGCGCCTCCCACAGCGCGGGGGAGGGGTGTGGCAGCCAGAGGTGCACGTCCCGGTGCTCGGCCAGCGCCCCGAACACGGCGATGTGCTCCGCGGCGACCCGCGTGGGGCCGAACAGGCTCAGCGACTCCGGGAGGTCGACGCGACCGGGGTCGGCGCGCAGGACGCGCTCGGCCTCGGCGAGCCGCTCGGCGGGGCCGGGGACCCCGATCCGGGCGCGAAGCCTGCACCACAGCTCGACCTGCCAGTGCAGGTCCGGCGGGGTGTGCGCGGGATCCCCCGCGTGCCAGGCGCGGAGCATGTCCGGGCGGTGCACGGCGTAGCTCGTGAAGAGATCGGCCAACCGCCGCGCGACGGCGTAGGTGCGGGTGTCCCCGCTCTGCCGCAGGTGGGCGGCCAGGGCGGCGAAGGTGTCCCCCGGTCGCTCGACGGCGGTCACGATCTCCTCCAGCAGCGGCCAGACCGTCCGGGCGGGGTGCCACGGGTCGGTGTCCGGATCGGTGCCGGTGGCGGCGTCCACCACCTCGGCGAGGAGCCGGCCGGGGGAGGGGAAGCGGACGTTGGCGCACACGCCGTCGGTCCCCGTGCCGGTGCCCAGACGCAGGGCGAGGCGCTGCTGGAGCCAGCGCTCGACGCCCCGCTCGGGGACCGCGACGACCACGGGCACGAAGGGGTCCGCCGCGGGCCCGCCGATCACCTCGGACAGGGCGGCGGCGAGACGGTCGGCCCGCTCGGCGCGGTGGATCACCAGCACGGGGTCGACGATATCGACGGTCCCCGACAGGAACCGGGAGCCCCTCCGAGTTGTCCACACTCCCGCCGGAGCTACCAGGTGGAGACCGCGTAGTCCTTGAGGAAGACGCCGTGGAGGTCCTCGCCCTGCTCGCCCCGCACGATCGGGTCGTAGACCCGGGCGGCGCCGTCGACCAGGTCGAGCGGGGCGTGGAAGCCCTCCTCCGCCAGCCGCAGCTTCTGGTGGTGCGGGCGCTCGTCGGTGATCCATCCGGTGTCCACGGCGGTCATCAGGATCCGGTCCGTCTCGAACATCTCCGCCGCGCTGGTGCGGGTCAGCATGTTCAGCGCCGCCTTGGCCATGTTCGTGTGCGGGTGGCCCGGCGCCTTGTACCCGCGCCCGAACACGCCCTCCATCGCGCTCACGTTCACCACGTACGAGCGGCCGACCGCGGCGGCCCCCTCGGCCAGCGCGGACCGCAGCCGGGAGATCAGGATGAAGGGCGCCGTCTGGTTGCAGAGCTGCACCTCGAGCAGCTCGAGGGGGTGCACGCCCTCGACGTTCGCCACCCAGCTGTTGACCGTCGCGGTGTCCGGCAGCAGCCCGCCCGCGTCCACCGCGATCCCCGCCTCGATCCGCTCCGGGGAGGCGCTGCGCGCGGTCATCGCCAGCGAGGCCAGCCGGTCCGCCGCGGCCGAACCGCCCTCCGCGGTCTCGACCACGGCGCCCAGCGTCGGCACGGCGCCCGCCAGCGCGGCCGGGTGCGCGTCGGAGGCGTGCGCGAAGACCAGCACCTCGGGCACCGTGTCCCCGGGCAGCGGCTCCGCCTCCGCCTCGGCGAGCGCGGCGTAGGAGCCGGGTGCCCGGCGCACGGTCTGTGCCGCGTTGTTGATCAGGACGTGCAGCGGGCCCTGAGCCGCGACGTCGTCCGCCAGCGCCGCGACCTGCGCCGGGTCGCGCAGGTCGATGCCGACGACCCGGAGCCGGTGCAACCAGTCCGCGGAGTCCTCCAGCGCGGAGAACCGGCGCACGGCGTCGTGCGGGAACCGGGTGGTGATCGTCAGGTGCGCCCCGTCCCGGAGCAGCCGCAGCGCGATGTACATCCCGATCTTCGCCCGGCCCCCGGTGAGCAGCGCGCGCCGCCCGGTGAGGTCCGTGCGGGCGTCCCGACGGGCCCGGTTGAAGGCCGCGCACGAGAGACAGAGATTGTGGTGGAAGGCGTCCACCACGGTGTACCGCTGCTTGCACATGTAGCAGGAGCGGGCGCGCCGCAGCGTGCCCGCGACCGCGCCGGGGGTCGTCGAGCTCAGCGGGATGCCCGCCGTCTCGTCGTCCACCCGGCCGGGGGCTGCGGTGGCGGTGGCGGCGAACACGGCGTTGTCCGCGTCCGTGACGGCCTTGCGGCGCGCGCTCTTGCGGCGCGCCTTGACCGACTTCCACACCCGGGCGGTGGCCCGGCGCACGGCGACGGCGTCCGGGTGTTCCGGGTCCAGCTCGTCGACCTGGGCGAGCACCTTCAGCGCGGTCGCCAGGTCGTCCGGGTCGATGTGGCTCATTCCAGCTCGGCGAGGGCCTTCTTGGCCTGCTCGAGCTGGGCCTCCAGCTCGGCGACCCTGGCCTCGCGGGCGGCGCGCGCCTCGGCGACGACCTCCTCGATCGGGCCGCCGATCTCCGGGTGCAGCTCCGCGGCCGCCTTCAGCACGGACGCCGCCGCCACCGGCAGCGCCCGGGCCAGCCAGGACGCACCCCGCTTCAGGTCGGCCTGCCACTCGCCGTCGGCACTCCCGCTGACGGTCAGGGTCAGCTCGACGACCCGCGTCGTGCGCGCGGTCGAGCCCTTCGGCCGACCACGCCTGGGCTTCTCCGGCTCCGGGCCGGCCTGTGCCGATGCCTCAGGTGTCTCCGGTGCGGTCACTGCTCCCTCTCCTCACGTCCTACGGCGTCCAGGGTGATCGTAGAACGGACGTTCGACTCGCTCGGGACCGGGGCGGCGGAATCACATCGGCAACTTATATAAGTATGTGATGTAATCTCCGGGTGAACGGAACCACCACGGCGTCACCCGAGGTCGCCGAGCTGGCCGCCGTGCTCGAGCGCGCCGCGAGCTGGCTGCGGCGGGCCCAGCCGACCTCGGCCTGGAACACCGTCGCCCTGATGGTGCTCGACGAGCTGGCCCGCAACGGGCCTCGCCGGGTCACCGAGCTGAGCACCCGGGAGAACGTGTCCCAGCCCGGGATGACGGGGATCGTCGGGCGGCTCGAGGCGGCGGGCTACGTGGCTCGGCGCCGCGATCCCGCCGACGGTCG
>Ga0157379_10001021_pt1 | contig 22745 bp, 20 predicted proteins | sample S25metaG_FD_121802 | JGI IMG/M metagenome (GOLD analysis project Ga0157379, IMG submission 121802) | Switchgrass rhizosphere microbial communities from Kellogg Biological Station, Michigan, USA - S2-5 metaG | ecosystem: Host-associated > Plants > Roots > Rhizosphere > Soil | place: USA... | reverse complement strand
GCGACTACAGTTCGTCAGCTACCTACTGGTGGGAGTTCAACCAAAATTGTCGAGGCAAGCGATAAAGAAGCTTCGACATCTTCGTTCGTAACCATCCCTATCATCCCTACCCCACCTAGTACCACCGCATCGAACCAAATCCGGGGCAATGAGACACGGATATTACTAGGAGCTGTATTTGGAGGTCTCAGCTGCCTGCTGATCCTCTTTACGATGACCCTCATATTTGTACGACGTCGAAGGGCAAATAGGCAAGGGGAAATGATCCACAGTTGGAAGGCTTCTTTGGTACTGGGTGATCGATTCGGACGTGGTCAACCCATCGGGGACATAGAGCATTGGCTGGCAGAGAGCATTGGGAATACTAGTTCACAATTTAGTGAAACTACAATGTCTCCAAGGCTGCTTTCCCTTGCAATTCGGGAGGCTTTATCTGAGACTTTCCCTCAAAGTATCATTCAATCTTCTTCAGACCTAACTAGGGGGAGCCCAGCCGACTCGTTAGCTCCCAGTGGAATACTGTTCAATGGCTCAACTGATTCAATTACGTACTTCGGACCAATTGATTCAGAATATGGTACTCGAGGGGATAATCCGAACCGGACATTTCCTCGGGAGAATTTTAGTACTGGAAGGACATGGAAAGCAACCCCAGACGTCGACACAATTGTTTCAAGAGTCCTGAATAAATTGGACATCAAGAACATATCCAAGTCTTCTCTTTCGGTCTCTCAGACGTCGGAAGTGAACCCGGAGAAACGGCGAGTTTCTGATAGTTCTATATCAGTGAGATCGGAAAGTACTGCACCTCCAGCATACGAAGATCAGTTTTAAACCATACTCCTGTCTCTACTTGTAAGCGTTTCAGGCCTGACCTTGTACAAGATTTTTTTCCCTTTATAGCCAAGTGTACTTTTTACAGCTGAATAGGGACCATATATGTCTCAATTGTCGAGTCTTTCTCAATAGAATATTATTGCAGTGAAGCGCCGAAGTCCACTCTGTAGGAACCGTAACCCGTAGGGCCGACAGCTCGGCGCCAATAATCTCTTCCCAACAACCACGACCACTCCCTGCGTTCAGGCCCTTCTCTATCCTTGATGTGCCTCAAGATCATGAAAAACGATTTATTATCCTATAGAGATAATATTTCCGTTCTTTTAATGGCGAGCAGATTCCCTTCCGGCTGGTGTCCTCCTCTCATTCTTTTCGGGATCGGTCTTATTCATTCACGATCATTACCCAAAACACCATTGAGGATATTGATGACTTTGATGGAACTAATACTAATGACACTCCCGCTTTGCATCAGTGGGTTTTATCTTCTAATCTTACGTACCAAACTTGATGAGCCTGATTCCCTTCTCTAGTCGTGTATGGAATGAACGACGTATACGATTATGAAACTGACATAATAAATCCTCGTAAAATGGAGAAGGGTCTAGAAGGCGGAATACTCGCTCCAGAACACCATGATTTCGTTACCACGGCAGCGAAAATCACGACTATCCTCATCATCGCCGTTACATCGTTGAGCTTTAATATCCGGCATACAATAATCACATTAATATTTCTCCTCCTCGTCTGGGAATATTCATCCCCACCCATGCGATTAAAAGAAGTGCCTATAATAGACTCCCTTTCCAACGGTCTGATCGTTTTCTTAGCCTGGCTAATGGGATACACATTCAGTGGTGGTCGCTTTTCGGGCATGCCTATCATAGGGATTACTCTGGGACTTTGCTGCACTGGTATTCATTCATTGGCTGCTACTCTCGACTATGAATTTGATAATGTGGCTAAAATGACAACTATTGCGACAGCAATTGGACAACGTCCAGCCGCTATTTTTTCATTCATGTCATTGTGAGTTGCTTTAGATCTTTATTCGAGTTATTTCTTGCTAACTCAGTAAACTGTTAGTTTAACGGCAGCCGTCACGAATAGCAATCCTAACCTCATCTTCCAGATCTACCTTTTCCTTGGTAGCGCTATCATGGCCATTCCAATATTCAATCTTCATCTCCTCCGAATTATTTTTCAAATGATAGTGTGGTGGAGTGTGGTTATGGTATCGTTGTGGTTCATATCCAAGCTCCGATCATTTTGAATGGAACACTGTTGGCAATTCTTGGAATTATTATTGTGCCTTCTATGCCGTATTGACTGATTGACTGGAAGGACTCGGACTTACATTCGAGGATCTCCAAGACTCCAAGAAGTCTGAACTTGGCGTGAGCTGTCTAGAGGCCTTTCCTAGCTCCACGTCATCCAGGTTAGGAAGGACCCTCCTGGTATCTCATTCAGGACAGAAGCTGCGGAAAGTTGGAACACGTGCCAGGCTGAAGAAAGGTTGTTATAACATGACACCATTCTACTCTCAAAAAAAAAATTCCGCGTTGCATCTCGCAGAATAGAAACTCGTTTAAATTATGTTACACATCTTCGCTTGTCGACAATGAGCCTGAGATTTGATTTTAGCCTGGAAGCAGCTGTTAAGCAGCGATACGTCATGGGAAAGCCACGTTTACAACAGCCGCTTACTTAATGTTAATCTCCCACCTCACCATTTCCCATCCAGCCGTGCTCTTCTTCTGTTGACTTTCACTCGAACAACCTCTTCGACATCCGCTACGCAATGGGAACAACTCAAAGTCTTGTTAGCACTCCAAATGTCGTCGCTGCCGCGTTGATCATTGGCATTGCAGCCAGCGTCTGGCGGAATCGTGCAACCGGGAGTTCAGGAATCATGGAGCTTCCAAGGGCAGAGAAGTCGGCTGCGGGAAAGAAAGGAAAAAAGAAAAAGACCACGGGCGTGAAGCAGTTGGATGTGGCCGGGTCTGGGTTGTTGAAATCGGACGATGGTGCAGGTGGGGGACGCAGCGCTACGCCTGATCTCGGGGCTTCTTCATTATCGGAGAATACCATCCCTGGAGGTATTGGTGAATCTGGGGAGGATATCTTTGGGTCGTCTGCGAGTTTGGCAAAGCCTATGAAGGATAAGAAGAAGAAGAAGGGGAAGAAGAGCGCGTCTCAGGCTACAACATCCCAGACTGAAGACAGTGGTGCTGCGGTGCCAATTGCTGGGCCTTCCCGTCCCTCTGCTGCGTCAAAGAATGCTTCTGGTACAGTACCGCGTGTTTCAAAGCCGGATGAGGAGACATGGACTCGAGTGGAGAATAAGCGGAAGACCTCCAGTCAGCACCAGAATACGACCAGTGACGCTGGTATAACTACCACATCGATGGACGACGAAGGTTCTCTAGCAAGCTTACCAGACAAGTCAGAAGATAGCCAAAAGATCAAGCCTCCTCCCAAGACATTGGCTGAGAAAATGCTGCCAAAAGGTCGCAAGACTGCGGTCGATGAGTGTGTAGCTCATCCCTTCACCTACTTCGGAACTAATTCGAATCTCACAGCATGCTGGAGGAATCGCACTACCCTGAGCTTGCTCGGGTCATACGCGTGACTCCTGCGCCGAATGAAAAACCGGCTGCTGGCTTTTCTTGGGCAGATTATGAAGATGTCGAAGATGTTCGAGCAGCCGAGGCGGACGGAGAGGATGATGGCTGGGGAATTGTCAAGAGTCGTGGTCGAGCTAGTAATTTTTTTTTTTACTTTTATTATTACCAAACAGAATCCTAACGATAACATTATCAGAACATACGCCGTCGACTTCTTCAAGTGGTGTCTTACAACCTCCTCCAAAAGCGCCTGAGACGTTGACCAAGAAACAGCGACAGAGGCTAGCGAAACGGGAGGCAGAGAAGGCCGTGAAGGCTCAAGGCGAATCTGAACGACTAGCCCAACTGTCAAAACTCCAGCGCGAAAGGGAAAAAGAAAGGATTGATGAGATCCACAAAGCTGGGAAGTCAAAGTTGAGTGGTGGGCAGACTATGGTGGTGGATGACATGAAACCAGTCTGGTCGTAGCGTTGAAGATACAGACATTCATTGTGATTATGGCTTGAGCAATGGTCACGAGTTGGACGGTTTGGTATGTTTATAATTATCTCAAAGTACCTTAAAAGAAACCAGTTTCGTTCGGTGTCATGGCCTTAATTTATTCTGCAAATCTGACTGGTTGTGATAGCCAAACTTTGGGTATTTGAATTAATAACGACTCTGAAGAGTTAGGTCGACAAAAGAACTCTTCGCAGTAGCAGACTAGAGGCTTCGATTCTATACACCAATACTTCAATACGCTTTCCCAACCACTCCCACAGGCTCACATCTATGCTTCTCGACCTCCAATCACGTCTCTTTCTAGAAGTGGATACAATCTACTCCTGCCTTCTATAGACAGATGGGCCAGGGAGTATATACAACACCTTTGCATTCATCTGTCAATTGCAAGAAGCATCTTCTTCGGTTGTGCATGAGATTACTGTATTTGTGGATTAACCATTTAATTTTCAAGATACAGGTGCCTAATATGGATATTGTAAGTTGAGATCGAGCCTCATTAGAATGTTTTTGATGTTCGTTAATCTGCCTAATTGTCGAACCGATGTTTACTCTTCTGAACATACATTGGAAGACTCATGTCCGACAAAGCCGTCTGATGATGAAGACGGAACAAAGTAATCCTCCGGGTCACGGCCGTTTGAAAGTGCAGAAGACATCCAGGCGTGTTTGGGTCGTATATTTTCGGGATAAAAACCAGATATAGTAGGATAAGAGAATAGTCTGGCCTTGACTCTGCGGACCTAGTTCCTCTTTGGTCCCAATAGACCATATGAGGAATCGTAAAGGATCGCCAAAACGTAATAAATGGAACACGAAGATCCAATAACACGGTTCACACGTGATACGACGTTGATCTTTTTTCCTAGTTAGACCTGTTGGACGTCCTACCCCTCTAGGAAATCTGGGGGGTTTGACAGTCAGCAGAGCTTGTTAAGCTCTTTGCGGCTGACGACCCTTTGTCATGAGCCTGTAATCGCGTGAGGACGCGCTCTCTCAATATGGTTCGCTGTTCCCCTGAGTCCATCACCACCGCACGTGATGCCGGGCCTTAGCCTGTTATAAGTTAACCTACGCGCCATGCCATAGCTATACATTTAATCTCTTATTCCTTGTTCATCTCTCTCAATGCCAACTTCAGAAACCCAAGTCGATGTTCTCGTTATCGGTGCAGGGCCCGCGGGGGTTATGTGTGCGAATGCTCTCGGGAAGTTCGGTGTGAAGGTCAAGATCGTAGATTTGAGGTGAGCAAAAGCACAAGTCGCAATGAGCAACATTGCAATGGCTCGTTAGACCATTAAAGGTCGCCGCAGGACAGGCAGACGGTATCCAGCCACGGACGATTGAAGTATTACAGGCAAGTCCAGTCCCAACGAGCCATATCTGCGGCGAGCTAGACTAAGACATCATTTAGAGCTATGGTCTTGCAGAGCGACTCATCCGGGAAGGCAATCAAATGCACTTGGTTGTATGTCCCACTCATCTATGACCAAAGACAGGCCATTAATGTCCCTAGGCGTTCTACAACCCTGGCCCGAATGGTGGCATCGAGGTAGGCTGACCTTGCTTCTCCGGATCTTCCAGTGGTCAGGGCTAAAGTCACTCCAGCGTACGGATCGTGCATCTGATGTCACTGCACCCACAGCCCGTTTCCCATTTGAAGTGAGTCTTGTATTCGCATCAGCTTGGGGCATATACCTACCAGCCACTTGTAAGGTAACACTGCATCAAGGAGCCATTGAAGCCATTTTCTTGGATTCTATGAGTAGTTACGGAATCGAAGTGGATAGACCATACGCGCCTGCTGCTCTGGAAATCTCTGATGACTCAAAGGAGCTTCAAGATCCCAACGCTTATCCGATCAAGGTGAGGGTCTGGGTTCTGCGCGGCGGTACCATAAAGCGCGGAAACGAATTTGACCTTGGCCTGCAGGTGACTTTAAATCGTTTGGACGCCGAGAATACAACAGAAATTGTCCATGCAAAGTATGTTGTGGGGTGTGATGGTACGATTGCCTTCTTGTTACAAGATCCGAGACTGACAGAATCCACCCAGGCGCCCATTCATGGGTCCGAAAGACTCTAGGAATCGCCATGGAAGGCGAACAAACAGGTAAATGATGCTCCATTATCCGTTGGGATAATATTGGTGCGATAATGATTCCCCAGACTACATTTGGGGTGTTGTCGATATGGTCCCTGATACCGATTTTCCCGACATCCGAAATCGTTGTGCGATCCATTCGAATAATGGCTCATGTATGGTTATTCCTCGTGAAGGTGACACTGTACGGCTCTATATCCAATTAAAGGAAACCGATGTCATCACGAATGGACGCATTGACAAGAACAAGATTGATGCTCGGAAACTTCTTGAGGTACGTCTTCATGCATAATCGCGTCAGGTCCTGTGCCTTATTTTGTCTTCGGTATAGGTAGCGAAGAAATCACTGTACCCTTACAAGATTAGCTTCCCTGAAGAACTCGAATGGTGGACCATTTATATCAGTGAGAAAACAGAACGATCAACGTCTTTGCTTCACTAAATGGCGATCCTTTGCAGTTGGTCAACGTGTCGCAGCAGCATACCATAAAAAAGAGCGGGTATTCATTGCTGGTGACGCTTGTGAGTTTCGTCAGATGTATGTTATGACGAGAAGCTCATCTTGTATGGCCGTCCTAGGCCACACGCATTCTCCCAAAGCAGGCCAAGGTGTGTTGTAAATAGTAAAGAAGCACCTAGATGCTGACTTGTGATGCTCAGGTATGAATGCAAGCATGAACGATACCCATAATTTGGCATGGAAGATTACCCAGGTTCTCCGTGACTGGGCATCACCTTCACTCCTTTCCACAGTAGGGCCCATCACTTTAGAGTCAAGTCACGGAACTGATATTCTCTTTTACAGTACGAATTTGAACGGCGCAAGTATGCACAGGACTTAATTGACTTCGATCGTAAATTCTCTGCCTTGTTCTCAGGAAAGCCCCGAACGAGCGAGAACCAAAATGGTGTCGGTCACGAAGAATTTTTGAAGTGTGTTGCCCCCATTTTCAGTCCTACTTTGTGCTAAACGGCCTTATAGTATATTCCAGACGTTTGGTCTATTCACGAGGTGAGCCTTGACAATGAATCGAGGTTGGTGCAATACTTACTGAAGTCCTCAGCGGAATTGGTGTCCATTACGAACCTTCTGCTATTACGAACGAGAAATATCAAGATCTTGCATCTGAACTTCCCGTCGGACAGCGCGTGATCCCGCAAGTTTTGGTCCGGGCGACTGACGGACGTCCATATAACATCCAGGATCTTCTTCCAGCCGACGCCCGCTTTAAAATTTTGGTATTCACTGGAGACACAGGGAATGCAGAGCAGATGGCGAAGGTACATACTTTGGCGACTGATTTGGAGGTTGTCCTTGGGAAGTATACGAGAAGAGAGAAGATTGAAACCGTCTTCGATATCTTCGCTATAACGTGAGATCATACGAATTTGCTTTTAAGATTCTCTTCCTGAATAACTCTCCAGCGCGGCATCGATAGACCGTGTTGACTACACGACATTCCCGAAGGTGATGCGGAGTCATTGGTCGAAGTACGTTCTTGTGTATTTTTCGTCTTCTTCAACTATTGACAACCTCGACAGAATACTCTCCGATCAGAAGGAGCTGCTGGGGCACTCGGGAGGAACTGCATATATAACGTACGGGATCAGTTCTTCAGGAGCCATCGTAGTGGTCCGTCCAGATGGTTACGTCGGGACTGTCGCTCCACTGGATAACGCAGGTCATATAGATGAGTACTTTGCTACATTCTTGAAGTCGTAAGGGCTTTATTTCGCAGAATGACTTTCTGGCTTGTTTAAGGATTTAAGTACACATACTGTACAAATACATGTAATTCCGAATATGATAGCACAATGTACAGGATAGAGATAAAGCGATTATATATCAGTGCGATGGAGCTGAAACGAGCATCATCAGCTTGGTACTGCTCATCAAGAGTAGAGATTACGTACCTCAGATAAAATGTCACGATATTCGGATATGGACCTCAAGTACTCGTCATTACCTTCATCAACATCGACATCCGGATTCCAGAGGGTAAATGAACTGAACTGCCCAACGGCTTTGAGGGTTTTGGTGGGCTGAGACGCATCCCCTTGTAAAACTTCATCGGCGGCAGATTCATCGGTCATATCTACGTTATCATAAACGACCTTAGAATGCCTCGTTGCTCTACCATTTTTCCTGGCCGACTTTTGGGGCGATACCGAGCGTCTTGATCTCTTTGCTGCAATACCATTTTCTCCCTCGCTGTCTCCTACAAACACCAGTCCTGTATATCCTTCTGGAACGCCCACGGCCATGCCTTGCATCTTTCTACCACGAAAGGTAGACGTGAAACGCGTTTTTGAGGGTGGCAATGAGCTGCCATCCTTCTTTTCTGGAGGTAATTGAGGTGATATGAGGAAATACGTTGAAAGCGGTGCAGATCCAGTATGGTTGATATGGAACGGCATAAGATTTGCCTCGATAATGGGTAGATCGGACGAGGAGCCCTGGAGAGAAATAGTTGTGGAAGACATGGTAACACGCAACTGAGGTCGTGTTATGGAACTCTGTGGGCGAGTCGCAAAGGTTCAAAGAACCAAGAACCAAGAACCTGGCGGATCAAATTTCACTGCAGCCACTTCCCTCACTTGAGATTGTACGCGAACAATATTGGATCCACCTTAGTCTACTAAATCTCGTTTCTTCCTCCCTCATAACTATCATGGATTGCCTTCGTCGTACATAAGGCTCAAAGAGATGTGCAGGATACGGATGTGTCTTCAATCTTTCTTGAATATCTATCGTAAACAAAATAATCTACCGGCTTGTAAACGGGCTAATCCAACACATAGATCTCAGTCCGTACATCCTTGTGAGGCCAACGAGTAGTTGGTTATTTATTATGTGACAGAGAAGCACCACGAGGAAATATATTGAGAGTGGTCCCGCCCCCGGTATAGATATGAAACGGCATGAGATTCTTCTCGAAAAAAGGGTAGGTCGGATGGCTGGCCTTGGAAGGAGATACTTCTGGAAGACATAGCATTACGCGACGTGTTATGAAACTCTGTGGGCGGGTTCACAAAAGGGAACCAATAAATTGGTTTATCAAATTTCGCTACAGTCTATTCTCACCGCTTTTAACTCCTTTTCCGCCTAGATTCGTAGATCCAAGCATTCAATATTATCATACGCAGTATGTACTTCACACTCGGTTACATGATCGAACTCGATTGTTTATCCATCCCAAATAGTTGTTGAGATGGCGCCTCGTCACTGAACAACTGGCTACTGGCAACTGGCTACTGGCTACTGGCTACTGTTGACGAGAGATAATATTTATAATCTCCCTCTCTGTTTCCTAATCTCTTCCAGGACTTAGCCACCATCCTCTCCTGAAGCTACGACCTTATCTAATTCCTCCTTGAACACAACTTTCTCCCAAAATTCCGCAACATCAATAATGGTGAATACCACATTCTTCTCTACAGACGTCTCAAGTGAAATTCTTTCCGGCGTCGAAAAAGGTGTAGCTCTGCCTGGCATTACCATAACGTCATCCCCCACCTTTGCACCTTCTAACTCTAAAACTCCTACTGTCGCCGGTGTTAGGACCATATTGTCTGGAATTTCTTTATTCATGACTAACGTCACTCATAACGATACCTCGACAACAGTGACTGTGGAGTTAATACCCACTCCCCATACTCTGACTAATTTGGTTGGTGCTGCACACCTCCCTATCAACATCACCGCTCAAATCACTGTATCTTCCCCCACCTTTGATGCGTTTCCAACGATAGAGCGAAGCGGTGCCTTGTTGTCACAGGCAAGCAGAGGGGTCAGAGTGACCCAAAGCCGTCCAACTTCTTCGTCACTGACACAGCTCCCCGTTGCGAAAATGTCGTCCACCATTCCTCCAGAATCCCTTCCAGGAGGTGAACCCCTCATAACACTGGGTCACCATATCGATATCGGTTGGATCATCGGAGGTACTGTAGGAGGTTGTCTCCTAGCCGTTGTGGTGATTGCTTCAGCTGTATTTGTACTGTGGACTCGGAAGCGAAGAACGAGACAGCACTTGGCGACCGAGGGTTATCTAACATCGGTGATTGTTGATAGTTATACATCTCACAGGGTAAATTATCTTGCATCCCGCTCGAAGAATTTGACAATAGGTTCGGACGACTCCGCGGCACATTCACATGCAGACCAAAGCGCATTTCGAAGTCCTGTGTGTACTGGACAGGAGGTTATCAATATCTCAACAAGACTTGGATAAAGGAGTCTAAGTCATTTGTTCGAGTTCACGGAGGTCAAGAAGACGAACAAGAGGACAAGCTAATCATCAGATATAATTCTCAGGCATCGCTTGGTAGAAATGGCAGACAGATATTCCCTTTAGTTCTATTGTGAAGAATGGGGGATACGCATACGCACAGTAAATATTAGGATTGGGTTTTTATGTATTATTGAGATTATGTCCCAAGAATAAATCTAGGTTGAGTAGACAACAAAATATAAAATTAATAATTGACAGAGGATAAGGTTATTTTTGGATGGCTTGAGCTTAGTCAGCAAAATTTCGTTCCTTCCTCACTCTCATGGGTCGTCTTCGTCGTTCAAGAGTGCACAAGGCCCAAAGGGACGTGCACAGAGCTACTAGGACACGAGTTTGTCTTTCGTCTTCACTTACTGACTGACATAACTGAGAGGTTTTACAGGCTCGCACTCGAGACTTGGATCAAATCCAACACATAGATCTAAACCCGTACGTCCTTCTGCAGCAAACTGATAGTTGGTTATTTACAGTTCAGCAGAGAAGTAAGAGCTAAGCTGGAAGCTCAACCACTCGATTTCGAAAAGCCAGGCCTGGCTCAGCACTATTGTGTCGAGTGTGCAAAGTACGTCTCCATGCCTCTCAATGAAGTTTTAAACTAATCGACTATTGCCCCAGATATTACGAAACGGATACAGCATTACGCACCCATTGGAAAAGCAAAGTCCATAAGCGACGCTGTAAGGCTCTTAAAGAGCCTGCCTATACGATCGAAGAAGCAGAAAGGGCTGCCGGTCTGGGGAGAGAGAACAAGAGACCAGCGCCGTCATTACTGGTTGACAAGGAGGTTGAAATGGGCCAGTGATTAGTCCTATTCGTTTGGTGGAGTTTGATAGGTGTGACCTTTCGTTGGGTGTCGGCGAGTGTTGCATTCGATTTGTGATATTTAAGTTGTTATACCCTACCCTGTTCTTGCACATTGCGATTGTCTTCATAACCTTACAGTTATGTATACTTATTGTAATATCAAAAAACGTGATTACCCTATTGGAGAAAGCTCTTAGATTATTGTGTGTTTCTTAATAAGGGGTCTTAATTAAATTAGGAGATAGAACAGAAAGACTAGCATTGAGAAGTGCATGGTTGCATAATATCATGGCTTAAATGCAATATGTAAAGAAGGGAATACAGGCTCAATGCAGAGTATTTTAGATGTTCGACGGGTACAGCATCTGCTGTGAAATCAGCGCGGTTCCACGCAAAGATAGAACCAAGACTCACAATACGGACGCTGGCACCGAATGTGTGTGGAGGCAAGTTCGAACGGAATTTTGACTTGACGACACCAGAGTTGCCATGCGGACGTGTTACGCGCCTGTAGATGCTCGTCAGCTCCTGCGTGTCCCGACTGCATAATCCATAATAACCACACATACCCCCAGATCACTCGGATCTTCGAACCCTCAATCTCCTTCTTGGCGCGGTAGACATAGGCAATGCGCTATCAGAACATATCAGAGCGTGTTATAGATACGAAAGTTTCTCCAAACGCACTTTTCCCAAGTAGAACTGAGCATCCTCCTTATTGGTGACACCTTCGATTTGGATGAGGGAGGTGTTGGGGCGGGAGTTGCGCTTGCCACGCTTGTGTCCGAGGACACGTCCCCTAGTGTAAAGCCTGTAATACGAACAAACTGCGCATCAGCATTGTCCGTCATCCAAAAGTCCAGAGTCGCATCCATCCCAATTCTGCAGCATTTCTTTTTGGATTTTGGGCAGATGCAATCCTCTGGGATACCAGAACATCATAGAGACTCACCGTGTTGAGCCCATCGCCGTCGATCTTGATGTCGTCGAAAGTTTTGAGAGGAGATACCGTGAGGAGACTTGCTGAGTCAGCGCGGCCGCTCCCGGCGGCAGGCCCCCGGCACGGCGACAAACTTCCAGTCTTTCTTTCTTTTCTTCAACCATCGATGCAGCTATCCAGAGCTGCACTCGGTCGTCGTTTCAAGTCGATTACTGAGTAACGGAGCGATGGAGTTTACAATGATTTATTCCTCCTGTACACCTTTTATTCTGGGTAGGATAATTTCTGATCCTAGATCCGTGTTCGTTGGGTACAAACGTCAAATATACATGTTCTCCACGTCTTCCATCTTATTCTGAGCTCTAAGAAGACCACAGTTCCATGTCACCACCGTTCCATTCAGCATTGGCATGCTGGCAAGCACGAGGCGTATCAAGCGTTCGTTACCAGCGAATTGAATGCATAAAATCCTCAGTGACTAATACTCAGTCCACCACTGCTCAATGCGTCTCCTCAACTCGCTGAGGCTCTGCCTGAACCCGTCTCGTCGTCATGCATCTTCAGGGCCCTCAAAAATGAAATATGCGCTACCTCTGGACCCTGCGACGCTGCCTCGAGGTTTCGTGGCCAACGGTGTGCACTGTGGAGTCAAAAAGAATCCAGAGGTCCTCGATTTGGGGATTGCATTATCCACAACCCCCGCGGACCAAAACGCGAGTGCTGCTTCGTTTACTCGTAATGCGTTCAAAGCAGCTCCTGTTCTTGTCAGTGCAGAGGTTTTGGAGAAGTCCAGCGGTCGGGGTCGGGCCATCGTTGTTAACAGTGGATGCGCGAATGCAGTTACGGGCAAAGTTGGAATGGATAATGCATGGGCGATGTGCAATGCAACGGATAAACTTCTCAAGGCCGATACACCTAGTACAATAGTCATGTCCACTGGTGTCATTGGACAACATTTACCGATCGACAGGATCCTCAAGGGAATCGAGGCAACTTCATCTTCACTGGGCTCCTCTCCTGATCACTGGCAGCGTCTGGCTCAAGCATTTATGACTACAGATACTTTCCCAAAAATTCGTGCGCGTTCCTTTGAGGTTGGTGGAACATTTGTTCGTATCGTTGGAATTGATAAGGGTGCTGGTATGATCCACCCGAATATGGGACAAGCACCCGCTGCTTTACACGCTACTCTTCTTGGTCTTATTGCAACGGATGCGAAGATTTCTCCCGGAAGCTTGCAGAGTGCTCTAAACTATGCAGTTGGTCGAAGTTTCAATTCTATCAGCGTGGATGGCGATATGAGTACCAACGATACCATTGTTGCGTTGGCTAATGGGGCGGCTGGTGGAGTTGAAATCGATGCGGAAAAGACACCGAAGGAATTTGAGTTATTCCGGGAAGAGCTCACGAAATTCGCCATTGAACTTGCTCAACTTGTTGTGAGGGATGGTGAAGGCGCAACGAAGTTTGTTACCGTTTCTGTAAAGGTAAACAAATCGGACTGATATCGTCTCCTTTTGACATAGACTCAATTTTTTTTTTTTGCCTAGGGTGCTCCAACTTTTGCCGATGCTCACCGCGTAGCATCGACAATTTCCACATCCGCACTTGTCAAGACTGCTCTTTACGGTGAAGATGCAAAGTAAGTACTCAACAATTTATATGGTCTAGACTCACTGTGTATTACAGCTGGGGACGTATCCTCATGGCCACTGGCACAGTTCCCATGTCTGCCCCTATCGACCCCTCCAAGGTCTCTGTTTCCTTCATTCCCCAAGATGGTTCTGAACCCTTGAAATTATTGGTTAATGGCGAGCCATTACCAATGGATGAAGTCCGTGCCAAGGAAATTATTTCGAAGGAGGATGTCGAGGTTTTAGTTGAGTTAGGAATGGGCAAAGAGGAGGCGAAGTACTGGACATGCGATTTTAGTCACGTAAGTCTTGGATGTCAACACTTTACACCCTTTGTGGACTAACGTTTATTCGTATAGGAATATGTCACTATCAATGGGTCGTACAGAAGTTAAATAGAGAGAAAAAAGGCCAAGTAATCCCTAGTCTAAAAAATATGATTTGCACCTCCTATGACATGCTTCTGTAGAGTAACCTTTCTGAATTTAGAGCATTCTTTTCCTTTTTCGAGGGCCTTACTGAAATGAAACCAGATGATTCTGGTGCCGAGATCTCGAAGAAGTTCATAAAACGTGCCCTGAAGTCCTCTATTTGGAATACAAGTCGTGAAACAGGGTGTTTTCTTACAAGAATAGCTGTGCTGGTATTTTATTGCAGAAATCTGGGTTTATGCTATTGGGGTGAGAGTGGATTTCTTCCAGTTTCAACGGAACGTACTTATTTATATACAGGCTTCCAATAGGGCCACAATAACGAGGGTTGACCTACTGAAAGAAATGTATGAGTGTTAGCTTGAAGCGGGCCGGTCAAAGCTTGAACATCTATTGCATGTGCCCTATCTTTCCCGCCCGTGGACCAGCAGCACGTCAGTGTTCACAAATGACAACAACATGTGTCTCGCAAGTCACAGAGAAAAGAAAATCTACAAAAATGACGTTCATGATGAGCTCGAGTCCTTTCTCCTACCTTTCGGACTGGATCTTTAATGTTTCTTCCTGGATCTATTGAGCATGACTGGGATATAGACTGCACTTGGCAGTGGCACTATGACATAGCCAAAGCTCGACGAATAAGCACGCCGAGGAGTTAATAACTTCTGCTTCTATGTTAAATCAGTAGTGGCATGCACATATGGTTGATGTTGGCTTGATGACACTCATCCTTCTCACTGAAATTCTTCCCATCACACCCCTTCATTGCAGGTATGATCTCGCTATATACAATTTATTGACTAGTAATATCTTAAAGGATTGACAATGAAGTACCTCAGGCGATGGATCTGCAGGTGCTGAACTTTACCCGACTATAGTGTCGGCGATCTCACCTCCATTGCTATCTCCAGACTGTGGTGACAGCCGACGACATTGACAGATTGGTTCGGTCCTTCTGAAACTTTCGTCTACATTTGTCGCACACCTTGAATGATAGCAAATGATGCCTACCCTGATAGGCTGCTACTTTCCGAACAGGGATTTGCTGTCCCTTATGTTGTAAACCAGTCTTCCTCTTGTCTTCCTCTTGTCTTCCTCCCTCTCTCTGGCGATATATCCATGAAGTAGAGTTGGTTTAGGAATGGCGAAGCGAGTTCCTTCCAAAGGTCATCCACTTAAGCCCCCTACTTTCCGTTTCCCTCCTTCCAAGAAGACTACTACTTCCAAACCGCCTACTCCCACTCCTATTTCAACCCCTCACACCACTGTCTCTACTCCTCCGGTCACACCCTCACCAGTTAAAACAACTCCTCGACCAACTCCAACCCCGCTTCCCTCACCTCCTTCGGAACCATCCTCTCCACCTGCCCCTCCCGTCATTATACCATCAAGTTCAGAGGAAGGCTCTCCGTCTCCATCTCCATCTCCCGCGCCCGGATCCGGCGATACACCGAATGGATCTCCTACTTCTCCAGGAAATACCTCCGAATCATCTACCGCTTCGGTTGAAGCGGGTGTAGGTGGAAGCGTTCAAACTACTGCAGCATCAAGCTCACCGATTTCACCTCCATTAGCTGGGAATAAACCTGTCAACAGTGCTACTCCACAAATATCATTCGCGGATAGCTCGAATGGAGATAGAACTGCGGGTATTTTTACATCCGTGGCAAGCCAGGCGTCGCCTATAAACGCCAACGACGCTACACAGAGCTCGGTCGCTCAGGGTCCTTCTGGTCACTTAAACCTCGCCGCGAAAATTGGTGGTGCAATTGGAGGTACCATTGCGGGTTTACTGCTCATTATCCTTGGTATTTTCCTTTGTAAAAGGAAGGGGCGGAGTGGAATTCATCAGCTTCGTAGTCCTAGGAATTCCATGGTGGACGAAGATGTCTTCGATATTTTACCAATGAGCCACTCCAACTCTCCTGCACCCGCTTCTCTGAATGGACAACAAGGTCCTTTCATGGTTCAGAATGATGGTTCAATGGTAACATCTCAGCGGGATCCTTTCATGGCCGAGGCTTGGGCTCCTCCGTTTGTTGAACCCTATCCAAACAATTCACATCCTTTAAGGACTGAACATCTCCAAGCTGTCGAAAATGCAGACGCTTATGATGCATATATGAAGAGTCATGTTGAAGATGGAGCACCCTCAACGAAGACATTTGTTGCATACGGAATCGTTCGTGATGATGACACCTATAAATCGGGGAACAGTGTGATTACTCCATTGGCTCATCCTGGATCCAACCCACCGCTAGATGGCGTCTCGGAAGGACATGAATCCGATGCTTCAGGCGTGCCTGATTATGGAGACATTCTCGCCAAGTTTACCAAAACCTGGAAGGCAAAAGATCATTCCCCTTCTATATCTGCTACTTCGGTAGAAAGGGAATAAAGGGGTTCACTCTCACCGCACTGATCTAGTAATTTATTACTCCTTTAGGAATTTTATGTGGAATTATTGACTCTTTCTGGAGATCACCCAACTACTCTTTCACTTATCATTTTACACATTGTATTACTTGGATCCTTACCAATGGTTCGAGAGTTATTCAATGCTGCCTCCGTACGGCCATCATTATTACTACCTTGTAGGCGGGATTGTCAAATTTTTCACGATATCCATCACTGTCAGTTGACGGCCTTGTTATTACTCTGTTTATACTTGTTTCACAGAAGTCAGGCGATCAGTTGACGTACCCAGAAACATAAGAACCACCACGAAACTTTCATGGTTAACCTGAGTCCTTGGAAGGAAAGATATTATTACTTGAGATAGCAATCCGGCCAAGGAGAAACTGGTTTCCAGCAAACAAAAAGGCTAACACCCTCCCTAATAAGGTCCTCTCCTGATAATGGGCTGAGAAACATGTAGCTCGGTTCTAATTTCAAGAAGGAAAATACACTAAAACAATAGATCATTCATCCTAATTTCGTGGTGTCTTTGTTGGTGACCATTTCCTTGGTTGGAGGCCTTTGGACACATGTTGCAAAAATCGGTTTTGCCTGATCAGGCGCATATTCCTGATTGGGCCTGACCGGGAGGTTGGGAGTTCGACCAGGTCAGATCAGGTAACATGGAAAATTTATATAAGGCTGTATTTTGGTAAGAAATGAGCAATAGCATTAGATTTTTGCTTTGGAAGGTGCTCTTGCAGCAAGAGCCTCAAAAACGAAGCCCCATCAACCAAGGCCTTACGAATATGTACAGTATGCACTTTTTGTCTCTTTCAATAGAATAGGTGACACATACGAGAATATCTGACAAAGTAAATTTATATTCTTTTTACTTGAATATGCACTGGAGGCATAGGAAGATTTTCAGCAAAGGAAAGTTTTAGGAAAATCTTAAAAGTTAGCCACTTTGATTTGAGATTTTCACTGGATGAAAACCATGATGAAATCAAACATTCTCATAGCATTCTATCAATATTTTCAGACTCTTATAGAGTTTTATTAAAGTTTTCAAAGTCTGGTTCTGAAAAATCCAATGAAACTCTTCGAGAATATTTAATTTGATTATTGTTTTTGTCTGTTGAAAATTGTAAGTAAAAGTGGCTGGCCTTTAAGATTTTTTCAAATTTTACTTGGCTGAAAACCTTTCTATGCCTCTAGTTATATGAGGTCCTACAGAATTGGTATCCTTGTGTGCAGGAGTGCTGTATGCCGTATGATGCACTGGATGGGAGCATCATGACACTGCAGACATCTCAAAATTTTCTTATCCAAAAAATGTTCCAAAAAAAACCTAAGAATATGTCCAGTTTTGCCACCACTTTTTGATCCAAAAAATTGAATGAAAATATGGAAGTTATTTAAATTTTCTCAGGTCAAAAAAATCTTGAGGAAAGCACAAGTTTTCTCATGATTTTTTGATAGTTGAGGTTTTACAGGCTTGCATTCATTGTTGCAATTCACCACATCAAAAAATGCTAAGGCAACCTGTGCTTTTCTCAAGATTTTTTTGGGCTGAAATTTTTTGAACAAATCTCATATTTTTCCTCCATTTCCAGGATCAAAAAATGCTGACATAATTACACATATTTTCAAGGTATTTTGGAGCATTTTCTGAATCAGAAAATTTTGAGATGTTTGCAGTGTCTGGCCTCTGACCTTACCTTCTGAAATACTGGGACAATCACCAACATACAATCAAGGGGGACACAACTATTAGTTGAAGTGGTGCCCCCATCCATACTTGTCTGACCCCTTCCAAACTACACTCCAAACCTGACCCAGGGATCAAGTCATAACAACATCATGCAGTTGTGTAGTTGTGCATAAGCAGGATGACTTAGTGAGTTTCTTTGGGCAATGGCCTATATTTAGTCTCTAAGTGAAATGGAGCTGGTATGTGATTTGTCCAGGGGGGATGTCCACCCATTTTGCTGGGCCTGTTATCTGCCTGGGAAAGTTGGTGCTTACTGTTCTTCTCCCCCTCCTGTAGTCAAAGGTGCATCTGTATTCCTGTAGATATTTGAGTAGATACTAGTACATTTTATTTATAACACAAAAAAAAAACTGAAGTTTGGTGAAGTTAGCAGAACACCATTGACCAATAGGTTATCTGCCACCAATGTTATCTGCCATGGGTGCTAAATGTTACTGTACCTCAGTTTTGACTATCTGCATGTTGATTTCAACAATATATCCACATACAAATTGCGTCTTTTCATTTCTATTTAAAGCCTACTGATATTACCTGTGTAAGCCCTTTTTTTTTTTGTAAAAATCTGTTGCATGCCACAGACTTTCTGTGACATTGCCTTCTTATCAATATCCATTTGCTGACTCAGCTTCTTGTGTTGTTGTAATAGCATGTCTATGTTGAAAGTACAACTAGAGAATAATAACTACAACTGGAAAAATAAAGGAAAAGCAGTAATGAAGCTCACCTCAGTATTTGTGGGGTACAAACAATGAGGATGGGTGGAAATAGCTATACAATTTATAGGGAATGGTAGTTAGTGATTCAGATCATGGCAGAGCAAGAAATATATGGTAGGAGCATTAATAAGGTGCAAAATGGAGGCTGTGAAGAAAGGAGGCCTGCTATCAAGACTGATAATGAATCACATATGTAAAAGTATTAACTGTTAAGTCCCGTTCTGGTCTTCCCCTCCGATCCTTTTTCAATACCTCTGAATCTACCCCTTCTTACTATTCCTATCCTGTCATTTCCTCCTTTTGTATTTCTCTTACACTCCCCCTCTTCCACCTGAACTCCATGCTCCCCCCATCTTCTCTGAACCTCTGCTCCCCCCTGCTCCCCCCTGTTGTCTGAACCCTTGTATTTAAACCCTGTGTATTCTTCAATACAAATCAATCTGATTATTTCATCTTACCCCATTCATTGCATTATTTTGTATCCCTTCGGATTCCCTTATCTCTGACCCCTCCCCAACCTCTGTCCAACCTCAGTCAGACCTCAGTCCAATTTCTGTCCGACTCTGGTCTCTGACAACTGTCCCAAAATTATAGGATATATCCACTAGTTGTATGAGTGGGTGCAACACATAAGTTGAAGCCAAGTCCTACCTGTTAACCTCTTCTGATTATCTGTTAACCCTCTCTGACCCAACTCCAAACAATCAACTCCGGTCCTCCTCTGAAGTCGACTACCTAACATTAACCCAATGAAAGGAAAAAAGGATTATAAGGAAAAAGTTCCTGAGGAATTATATATGCACTGTGCAGTATAGTGCAGAGACAAAAATATACCAGTGCAAGTTTGGGACTGTGCATATGTTTCCTTATTAGTATTCCAACAGTCTAATGGTCATCCAAAGGACTCCAAAGCTGGAATGTATCCTGAAGGAGCCCCTCCTTGTGGAAGACCCACAAAAAAAAAGTAGCCTTTGTGGTGTAATAGAAGTTGCTAAACCTGAGTATGGCCTATCTGATTAGGTATTGCTAGTCCATTTAAAATGAAGGTTAAACCATGCCTTGTACCATGTAAAGGCTATGGTCACTTATATGGGTGAAAATTGGTTGCTGGGGATTATAAGTGTATAGTTAACACCTAACTTTGAATATAGTAAATATTTATTGCACAGTTATACCAGGTTTCCTCTGCAATCCCTTTTTGTTTATATCTCTTTTTTTAAATTCTTCTATGAGCACCAACATCCAGTATGCAGATGGAAATGTATATTTTACATGTGCTTTTGAACATAGAAAATATAGTACAGCCACAACCAGAGTTCCTTCCCAAACCCTTTTTCTTCTTTTACAAGTACCAGCATCTAGCACACAGAAGGGAATAAGGCCAGACAAGAGTGCACTCATGGGTGCACTTGGAGCCATACACACAGATCCAGGATTCACACAGCTCCAATTCCACAAAGAGTACAAGTCTTCAATTTTGGGGAAAAGGATCCATAATTTACTATTAAATTGACAAAAAACACACAGATACCTGTGAGTAAAGAGCCACAGATCCAAGTCTTTTGAGGATCCAGATCACAAATTTTAGTTAAATTTAAGGGTCTTCCCATGGATATCCATAAAATGATCTGGATCTGTGTCCAGCCCTAGAAGGGGATGTATATTTTACAGATGATTTTGAATATGGAATGATTTATTTACAACCATGCTGGTGTTTCTCTTCTTTCTTTCTTTCTTTCTCTTCTCTTCTTTTTTAAGTGCCAGTACCTGGCATGGGGATGAAAACATGCATTAACAAGTAATTTTTGAGTATATATGTATATTCATTGTACAACTGCACAGTATTTTTCTCCAACCCTCTTCTTTTCTTTTTCTCTCTCTCTGACACCCAGCAAAATGGGAGGTAAACCCAAGGGGGCCAAAGCATTCCTCCAGTGGAGCTGGGCACTAGAGGTGTATTAAAGTCGACCCTTCATGAAATAGCCCTTCTCACCCCTCTCACTTCAACCCCTCCTTCTATGTACCCTCTCCCTTGTTCCTTCTCCAATAAGTATTCATAGTATCTTCCTTGTAGGCCTTGGAAAGGCACCAATGTATGTTTAATCTAGTGAAAGCTCTGAAAGCTCTTAAACCTTTCTGACTTTCCCCTTTTATAGGTTATGCTAGGTATGAGTAGCTTGATAGTGTAGGGATGAGAAGTCAGTGAGGGTGATGATAAGGTGGGTCTGTCAGGAGTGATGTTCACATAGATGTTGGTGTTGGTGTTGGTTTGTATTAGTAGTATACCAAGCTGTATATATACATTCAAATTAGAATATTACATCTGTCATTTCGTCTTTTATTGTTTGATTTATTGTGAATATTGTGTTATTTTATTTTTTTAGGATCCTAATGGTAGCCTGATCGGGTGAGAACAGACATTGGTGGGCTCGCACAGGTAAAATGCCTGACTTGGGTCTTCAACCCGATTGAGTGTTCAGGTGACCAAAATCTGACTGGCCAGATCAGTTGAAAATGATTTTTGCAACAATTTGGAGGACAAGAGTGAAAAAAGCTTTTCTACAGAAGGAAAAGTCAGAATCCGTCCAGTGATCTCAATTTCTCTCAGTAACTATGTTCAAATAAGCTCTTAACTCCATAAGCTTACTACACAAGGAATTTTCAAAACATATATCTGGCAATGGTGGTCTGGAGAGGACTTTAGCTTGGATGAGAGATGGGAACAAGGCACAGTCTCTATCATGTGAGTCATTTAGATAATACTTTCATCCTTTCAACGGGTCTACATCCTAGGGAACTATATGCACATATGGATAAGCCCCTAAATCTTGACTCAAGTGTCGAATCTTGAAAAAAAGAGAATTTTGAATTTTGATGCCAAAGCTGATGTTCGTCGGGCACCGTAACCAACCCAATATTGTCCCCAACCCAAATCCAAACCTCCTTATATACAAAGTATAATAAATGAATTTATTCGCGAAACTGATCTTATCTGTGTGATGAACATTGATGATATTATATTGGCTGTCGAACAGTTGTCTCCAACTGTACATTTGCATTGCAGTTCTAACTTGCCTCAATCGAAATGGGCTTGCCTAGTAGATGGATTATTCGACAAGTCTGACATAGTACCTATGCACAAACTGTACAAACTCAAAGCTAGCAAGTCTGCCCGCTTCATCTCCACCCTTTTCTAAGATGTCTGTGTTTGCAGTTCACATCAGACGTAGCTGAGATATACAAGTGCAATCATAGGAGGGATGACTGCTTTATCTATATTTCGGAAAATAATGGTGTACGTGAGCTAAGTGATACACCCATGGTCCGAATCTGACATATTCACAGAGCTGATGAAGATATATTGGCCTGCACTACAGAAAAACCACACGGATAGGAAATGGATTTGGAAACTCACTGTCTGTCAATATTATTGGTTCGGGATGTTGAAGGGTGGTACATCTAACCAGGCATGGTTCCATGTATATGGGCTAATGGGTTCGTGAACGTTGAATTTACTGTTCAAGCACATATGAAGTAGAACTACGCTATTTTATATGCAATAACTAGTTTGATAAAGGTAATTTGCTATTAGAATTGCATACATGTTCATAATTCTGTCATATAACTTGTGTTGGAGAGGTCATAACTGTCTTTGGATCACATCTGAGTCGGGGATTGGCGCTTGC
>Ga0157379_10001018_pt1 | contig 22754 bp, 21 predicted proteins | sample S25metaG_FD_121802 | JGI IMG/M metagenome (GOLD analysis project Ga0157379, IMG submission 121802) | Switchgrass rhizosphere microbial communities from Kellogg Biological Station, Michigan, USA - S2-5 metaG | ecosystem: Host-associated > Plants > Roots > Rhizosphere > Soil | place: USA... | reverse complement strand
GCGCCGGGCGATCGCCTTGTCGCGCGCCCAGCTCGACGGCACCATCGGCGGCCCCTTCGGCGCGGTCGTCGCGCGCGACGGACGCATCATCGCCGAGGGCGTGAATCGCGTCACGTCCACCAATGATCCGACGGCGCACGCGGAGATCGTCGCGATCCGCGCCGCGTGCACTGCGCTCGCGACTTTCACCTCGCGGGCTGCACGATCTACGCCAGCTGCGAGCCCTGCCCCATGTGCTTCGCGGCCATCTATTGGGCCCGCCTGGACGCGCTGGTGTTCGCCGCGGGGCGCGCCGACGCCGCGCGCATCGGCTTCGACGACGCGCGCATTCATGCCGAGATCGCGCGGCCAGTAGACGCGCGCACGCTGCCCGCTCGCGTGTTGCTCGCGGACGAGGCCCGCACCGTACTCTCGGCCTGGGACGCGAAGCGGGACGCGATCCGCTACTGAGCACGCCGCACGGGAGGCTCCATGGCTCCTCCCGTGCGTTGCCTGCAACGACGGAGCTACTTGGTCGCGGTCGACCCCGCCGTCTTCTCGACGGCGGTGTTGCGCGCGACGCGGTGATGCTTCTTGACCGCCGCGGCCTTCGCCGGGGTGGCGGTCGGTTTCGGCGAGGCGGCGACCTTCGCCGGGCTTGCAACCGGCGCCTTTGGGGACGGATCCGCGGCGAGCGCCGGCAGCGCGAGCAGCGACATCGCCAGGAACGGAACTGCGATACGATTCAGCATAACCTCTCGTTACCTCCTGACTGCGACAAACACGGGGCGTAGGGAAAGTTGCGCGACGCGCCGGGCCGCGCGCGGGCGCGGGAATCCCGCGCCGCTCGGCCTTCACGGCTGCCGGCGCAGCGTGGGTCGGCGCGTGAGTCTCGTCGGGCGCAACTTTCCGCGCGCCGCCGTGTTGAGGGGTCGTCAGTCCTCGTCCAGCGCCGGCACGGACCGAAAGCGTGCCAGCAGCAGGACGTCGTAGATCGCCTTCAACGCCCCGCCGCAGACGAGCGGCCAGCCGACGACCGAGCGCGACAGCATCGCGCCCGTGATGAGCGGCGGCAGCGCCGACGCCAGGCTGCGCGGCACGTTCGTGACGCTCGCCGCGGCGGCACGCTCCTCCGGCGGCACGACCGCCATCACGTAGGCCTGCCGCGCCGGCACATCCATCTGCGAAAGCGACGCGCGCAGCAGGAGGCAGGTGATGGCGACCGGCGCGCTCGGCGCAAGGCCCGCGGCCATCAACAGAATATTGGCGGGTAGATGCGTGTAGGCCATCGTGCGCACGAGACCGATGCGCGCCGCCACGACCGGCGACAGCAGCTGCGACAGCGCGCTCAGGATGCCGGCGGCGAAGAAGATCGCCGCCGCGGTCTCGACCGCGAACCCGAAGCGCCGGTAGAGCCAGAGGACGAGCAGCGACTGGACGACGAAGCCGCCGCCGAAGGAGTCGAGGCTGAAGAGCGCGGAGAGTTGCAGCACGACGCCCCGCGAGCGCGCGAGCGGCTTGCCCGTGGCCTGCCGCCCGGTTTCCACCTCCTGGCCGAGCCCGGCGTAGAGCGCTGCGTTCACCACGGCGACGAGGGCGTAGAGGACGAAGCCGCCCCGCTCCGCGAGCACGACGTCGAGGCCGAACGCGTGCGCGGCCAGCGCCGGGACGCCGCTCGCGAGCGCGCCCATGGCTCCGGCGAGATTGCCGGCGACGTTGTAGCGCGCGAAGAGCCGGGTGCGGGCGTGTCCGGTCACGGTCTGGGCCAGGGCGGCCTGCTCGGTCGGCAGGAAGACGCTGACGTCGCCGGCCGAGGGGTTCAGGGTGCCGACCACGCCGACGACGAGCAGCGCCCAGAAGCTCGTCGCGCCGGCAAAGCCGAGCCCGGTCGCCAGCATCAGCGCCGCGGCGGCCAAGAGAAGCGGGCGGCGCGGCAGGCGATGGCCGACGAGACCGAGAAGGATGGTGAGGAGCGCCGATCCGAGCAGCGTGCCGGTGACGATGGTGCCGATCTCGAAGGGCGAGAAGCCGAGGCGCGTGAGGTAGCCCGCGAGGAGCACGCTCACGAGACCGTCGGCGAAGCCGCGCAGAGCCCGCGCGGCGACGATGCGGCGGGCGTCGCGCGCGGCGCCGGTACTCGTCTCGGGCGCGGCGGCCATTCCGACGACATAGCCTGCCCGCGAGCGGCGGCCTACGTCCGCGGGGTCCGGCCCACCCTCAGGCGTGGAGACTAGTCTCGGGTGCCTGCTGCGCGGCCCGGTAGTCGGCGCGACGGATGCGGGCCCGGAAGCGGCGACGGCACCAGCGACACGCGAACGGACGGCGGCGCCAGAGGACCGCGAGGCGGTCGAGCGTTCCAGAGGCGCGCGCCGGACTGATGTTCGGGCTACGGCATGACGGCCAGCGGATCAGCGGATGCAGCAGCACGGTTGGTCACCCGCACGAGCGGTGCGCATCCCTGGACGCTCCTGCCGGACGGCCTCCTTGTCAATACGGGCCGCAAGCGCCTTGCAGGATGCAATGCCCCTGCCCTCGAGGACTAGGGAATCGACCCGATCTTGACGGGGCTACAGCAGCGACTTCATCTCGCTGATCAGCTTCGTGATACTGTCCTTCGCGTCGCCGAAGAGCATCATGCAGTTCTCGTTGTAGTAGAGATCGTTGTCGACACCGGCGAAGCCCGGCCGCATGCTGCGCTTCAGGACGATGATCGACTTGGCGCGCGCCACCTCGAGGATCGGCATGCCGAAGAGCGGGCTGCTCTTGTTGGTCTTGGCCGCCGGATTGGTGACGTCGTTCGCGCCCACCACGAGGGCGATGTCGGCCTCGGGGAAGTACGGGTTGATCTGCTCCATCTCGCACAGCTGCTCGTAGGGGACGTTGGCCTCGGCGAGGAGCACGTTCATGTGGCCGGGCATGCGCCCGGCGACGGGATGGATGGCGTACTTCGCGTCCACGCCGCGTTCGTGCAGGATGTTGCCGAGCTCGGCGACCGCGTGCTGGGCCTGCGCCACCGCCATGCCGTAGCCCGGCACGACGATCACGCTGCGCGCGGTCTCGAAGAGCACCGCGGTCTCCTCGGCGGTGATGTTGCGGACGGTACCCTTGGCCTCGGCGGCCGCCGTGGCGGCATCCTCCGACACCGCACCGAAGGCGCCGAAGAGCACGTTGGTGGCCGAGCGATTCATGGCGCGGCACATGAGCAGCGAGAGGAGGAAGCCGGAGGTGCCGTCGAGCGAGCCCGTGATGATCTGGATCTTGTTCATCAGCACGAAGCCCATCGCCGCGTCGGCAAGGCCACCGTACGAGTTGAGCAAGGCGATCACGACCGGCATGTCGGCGGCGCCGATGGGGATCACCAGCAGCAGGCCGAACACCATCGACAGCGCCACCATGACGTAGAAGAACGGCGTCGCGGCCTGCGTGATCACCAGGTACACGGCGGAGACGAGGATCACCGAGAGCAGCGCCATGCTGAGGATGTTCTGCCCGCGGTAGGTGATCGGCCGCCCGGGTAGCATCTCCTGCAGCTTGGCGGCGGCGATGAGGCTGCCGGTGAAGGTCAGCGCGCCGATGATCACCTCGAAGTCGAGCGCCGTCAGGGTCACCCGATCGAGCCCGCCCTGGTAGCGGAAGTACTCCGACACGCCGACCAGGCAGGCCGAGAGCGCGCCGAGCGAGTGCGAGATCGCCGTGCGCTGCGGCACCGCTGTCATCGGGATGCTGAGCCCCATCGTCCCGCCGACCACGCTGCCGATGACGAAGCCGAGCGCGATCCAGCGATAGGTGACGATGTGCGGGTGGAAGAGCGTGCCCACCACCGCGACGAACATGCCGAAGGCCGCGAGACCCATGCCCGAACGTGCCGTCCTCGGCGAGCTCAGGCCCTTCAGGCCGAGCACGAAGAGCGCGGCCGAGACGATGTAGCAGTAGCGCAGGGCCTCGGGCGCGACGTGCTCGTGCAGATACTCGCCCATGGCCATGCCCGTGGGGCGCGTGGCGAAGAGGATCGCGACGACCACGGCGACGATCCCGAGCACCGCGCCGAACGCCTGCAGCTCGACCGGCCGCTGCTTGGCGGCGCGGTCGCCCGCGGTGCGGAACATGCGCAGCATGCGGTCGGTGATGAGGAAGCCGCCGACGGCGTTGGTCGCCGAGCAGGTAACCGCGATCAGGCCGAGCATCGTGCAGACCCAGCCGTTCGGGACGTTGCTGTAGTCGCTGCCCGCCACCACCAGCGAGCCGACGAGCGAGATCGCCGCGATGGCGTTCGTCGCCGACATGAGCGGCGTGTGCAGGAGCGGCGGGACGCGGGTGATGATGTGGTAGCCGAGGAACCCGGCCAGCATGAAGATGTAGAGGCCGATCTCGAGCTCGGTCGTCATGCCGTCTTCCCCGCCGCGAGCGCCGTGCCGAGACTCGCCTTGACGGCCTCGCTCACGACCTCGCCGCCGTGCGTGACGCAGGCGGCCTTCACGACCTCGTCGTCGAAGTCGAGCGCCAGAGCGCCGTCCTTTACCAGCTCGCGCAGCAGCTCGCTCACGTTGCGGGCGTAGAGCTGGCTCGCGTGCACCGGCATCGTCGCCGGCAGATTGGTCGGACCGTGGATGGTGACGCCGTGGCGGATCACGACCGTGTCGGGCTCGGTGAGCTCGCAGTTGCCACCGGCCTCGGCCGCGAGGTCGACGATCACCGAGCCGGGCCGCATGCCGGCAACGGTCTCCTTGGTGATGAGGCGCGGCGCCGGGCGCCCCGGAACGAGCGCGGTGGTGATCACGACGTCGAAGTCCTTCATCCGCTCGGCGAGCAGCTCCTGCTGGCGGCGACTGGCGTCGGCCGAGAGCGCCTTGGCGTAGCCGCCCTTGTCCTCGGCGTCGGCGACGCCGAGATCGAACTCGAGGAACTTGGCGCCGAGGCTCTCGACCTGCTCCTTCACCGCCGCCCGGACGTCGTAGCCCCAGACCTGCGCGCCGAGCCGCCGCGCCGTCGCGATCGCCTGCAGGCCCGCGACACCCGCCCCCATCACCAGGACCTTGGCCGCGAAGACGGTGCCCGCGGCGGTCATCATCATGGGGAAGAACTTCGCCAGCGACTCCCCCGCGATCAGGCCGGCCTTGTAGCCGGAGATGTTCGCCTGCGACGACAGGGCATCCATCTTTTGTGCCCGGCTGATGCGCGGCACCCCCTCCATGCCGAAGCTCGTCACGCGGCGCGCCGCCAGGCGACGCACCAGGTCGGGACTGCCGAGCGCGTTGAGGAACGAGATCAGGACGGTCCCCTCTCTCATCTGGTCGACCTCGTCGAAGGACGGCTTTTGCACCTTGAGGACGACGTCGGCGCCTCGATAGAGGGCCGCGGCGTCGGGTACGATGCGGGCGCCGGCCTGCTCGTAGGCCGCGTCGGCGTGGAACGCCCCGGCCCCGGCTCCAGCCTCGATCAGGATCTCGAGGCCGATTTTCACGAGCGCCCCCGCCGCGTCCGGCGTCAGCGCGACGCGGCGCTCGCCCGGGGCGCTCTCCTTCGGGACCGCTATCTTCACGAGGGGTATGCTTTCACGCGGCGGACAGAAACCATGCGGCGCATGGCCAGGTCAACCGCGCACCGGTAGCACAGATCGGCAGCCGATTGGTACCGACGCTAGAGATGGTAGAGCATCAGGTAGACGACGACGCCCGTAACCGACACGTAGAGCCATACGGGCAACGTCCAGCGGGCGATCCGCCGATGGCGGACGAAATCCTCCGACCATGCCCGATAGATGGTCGTGAGCGCGAGCGGCAGCACGACCGCCGACAAGACGATGTGGGAGATGAGCAGGGTGAAATACACCGGCCGTATCCACCCCGTGCCGGTGAAGCGCACCGAGCCGGCGCTCGCGTGGTACACGAGGTAGGAGACGAGGAAGAGCGACGAGGCCGCGAAGGCGCCGAGCATGCACGCCCGGTGGGCGGCGACGTTGCGCTTGCGGATGTTCGCGTAGCCGAAGAGCAGCAGGACGGCGCTGATGCCATTCAGGCAGGCGTTGACGGTCGGCAGCCGCGGAACCGCCACCGCTCGCACGGTCGGCGGCTGCCGGATGATGACGAACGTGACCGCGAGGACGACGGCGAGCGACAGCCCGCCGATCACCATTAACGCAACGCGTTCACGCACCCCGCTTCACTGCAGGAAGCGGGGTGCCGTGTCCAGCTCAGGCAGCGATGGAAGAAGTGGGGCGCTTCCGTGACGTCTCGATGGGCGCCATCTGCCACGCATCACGTGGCACGACGGGTCGGACGGCTTCGCACAGGCGTACGAGCACCGTTCCATCGGGCCACGGCCCAGTGAGCGGGGCTAGACGCAACACCTGGGTCGAGCCGTTCTCCATACTCAATCGTTCGGCCTGCACCACCTTGCACGGGAACCTTCGGGGAAGGTCGGCCGGATAGACGATATCACCTTCGTGATAGGTCATCTGATCTTCTCCTCTCATCGAGGATTTCCATCAGCAAGTGCGGGACCGGATGCTTGCGCGCTCGCGCTGCGACCGTGCGCGGAGCCCCGACTCATTGCTGACAGAGGGTCGCAGCAACAATCGGATGTTAGGGTGGCAGGGACGGTCGCGACCCAGGTGGAAGTACGCGGACAATCCCCGGGGCCGGCCACCCCTGTCCCCTGTTTATTGATCCAGCCACCCCCCTCACGAGGGGATACCCTGGCACGTCGTCGGACAAGTGGTCTGCGTCATCGCGAGTGTATCCGCTCCATCGAGACAATTCGGTACTCGCCATTGTATCGACGTACGACGCAAACCGGGCTAGCAGCCGCTCACGCGAATGCGGTACGTGCGCGTTCCACCCGCCCGTCAGACAGACTCATTACCTGCGAAGAAGCGGTGGAACGCACGTGGCAACTGATGCGGATGCGGGAGCGCCGCGAGATGCACGGCCGGATCGACGGCGCTGTAGGTATGCCAAAAGAGGAGCGTCCGCCCAGGCGAGGCGCCCCGCGCAGCATGGTCGAGCAACGCCGCAAGGCATTTGGCGGTGTAGGTCGAATCGAGCCGCAGGCCCTCGAGTGCGGCAATACGGTGACGGGCGTCCTCGCCGGCGGCGCTCGCGGCGCCGTACCCCGGGCCGAGCTGGTCGGTGACGACGACGAGGCCCTCGGGCTCGAGCGCCGGCTCGCGCGGGACGGCGGGATCGAGGCCGTGCAGATGGCGGGCAGCGCGGCGCGCGAGGGCGAGGATGCGCGCGTGCCCCGGCGGCGCGATGTCGTTGACCAGCACGGCGACGACCCGCGTCCGAAGCCCGGCGAGCGCGAAGCCGAGCAGGAGCCCGGCAGCCGTCCCGCCGGTCCCGAGCGACACGAACACGACCGACGGCTCGGGAGCGGCGCCAGCGGCGATCTGCTCGGCCAGCTCGAGCCCCGCGTCGACGTAGCCGATCGTCCCGATCACGGACGAGCCCCCGGGCGGAATCAGGAGCGGCCGGCGGCCGGCGACCGTCTCGCGCGCGAGTAGCGCGGCGCCCATTACGGCGGCACGGGGCGCGGAGGCGGCATAGTGCAGCTCGGCGCCGTACGCGTGATCGAGCAGGAGGGCGTGGCGGACCGCGTCGGTCACCGGCTGCGGAACCAGCACGAGCAGGCTCCGCATGCCGAGCGCGCGGGCGGCGATGGTCGTGGCGAGCCCGTGATGCGTGCCGAGGCCGCCGAAGGTGAGCACGGAGTGCCGGCCGTCGCGTTGCGCCGTGCCCAGCACGAGCTCGAGCTTGCGCGGCTTGTTGCCGCCGTATGCGAGGCCCGAGAGATCGTCGCGCTTGATCCAGAGATCGGCGCCGAGCTCGCCTCCGAGGGCGCGCAGCGGCTGGAGCGGGGTCGGCGCGTCGACCAGCCGGACGCGCGCGAGCCGGCCGGCGAGCGCGGGAAACCGCCGCTCGAGCGCGGTCTCCGGTGCGGCGGGAGTTGCTCCGGATGGCACGATCGACGCCATGGGACGACGCACGATCGGCCGCGCTGCTCAGCTTTGCAAGCTCAGACCCGCGCCGGCGTCGCCCGCGCCCGCTGCGCGACGTACGCGGTGACCAGCGCCGCCATCACGCTCACCACCGTCGCATAGCGATCCCACGCCGCGCCGACGTCGAGACGCGCCAGCCATACCGCCGCGGAGACCGTCGCGAAGAGCACCGCCATCGCGGCCGCGCTCGCCTCCTTGTGGGACGGCGCGATGGTCCGCGCCAGGAGCACGGCCCCGGCGCCGAACACGACGTTCACCGCCGTGCGCATCGCCATTCGCAGGGCAGCGGCACCGCCCTCCCCCGTCCCGGCGATCGCCGTGTACGCGACCACCAGGACCAGCTGGAGCAAACCGGCGCCGACCAGCGCGCCAGGGAGGACGGCCGTCCAGCGGAGGACCTGAACGAGGCGATCGTGCGCGCGCATGGGGGGTCCGCCTGCGGGGCGGTGCACCCGCAAAGCGAGCGCCGTGCCGCGCGCAACCTCGCGTTCTGTCGCGAGCCGGGCCTGCCGGGACCGTCATCGCCGTGTCGTGCGCCACCGCTCGGCTCCCGGACGCCATGCGCCTTGTTGCGGCGGCCTTGCGTGAGCCCGATTATCGTTCAAAGGTACTGCGCGCTTCCGGACCTCGAGCCGCGGCGGCCGACAAGGAGTCTCGCGATGAGCGATTTCACCGTGAAAACATCCACTCAGGAGCCCGATCTCTCGACGGCGATGCAGATCGTCTACCAGTGGAACTACGAGCCCGAGGTCGACGAGCTGCGCAACCTCTATGTCAAGGCGGCCGAGGCGCAATGGGTCGGCGCCAAGGATCTCGACTGGAGCCGGCCGATCGATCTCGTCAAGTTCGCCAGCACGCCGATCGGCGCGGGTGTGCCGATCGAGAGGACCTCGTACTGGCGATCGCTCTCCGAGGAGACGCGCAACGAGCTGGTGCGGCGGACGGCGGCGTTCCGGCTGTCGCAGTTCCTGCACGGCGAGCAGGGTGCCCTCATGGTGGCGGCGCAACTGGTGAACGCGACGCCCCACACCGACGCCAAGTTCTACGCCGCCACCCAGACCATGGACGAGGCGCGCCACGTCGAGGTGTTCTCGAGGTACATCAAGAAGCTCGACGACATCCGGCCGATCGCGCCGTCGCTGAAGGGCATCCTCGATCAGACGCTGGAGACCGGCGACTGGATGAAGAAGCTCGTCGGCATGCAGATCGTCGTCGAGGGCCTGGCGCTCTATGCCTTCCGCGAGATGCGCAACCTCACCGAGGAGCCGCTGCTGAAGGACCTGCTCACGTACGTAGCGCGCGACGAGTCCCGCCACCACGCCTACGGCGTGCAGTACATCGAGCGTTGCGTCCCCTGTCTCGGCGCGAAGGAGCGCGCGGAGCTCGAGGACTTCGCGCTCGAGTGCGCCCGCAGCCTCATCGACCGCAACGCCCAGGGCTTCTTCACCACCCTCGTACAGATCTGGGCCGAGATCGGCGTGGATCCGGCGGCGATGCTCACGAGCCTGCACGAGGAGCGCGAGGAGATCACGCGCGATATGCCGCGCGGCCGGCGGCTCGGCCCGGTGCAGGGATTCGTCATCCCCACCCTGCGGCGCTGCGGACTCCTGTCCGAGCGCGTCGCCGAGCACTTCCACGGGTTCCTGCGCGACAACTTCGGCACCCGCGTGGCGGGCGAGAACGTCGAGGAGTTCCTGCAGTACCTGCCGGAGCTGCCGGCCGACACGGCGCGCTGGGTGATGGGGGAGCTGCAGTAGTCAGCGCGCCGTCCCTCGCGTCTCGCCCTGCTCCGGGTCACGCGGCGTTCTCGAGGGACGCGTCGGCGTTCGGAACCTCGCTCTCCACCTGAGGCTCGGGCTCGCGGATCAGGTCGAGCGCCAGCAACGTGTCGAACCGGCGCGTGCGCATCTCGGACACGGTCGCGACGCAGAGGATGATCGCCGAGGCCATCGCCACGCCGGCGCCGATCCACTCGAGCAGCGCCAGCGCGCTTCCGGCTCCGAACATCGCCGTCTCCGCAGGTGCAATGAAGGGGGTTATCATGGTGTCTCCTTTCTGCCGGGAGATCAGCATGCGTGGTGCCAACGGTCGCACCGCGAGAACGTTGGAGAATCGCGCCGCGGCGGATCGCGCGTCGCTAACCGTGGTTAGCGGCCCGCTGCGCAGGGTTTGCGGCGAGCGATTCCACGCGCGACGGTGTCGCCTCATTCGTCCGCGTCGGGAACTTCGTACACGCGGATGTCGAGGCCACGGTAGACCTCGGGGAGCCGCAGCTCCTGCTGCACGCACGCGTTGTCGACGTCGCCGGTGATGACGTAGCGGATCGCGACGTCGCGGAGCGCGTCCCGTCCCCGCTGCAGCCCGAGACCGGAGAGCGCGGGCACGTGCTGGATGTACTCGGCGTCGAGACCGGGCTGACCGTCGGCAGACCGCAGCACGCGCGCGGGCACGATCTCACGCTCGCCGCCCGGAGGGGCCCAGCTCAGATGGATCTCCCCTGCGCGCTCGGCGTCGACCGTTCGCAGCGCCAGCAGCCGCTCGCCGGCCTTGAGCGCGATGCTGCCGTGGCGCTCGATGCGGCCCGGTGTCGCGAGCGCGGCTCCTGTGTCGATCACCCGCCGCGTATCGATCTCCAATCGCCCGGGGAGGCTGGTCGTCAGCCAGAAATCGTACGTCCCATCCGCAGGCACGAGGAGTGTCCCGGTCCACAGCGCTTCGATCCGATCGCCGACGAGATCCGGGTCGCGGCTCCAGACCCCGTCGATACCCGGGTCGATGCGCACGGTCGGGAGCCGCACGCCTGGCCATTTGATGTCCCGTACTACGGGGTAATGCAGCGCCCAGTCCTCGACGCGTTTGGGTACACGGCCGAGGTAGCCACCCACGATCGGCTTCCCGTGGATCGCGGCGTGCCACATCTGCTGCCAGCCGCTCGAGGTGTCGAGGATCGCCCACGACCCACGGTCACGCGCCCATTCGCGGATGATCGGCGGCACCGGCGCCATCGTCATGGTCGGCGCGCACCAACGATACTGATAGAGCGCCATCGCCGCGAGCACGATCGTGCCGGCCGTTGCGAGCAGCCCGCCACCGAGACGTGCGCGCAGACGAGCCAGCGCCACGCCCGCCGCCGCGACCAGCCCGAAATACATGACGTAGCCGAAACGCACCGGAACGCCGACGAACTGGAACAGAGGGAAGGCGTGCTCGAGATACCAATACGGCATCCTGCCGCCGACGCTCTGGCCGTCCCAATGAAGCACCGGCCCGAGGGCGAGCACGCCGCCGAGGAGTCCCACGACGAGGAACGCGCGACCGACCGGGTACGCTCCGCCCGCCAGCGCCAGCAGCAGCACGACGATGCCGACGTACGTCGCGTGCTCTCCGGCCTCCGTCCCCCACGTCGGGTGTGGAGCCACTCCCTCGCGACAACGCGTCTGCATGAGATTCGGGTGCACGAAGGAGAGCGCGTCCGCCGAGAAGAGGACGGAATCGTGGGCCCCGACGATCGGCTCACGCTGCTTGGCCTCGACCATCGCCGCCAGCAGGGGCCCCGCCAGCAAGGTCCAGGCGACGCCGAGCAGCACGAGCTGCGCGAGCAGTCGCCTCGGCGACCACACGTGTCGGTAGCGAAGGGCGCCGTAGACGAGCAACGGCACCGTGATCACCACGCCGAAGACGAGGTGATACCAGGACGCGAGGCACGCAAGCGCGAGGAACAGGCCGGCCAGGACGGCGTCGCCCCGCGACCCGCGCCCTGCGAGGACACGCAGCAGATAGAGGACGTAGAGCGGCAGCCACCCCATCGACATCAAATGAAGGTGCCCCTCGAGGTGCGCGAAGTGATACGGCACCGCCGCGAAGAGAACGCCTGCGAGCATCGCCGCGACGGCATCGCCCGTCACCTCGCGGATGAGCCGGAACATCCCGTAGACCGTCAGCGCGAACGCGAGCAGGACCGCCGTGTTGTAGACCGCGACGTCCGGGAGAAGCCCCCAGAGCGGCTGCACGAGCAGGGTGCTCGGCAGGTCGAAGGTGTGGAACACCAGCGTCGTCCCCGTCGGGTAGTACAGGCGATCGGTGAAGAAGGGGTTCCGATGCGCTGCGAGCGCATCGTGCATCCACCGCATCGACCACAAGGTGACGTACGGATCGCCGAGGCCGCCGGCGACGTGCGTGGTGAAGACTCGCGCCAGCGGCCACGTCAGGGCGACCGCGGTGACGAGGCAGAGCAACGCCCAGAGCGCCTCATGCGACCAACGCCGGGACGGCGCGATGGGCGGTGCCGGATTCGAGGCGATGCCCCGCTGCTTAGGAGATCCGACTCCAGATGGCCAGGACTCGCGCCCCGGAACGCGTGACGCCGGAACGCAACGCCAGGGCGGTCACAGGCCGCGATCCTGGCGGATTGTCTTACGTCGTTCTCGGCGAGGCGCGCACCGCGCGGGCATACGCCCACGTACGGATGTGCTCTACCTGCTCGCGCATCGTCTTCGAGAGCGGGACGACGGAGACGGCGGCGTGGCGTAGATCGTCGTCGACCAATGGGCGATCCTGGAGCCGCGCCGCGCTCATGGCGGAGACCACGGCCTGCTCGATCTCGGCGCCGGTCCAGCCCTTGGTGAACTTCTTTTGCATCTCGAGGTCGAAGGTCGCCGGATCGATGCCGCGCCGTAGCAGGTGGATCTTCATGATTTCGACGCGCTCGTCGTCGCCCGGCAGGTCGACGAAGAACACCTCGTCGAAGCGTCCCTTGCGGATCATCTCGGCCGGCAGCAGGTCGATGCGGTTGGCCGTGGCCGCCACGAACACGCCACGGGCTTTTTCCTGCATCCACGTCAGGAAGAAGGCGAACATGCGCCCCTGCTCTCCCGAGCTCTCCTGCGACGTGATGCCCATCTCGATCTCGTCGAACCACACCACCGCCGGCGCGATGTCCTCGAGCATGCGGCAGGCGCGCGCGAACGCCGCTTCCGCCGGCCCGTGCGCGCCCGAGAAGATGTCGGTCATGTTGATGCGGTAGAGCGGCAGCCCGAAGTAGGAGGCGGTCGCCTTGACCGAGAGGCTCTTCCCGCAGCCCGAGATGCCCATGATCATGACGCCCTTCGGTACGATGTCGGCGCTGATGGTGTCGCGCATCGCGAACAGCGTGCGGCGCTCCAGCAGCCACTTCTTCAGATGCTCGAGGCCGCCCACGTGGCCGATGTCGGTGCCGTCGGCCACGTACTGCACGAGGCCGGTGCGGTTCACGAGGAGCCGCTTCTCCTCCAGCAGGACCGGCACGGACGCCGGACCGAGCGCCTTGCCCTCGACCACCGCGCGGCGGACGGCGTGGCGCGCCTCGTCGAGAGTCAAGCCCTGGAGGGCCTGCGCCAGCTGGCGGACGGTCCCCTCGTCGGTATCGACCGGAACACCCGCCGCGGTCAGGCGCTCGCTTTCCTGGCGAAGGAACGTCTGCAGCTCGACGAGATCCGGCACCGACAGCTCGACGTAGACGAGGTCGCGCGCGAGATCGTCGGGAATGGCCCGCACGGGTGACGAGATCACGACGAACTTGTCGCTGTTCTGGCACGACGCGTACACGTCGCGCAGCCGCCGGCGTATCTCGGCCGACTCGTTCATCGGCTCGTGGAAGTCCTTGAGGTGGAAGATCGCCCCGCCCGGGTGCGCGATGATGAAATCGAGCGCGGCGCGCGGCGTGAGCGCCTCGGCCGGGACGCCCTCGTCGTTCCGCATGCCCTCCGTGAGGCTCCACGTCCAGACCGACAACGCGGGCGTGAAGAAGCGTTCTGCCGCCTCGCGCAGGAGCTGACCGATGCGCTGCTCTTCCGTCGAACGGATGTAGGTCAGCGGCCGACCCGCCGCGACGACGTCGCGCAGGATCGCCAGCGAGCGGCTTTCGGGAGCGCGCTCTCCAGCGCCATTGGTGGTGGCAGCCGTCTGGGATTCGCTCGTCACGGTCACACTACGATCGTACCGCAGTCACGGCACGAGGATAGCCCCCCTGATGAACGGACAGCTCGACCGACGCGTCGTCTCACGAGGGTCGCAGCTTCTTCGCCGAGCGCTGCGTCCGCGCCGCCCAGAAGCGCGTCATGTCGCCGGTGCTCGCGGCATACGCCATCGCCAGGAGGCGCGCCCGCTCGACCTCGTTGACGTCCGACTGCATCGCTCGCGTCGCCTGGACCGCAAGGGCGAGGAGCGGGTCTTCCTTGGCGGCCGCCAGCGTACGGGCGTTGGGGTGAAACGGCGCGATCAGCGCCGCCGGCACGTTCTCGAGGGTGGCCGACTCCGCGTGCTTCGCGGCTACCGCGCCGCGCGTGGTGCCCGGCCGCGCCGGCTTCGACTCGGCCTCGCGTGCGCTCGCGACCTCGCGCTCGAGCATCGCCACGCGCTTCTGCAACGTCTCGACCTGGGCGCGTGCGTCCTCGAGCGCCGCACCGGCGGCACTGACCGTCTCGAGGAAGGCGTCGGCCGCGGCGGGCCGCGCATAGAGCGTAACCTCTTCCTCGCCGAGTCCCAGCGTGAAGCATTGGAGGTCCTCGAGGACCGACCATCGGGAGCGGGCAAGCCGGGCGATGCGACGCGCCAGCTCATCCACGTCGTGCGCCGCGCCGTGCTTGTCCGGTCGATGTCCCGCGGCGGCCATGCGCACCCCTTACGACACCGCCTTGATGGCGCGCCCGAGCAGCTTGTTCAGGTTGCTCACCTTCTCGTTCATCCCGTTCTTCTGCGACTTCGCGGCCAACGTGGCGGATCGGATGAGGCTCGGCGCACCGCTCTCGGCCGGTATGCCGTCGAGCGCTTGCAGCACCTGCTCGAGCCACGGCCGATACGCATCCTCGCTCAGGCTCTCGCCGGAGGTGGCGTGACGACGCCCCTCGACGAGGAGGTTGTTCACGATCGCGATCTCACCGCAGGTGCAGTGCGCCAGGTCGGCAACCCCGACAGGGGGACGTCCATCGGCAGCCGGAACCGCTACGTGCCAGGCGTGACCGCATTCGAGCCGGTGGCACTTGATCGTCCCCGACGCGTCCCGGCGCGCAGTCTTGGCCGCGATCTCGACCTTCTCGCCGCCTCCACAGGTCTTGCACTGCATGAAACCTCCTCGTCCGTCGCCTCGCGACGGGATGCTGATTGTGGCACTCGCCCGAGGCGCGTACCCCCGGGCCCGGCGCTACCGGTCTCCGCTGCGACGACTCGCGGTGCCGCGCGCATGACCACCGGACAGCGACCCGCCCCTCCGGCCGGCGCCGCCCTGGGCGTCGTGAGTATCCTCGTCCACGAGCTCGATCGTCGCGTCGGCGACCAGCTTCTGGAGGGCACCATGCTGGGCGTCCTTGGACGAGATCTGCCCGGATTTTCCCGGACCCAGGTGGAGCGTCTTGCCGCCCGGAAGGGGGACGCGGAGCGGACGATTGGTCTTGTTGGTAACGCTGGTGGCCATCGGTGTGGACTGATCGTTGCAGGCATGCCCCCGACTCGCAAGCACCAACGACCTCACCGGGGACTTGACCGCGGCGTTTGCGCACGGCAAGGAACGGTCATATAGGTACGAGCCGTAGCAAAGTCGTGAGGAGATGGTAGCAAACCTTGGTGGGCTGTTCCCCGGTCTGCCTGTCGCTGGCGCAGCACCCTCCCTCGTAGACGAACTCAACGAAAGGAGGAACCGCTCATGCCAGTTGGCACAGTGAAATGGTTCAACCCCGAAAAGGGGTTTGGCTTCATCACTCAATCCGGCGGCGAAGACGTCTTCGTGCACTTCAAAGCCATCGCCGGCGACGGCTTCAAGTCGCTCGACGAAGGCCAGAAGGTCGAATTCGAAGTCGTCAAGGGCCCGAAGGGCCTGCAAGCCGCGAACGTCGTCAAGGTTTCCTGACCTGACCCAAGCGACCGGCACCCCGGGGTACGGGGTGCCGGTCCGCTTCGCGCCGCGCGCGTCCCTCAGGGCCGCGCCAGCGCTCGCAAGATCGCCGTGACCGCGGTCTTGTGCTCGGCGAGCACGAGCTTCGCCGTCTCGCCCGGGCCGTAGAGCAACGCACCCATGCTCGCGCTGTCGCAGGCGACGATGCACGGCAGCACGCGCGGCGCATGCGCGATGACGAGACGCTCGACGCGGCGATAGAGGCGCTCGGCGCCGTCGTTCGCGACGAGCAGCAGACGTGAGACGCGACCGCCGTGGCGGCGGGCCTCCGGCTCCGGTAGGGCGGCGAGGCCGCGTTGCTCGGCGTCGAGCGCGCGCTCCGCGGCCTCCAGCCCTCGGAGCAGCATGCCGTCCGACGCCGCCGTGCGGAGCGCGCGGCGCAGCGCGTGCGTCAGCGGCACGACGGCTGCGACGACGCCCGCGCCCGCCCACAGCGGACGGGTTGCGGCCGCGAGCGTCGCCTGCACCGCCGCATGGCAGTCGTCGCTTTCGATCGCGCGTGGCAGGCGCGGTGCGCCGCCGATTCCCTCGGTCGTCATGCGACGTGCTGCTCAGCGTTGCTTGGCATCGAGCTCCTCCCAGCGCGCATAGAGCGCCTCCACCCGGGCGCGCAGCTCCTCGGCGGCGGCGTACCGCCGCGCGACCTCCGCCGCGTCGGCGGCAACCGCGGGATCGGCGAGGCCCGCCTGCGCGTCCGCCAGAGCCGACTCCACCGCGAGGATGCGCTCCTCCATCGACTCCCACTCCTGCCGCTCGCGGTAGCCGAGACGCTTCACGCCCGTCGCCGGGGCAGCTACCGCCTCCCGCGGCGTCGCGCTCCGGGACATCGCGGGGCGCCGCGCCGACTGCCATTGCGCGAGATCCGCGAAGCGCTCCGCGCCGCCCCTGCCATCGAGCGCGATCAGCTCGGTCGCGACGCGTTCGATCAGGAAGCGGTCGTGCGTCACCAGGACGACCGCGCCCGGAAACTCGCTGAGACTCTCCTCGAGTATCTCGAGCGTCGGGATGTCGAGATCGTTGGTCGGCTCGTCGAGGATCAGCAGATCCGCGGGCCGCAGCATCAGCCGCGCGAGATGCACGCGTGCCCGCTCTCCTCCCGAGAGCTGTCCGACGGGCACGCCGAGATACTCGGGACGGAAGAGGAACCGTTTGGCCCACGCGGCGACGTGCAGCGCCCGCCCCAGATACACGACCGTGTCGCCCTCGGGCGCGAGCGCGCGCCGCAGCGGCAACGCCGGATCGAGCCCCGCACGGTGCTGATCGAAGTGGGCGACGCGCAGGCCGTCCGCGTGCCGCACCGTACCGCGATCGGGCGCGAGCGTTCCCGCGAGGAGATGAAGGAGCGTGGTCTTGCCGCTGCCGTTCGGACCGAGCACGCCGAGCCGCATGCCCGGGCTGAGCACGAGATCGAGCCCGTCGACGATCGTCCGGCCGCCGAGGTCCTTGCCGAGGGCCTCCGCGGCCACGAGCCGCTGCGTCCGCCGGCCCGACGCGGTGAAGTCGATGCCGGCGCGGCGCTCCGTGGTCCGCTCCTTCGCCACCGCCAGCTCCTCGATCAGGCGACCCGCCTGATCGACGCGCGCCTGCTGCTTGGTGGTCCGCGCTTTCGGCCCGCGCCGCAGCCATTCGATCTCGCGTCGTACACGGTTCGCCAGCGTCTCCTGGTAGGCGGCGTGCTCCCGCAGCGCCTCGTCGCGGCGCGCGAGGAACTCGCTGTAGCGACCGACGGTCTCGAACAGTCCGCTCGGATACGTGCGATTGATCTCGACCATGCGCTCCGCGACGCGCTCGAGAAACCAGCGGTCGTGGCTGACGACGAGATACGCGAGCGGCTCGGCCCGTAGCAGGTCCTCCAGCCAGAGGATCCCCTCGACGTCGAGGTGGTTCGTCGGCTCGTCGAGCAGCAGCACATCCGGGGCGCGCGCCAGCTCACGAGCGATCGCGAGCCGCTTCACGCCGCCGCCGGACAGCGTGCCGACGCGCGCCGCGGGATCGGCGAAGTCGGCGCGGCTCAGGGCCTTCGCAACGCGCAGTGCGCGCGCCGTCGTATCGGCGACGTCGTCCTCGCCGACCGCCGCCGTGACGACGGCCTCCACGGTCGCGTCCGCCGCGAACGTCGGCTCCTGCGGCACGTATCCGAGCCGCGTGTGCCGCCGCAACGCACGTACTCCCGTGTCCGGCGCCTCGACGCCCGCGAGAATCCGCAGCAACGTCGTCTTGCCGGCGCCGTTCGGACCGACGAGCCCGACGCGGTCGCCCGCGGCCAGCGCCAGCGACAGGTCCGTGAAGAGCGGCGCGGCGCCGTACGCCTTGCTGACGTTCTGGATGGAAAGGAGAGTGATCGCTCAGGAATAGCAGGTACGACGGCGATGTTGGACGGCCTCGGAGGAAGATACGAGGCGAGGGACGAGCGCGAGCCGGCCGAGCCACGCAGGAACCGGAGAGTCGGAGTTCCTGCTGACGTTGTGAGTGGGACAACGGGTTCGCGCCGGCTTGCGCTCTCAACCGCATGCTACGCGGTCCTTACCGGTACGCAATCCCGCGATTGCTTCGCCCCGATCCCGTCTTCTTGTCGCGCGGGTTAACCCGTTTCCCAAGTTGCGCGTCGACGACGTGGTGGCCGGTCAACCCTTCCGGCCGTCGACCGGAGCGATTTCAGATCCCCGGGCACGCACCGCATGCAGGCGCGCGGCCATGACGAGCGGCAATGAGTCTACGCGCCACGGCGAGCGTCGCGGCCGCGTCCGCCCGGTGCTGCGCCGCGGCGGTCAGGTGATCCTGCACGGCGCGGTTCTGCAGCCGGACGTCCGTGCGCGTCTCGTCGTCGCTTCCCTCGCCCACCACGGCGCGTGAGTGCTCGTGATTGGCGCGGCTCTGCGCCATGGCCGCGCGCGCGTCGCGCTTCGCCGCCCGTGCCGCGGTGCATAGCTCGCGCAGGTACTCGCACTCCGCTTTCGTGTCCCTCAACGACTCGACGGCGGCCGCGACGTCCGTCGCATCACACCGTGCGGGGACGATGGCGAGAAGAAGTGCGCAGATCAGAACCGCGAGCGACACTGGATTGGATCAGTTGTCCGGCACACATTCGTCGACGCGGCTTTCCCAGCCGTATGGATTGCCCTCGTCCTGCGCCCAACGCTCGGAGGAGGAGATGATCGCCCGGCCATTCTTGTCGACGTAGTGTGTACCCGTGTTCGTGAAGCTCGTGCCGCCGGCGGGGAAGGAGAAGGAGATGGGATTGGCGGTCTCGAACGCGAGCGTCACCACGTCGTCGAATTGAATGTTGCGGATGTGGACGTAGTCGTTGCCGAAGCCGCTGTCGTCGGGGCTATTGTACACCAGCACGAACCAGGTCCCCGCGGAATCCCTGATGAGCTGCGCTTGAGAGCCCAGATCCCCCGTGAACTTGAAATACGGAAGCGCCTGGAACGCGGAGACGTTCATCCCGCCCTTGGCGCTGCTCGGAAAGAGATCGGCGGCGTGCGCCCTGTACGGACTGCCGTTCTTGAACGTGTTGTCGAGGACGACGAGGTAGTAGTAGTCGTCTTTGACCTTGTCGATCAGGACGTGGCTCGGCTTCGTGAGGCCGGCGTAGATGTCCCCGATTGCCTGCAGGTCGCTGCCGGGCTCCCAGTAGTACACCGTCACCTTTTGACCGTCGTACTCCTTCGCGACGAACAAGTAGCCGGAATCGAGGTGGTTGACATCCGGCAGGAAGGCAATGGCGGAGGGGTGGGTTTCGTCCGCGAGCAGCAGCCGCTCCTCCATCGGCGCGGTGACGCCCTGCCCCGTGACGTGCTCGTTGTCGACACTGCCGCCGTAGCGAAACTGCATCAGTCTGCCGGTGTCTCCCACGCCCTGAACCCCCGAGTGCGACAGGAAGAAGTAGATGGATCCATCCGACAGCTCCTGCGTGCGCGCCAGGCCTTGATGGTGGTCCTCCTCGTTGCAGCACACATCGGCAAGGCAGCAGCTCGAGCCTCCGTCGAAGCACCCGCCACATTCGTTCTGGGTGTCATCGAGGAAGATGCTGACGCAGTCGTGCGCGAAGGCGTTGAGCTCGTCGAAGACCAGCCGGCCGAGAGCATTCGACTGCGGGTAGATGGTCGTGGTCGGGCTGCAGCTGCTTGCGACGCAGTAGAGGTCATTGCTCGGACAGACGTGTCCACATGACCCGCAGTTGGCCCGATCGGACGCGGTGTTGGTGCAAAACGACCCGCATACTGTGTCGGGGCTCGGACACGCGCACTGGCGGGCCACGCAGAAGCTCGCGGTCGACGGGCAGACGGTCCCGCAGGCCCCGCAGTTCGCGGGATCATCCTCGAGATCGGTGCATACGCAAGGATGGAAGCTGCAGTAGTTGACGGCACGCGCGGGCGCCCCCTCCACGACCGGGAACGTCTCACCCGGGAGTCCCCCCACGACCTGCACGGGGCACAACGTAAACGGTGAAGGGCACACGCAGCCGCCACCCGAGCATTGCTCGTTCCTGCCGCAGACGTTTCCGCAGCTGCCGCAGTCCGAAGCGTCGGAAGATGGATCCACGCACGCCCCCGAACAACCGATCTGTCCCGGCGGACAGGTGATGAGATCGTTCCTCGCGGCGGCGAAGAAGCCGCTATCGATCGTCGTCTGAACCGCCGCCGCATCGCCCGTCGTGTGGCAGGCGCCGTGTCTCTTCGCTTCGGCCTTGGCGAACGCCGTAATGAGCTTCGCGCTGCACGCCGCGAGACATGCGGCGACCTTCGGGGCGCTCGGCGGCACGTCCTTCAGCACCGCCGTCGCGCTGCAACCGAGCTCACAGGCCGCCTTCTTCCCGGCCGCACGGAACTTGGCGGCTGTGCACGAGCTCGGGAGCCCAGCCAACACGAGCGAGCCTTCCAGATACGTTCGGGACCCATCCGCCAGGTTCTCGATGGCCGTCTCGTCGTTGGTTGTGGAGCAGCCGCCCTTTTTCGTCTCGGCCTTTCCCCATGCCGTCGCGAAGGCGTTCATCGCCTTCGATTGGCAGGCGGGATCGACCGCGACGCCCTTGCCGACGGCCTTCGCGTCGCACAGGTTCAACGCCGCGAGCTCCTTCCCCGCCAGCTTCCGCTTCGCAGCGGCACATCTCTGCACCGGGGTCGTCGTCGCTCGCCCCGGACCGGCAGGGAGGATGAGAAGAAGAGTACCGAGGACCTTCCAAACGAGAAGGTGGCGCATGGCGGGGCTCCCACATTCCTCCTAGCACCGATGGCCGGAGGACATGAAGACTACCCGACGCGGCAGGGGCGCGGCTGCCCACCGCGAGCCGAGGCGCCGCGACGCATCGTCCGCCTGTCGGACCCGCTGGCGCGCCGCTCCTCACCTCGAGTGCAGCAAACGCGGCGTACACTCCGGACAGTCATCCGATCATGCACATCGCCGTCGCGGACGGTGGTGCACCGTCCGCGCGATATGCACGAAGCGCACGCCATAGAGCATTCACAGCACTCCGCAGCAGCGTTTTTGTTTTGGTCGCAGCGTCGCGACACTCGTGCAACTACATCGATCGCATCGCACCAAGAATGCCTTTGCTTTTGTCGCTGTTAGACGCATGGCATCGGCATATCCATTGCACCGTCGGCGGACGACATCGTCCGCGACATTCCACGTTCGCAACCACGAAGTGAGGACGCAACATGATCCGCAGCTCGGTCGCCACCATCAATCGTCCGGAGTCGTCTCATCGCCCATGGGCCGCAACACGAGGAACGCACCGCACCGCTATGCGTAGCGCGTGGTTGCTCGTCGCCCTCACGGTCGCGATCGGCAGCGTTTTTGTCGCCACTCAGCGGGCGTACGCCGATGCAGCGTGCGTAACCGATACCGCAGGGCCCGACGACATGAACGCCACGCAAAAGGACCTGAACGAGTTCTGCCAGCAAGCCGGTAGCGCCGGCGGGCTGGCCGGCTGCTTGGCCGCCGACGCCGATCTCACGTGGACGTGGGACGACACCGGGTGGACGGGCGCCAACACCGGCGACGCGTGCGCGCTTTACGATACCGACGGTGACGGCGATGCGAATTATGCGCTGTGCGTGAGCGTACATAATGACCCCGCGGTACAGAGCTCGGGCAGCCCGGTCCTGTATTCCTGCGACGATAGCAAGAAATTGAATTGCAGCGGGGCCGTGCCGGTTACCGCCGCATCGGCATGCGCGACGACGAACACCGCCGCCGACGTCTTCTCTGGGTCGCACAGCAGCGGCAACGTCTGCACCGGGACGAATTGCACGACGAAGGACACGCAGGCCCACTGCTGCGTCAAGATCGGCGACTTTCCGACGAACACCACGCCGGTGCTGATCGACGTGTGCTCGTATCCGTCGTCGTCACCGAGCTCCTCGCCATCGGAGTGCGTGAAAGCAGTGCTCTGCAACACCGACAGTGATTGCACCGAGCTCACGGACGCCTGCAATACGGGCACGTGCGCATCCGACGGCCTCACGAAGAGCTGCCAGGCAACGCCGAAGAGCAATGGCACGTCGTGCGACGATGGCAACGCCTGCACCCAGACCGACACCTGCCAGAGCGGCACCTGCACCGGCGGCGACGCCGTAACCTGCGGCGCGCTCGATCAATGCCACGACGCCGGGACGTGCAACCCCAGCACCGGCGTCTGCTCGAATCCCGCGAAGGCCAACGGCGCGTCGTGCGACGACGGCAACGCCTGCACCCAGACCGACACCTGCCAGAGCGGCACCTGCACCGGCGGCAACGCCGTTACCTGCGGCGCGCTCGATCAATGCCACGACGCCGGGACGTGCAACCCCAGCACCGGCGTCTGCTCGAATCCCGCGAAAACCAACGGCGCGTCGTGCAGCGACGGCAACG
>Ga0157379_10001017_pt1 | contig 22767 bp, 27 predicted proteins | sample S25metaG_FD_121802 | JGI IMG/M metagenome (GOLD analysis project Ga0157379, IMG submission 121802) | Switchgrass rhizosphere microbial communities from Kellogg Biological Station, Michigan, USA - S2-5 metaG | ecosystem: Host-associated > Plants > Roots > Rhizosphere > Soil | place: USA... | reverse complement strand
GCGTCGACGTCCTCGACCGCGAAGTAGACGTCCTGCGGCGCCGGCTTCGGCCTCTTCTTCCCCGCCGACACGTCCACGAGCGCGAGGATCACCGGCCCGCAGTCGAAGTACACCCGACCCCCGCCGACGAGCCGCCCCTCGATCCCGAGCATCTTCGAGTAGAACCGGTGGGCCCTCTTCGAGTCCGCGACCTCGAGCGAGACGCGAAAGATCGCCGGCGCGTTCGACATGGCGAGGCCCTCCGACCGGGAGTCTACAGTCTGGTCCTCAAGGTCGATCCTCGAGAAGGATCCTCCGCAACCCGATCCCCGCCACAGCGATCGCCGCGCACGGCAGCCAGATCCACGTGAGCTCCGAGCGCAGGATCCGCACGCCGCGCTCCGAGAAGAATCGCCCGACGCCGATGGGCGAGACCTGGATCAGCCGCCACGGCAGGAAGTACCGCTCGTTCGAGAACGGACTGAAGAACGCGACGCCCATGCCTCCGGTCGTCAGCGCATCGAGCAGGCCGTGCGAGGCTCCCGAAAGGAGAAGCACGCCGAAGGCGGTCCCGCGCGACGCGCCCAGCCGCCGCGCGAACGCCGCGCCGCACGCCGCCAGGAGCCCGGCGAAGACGAGCGAGTGCGTGAACCCGCGGTGGCCGAGCGGCGCGTCGTAGGGGACGCCGGCCCAGTAGCCCAGCGCGTCGACGTCCGGAAGAATGCTCGCCGCGCATGCCGCGAGCGCCAGGCGGGGCGGCACCGCGCCGCGGCCCGCCGCGGCCGCGATGGCCAGGGGAACCGCGGGATGAGAGAAGGCCGAAGCCATCAGGCGCCCGTCAGCGGGCACCCGTCATCGGGCGCCGCGCCCCGACGCTCAGACGCCAGAGCGCCGGGCCCTCACTTCTGCAGGGTGACCGAGCCGCCGTAGAGGAGGATCTTGTCCCCGAAGTCCGATGGCGACCAGAAGTCGCCGACCTCGAGCGTCGCCGCGGAGGCCGACGCCGATCCCGTCACCGCGCCGCCCTTGCAGCCCGTCATCTCGATCTTTCCGTTCATGGACTTTCCCGAGACCGTCGCGAAGAACGCGCCGCGGATCTTGCAGCCGTCGGCGGCGAAGATCCCCTGAACGGTCGACCCGTTCTGCTCGAGCGTCGCCGTGACCGGGGAGCTGCAGCCGGCCGTATGCGCCTGGAAGGTCCCGCTCCAGCTGCCGGCGAGGTCGACGGACGCGGGCGTGCTCATCGGGTTCGTCACGGAATCGGACTTGCCGCACGAGAGCGCGAGCAACGCGAGGGTCAGGGCCGTGCCGGCCGCCCACGACCTTCGAGGAGGGAAAAGCATTGGCGACTCCTTTCCGACTCATTGGTACCACATCGGGAGCCCGCAGGAGCCGCCTTAAGGTGAGGACCGGGCACGGCGGGTCCCTTCCTCGCCCGCGAAGCGTCTGATGCTCGACTTTCGCCGTCGAGCCCTGAGCCCGGCCATGTCGTTGCGAAGGCATCGGTTGCGGCGAACCGATTCCCGATCGTCACGGCGCGTCAGCCGGCCGCCGCATAGCGGAGGAAGACTCTTCCGTTGGAGAACGCGCGCGTCTCGGTCAGGCGGAGCGACGGAGGCCTCTCGACGCCCTCGAACATCGTCCTCCCCTCGCCGAGCACGACCGGGCAAACGAGGAGCTGGTACTCGTCGATGAGACCCGTGCCCGCCAGCTGCGCGACGATGCGGCCGCTCCCGAGGATCACCAGGTCCGTGCCGGAGCCCTCCTTCAGATCGCGCACCTCGCGCGCGAGGTCGCCCCGCATCACCGTCGCGTTGGACCAGGAGGCGTGTTCGAGGGAGCGAGAAAAGACGACCTTCGCCCTGCGGTTCATGCCCTCCGCCACCTGCGGGTCGTTCTTCGCCGCGGCGGGCGTGGGCCAGTAGGAGACCATCATCTCGTAGGTGATCCGGCCGAACAGGAGCGTGCCTTCCCCGCCCGCGTTGCCCGCCACGAACGCACGAAACTCCGGATCGTCGGCGCGCTCGTGCGCCCAGCTCAGATCCCCGTCCCTGCCGGTGAAATAGCCGTCGAGGGTCACGCTGTTGAACACCGCCAGCTTCCTCATGCTCGGGCTCCTCTCGACTGTCCCGGGAGCAAGAGACGAGCCAGCGGGACCCTACGGGATCCTAGAGGTGACGCTTCCGCAGCGCGTTCACCTCGGGCCATGTGGCGAAGACCATCGCGCCGACCAGGACCGCGGCCTGGCCCGCCCAGATCAGGGGATCGGTCAGGTAGGAGTTGAAGGTCGGCCAGCGCGAAGCCTGCGTCCGCGCGGGATCGAAGAGATGACGGGTGTTGAGCGCGATGAGGATCGCCTTCCAGGTTCCGCCGCCGCTCCAGAGAACGCTGATCCACAGCATGGCGCGCGCGCTCCCGGGATACCGGCTCCAGGTGACGAGGGCGATCGCGAGACAGAGGACGGTGCCGGCGGCCAGGCACATTCCCGAGAGAAGGTCGGTCCGGAGGAAGTAGAGAGGCCGGTCGTCGCCGGGAGGGCCGAACCCGCCCCCGTACCTCGCGGCGAGACGGACCCCCAGGAACCCGCAAACGCCGTACGCCGCCACGCCGATCCACGGCAGCCACCATCCCGGTCCGATGAATGCCGCGCGCATCCTCAGAAAGTCCGCCGGCGGCGTCCGGGTCGCGGCCCGGTCTTCCATCTCAGGGCTCCCGCGCGGTGAGCTGGGCGAAGAGCTGGCCGAGGTTCCACGAGTCCCAGCCCTTGACGATGCGGCCGTTCGCGAAGACGATCCAACTCATGCCGCGAAACGACACGCGGCGCCTGCTCGGCGGAATGCCGAGCCCCGCGCCCTTGTGCGTCCCCTCCGCGGACCAGCGCACGACCACGTTGTCGCCCTCCGAGACGACGTCGTCGACGGTGACGTGCAAGTCCGGGAACCCGTCGAGCAGACCCTCGCGCGCCTTCAGGAAGTCCTCCGCCGAACGCACCTCGACCCCCTCCATCTGCCCCACGATGTTCGGGTCGAGCAGCTCGAGGACGGTTGCGTCGAGCTTCTCGTTCCAGACCTCTTCGAACCAGCGGCGGGCGAGGAGAGCGTTGGCCGAGGCCATGTGGCACCTCGATTTGCACCGATCCTACACCGGGCCGACGCCGAGCCTCAGTGCCCGGCCTCACGCGCGAGCCGCGCGCAGGTCGCGCGGATGAGCCCGTCCATCGCGGGATCCTCGAGGCTCGTCTCGCAACGCAGGAACGCGACGACCTCGGCCGAGCGAGAGAGGACCGGGGCGAGGTCCGGCGAGCTCGGGAACGCGGGGTTCACGCGGAGGAGCCCGGCCACGCGGAAACCGTCTTTCTCGTCGACGCCGTCGATCAGCACGACGTTCGACTCCCCCAGGTCGATCTCGTGGGGTCCGACCCGAGCGTGCCGCTTCGCGACGTCCAGCTCGACCTCGAGGACGATTCCGGCCATCTCGATCCTGGAGGAAGCGTGTTCCGGCGCAACACCGGCGGAGCTCGAGGAGCCGGTCTCCTTCGAGCCCTCGCCATCCGGCTTCGTAAACCATCCGGAAGCGCCGCGCCAGAGGACCAGCAGCCGGAGCTCGGAGGGCGCCTCGCCCGCGTGGCCCGCGAACCAGGTCGCGACGACGGCCGGCGAGACGTCCATGCTGCCGGAGTCCCCGCCTCGGGACTCCGTCGGAGCCGCCACGGCGGCGGCGCACGCCGCCGCAAGCTCCAGCAGGATCGCCGCCGGAGAGCTCGCCGTCATTTCGTCAGCAGCGCGCGCATCTGCTCGAGAATCCTGGGCGTCGGCACCGGTTTCGTTCCCTGGATGAGGAGCACGAAGTTGTCCGCCAGGATCTCCTCGGGATGGATGATGTAGCGCGTGTTTCGGCCGATCTGCTCCAGGTAGTCCGGGACGGCGCCGGGATCCAGCAGCTGCGGCCGCCCGTCGGGCGGCACCGCCGCACGGAACGCTCCGCCGCTCTCGTCGAGAACGAGCAGCCGGAATTCCATGCTGGCGAAGAACTCGCCGCCTCGCCGGACATCGTAGCGGTCGCTCGTCGCGAGCAGCACCGGCGTCACGGGCCGCCGGCCGCCGCCCTCGCCGATGCGGACCCGGACGACCGAGTCGATGCGCGGCGCGTCCGGATTCGTGATCTTTCGCGAGCGCAGGAGCTCCGGCAATGCGACTTCCGGACAGACCTCGAACCCGAGGATGCCGTAGAACGCGGCGCGCTTCTCGGGGTTGTTGCGGCTGTAAATGTGGAACAGCTCGTGAAAGACCGTCTTCTCGAGCTCGGCCGGGTCGCCGCCGATCACGTTCACCGGAAGAACCACGGAGGAGCCGCGGCAGTACGCCGCGCGTCCTTCTTCGAGACCCGTGGTCTTGATGAAGAGCACCACGGGCGGAAGGCGCAGGTTCAGCTCCGCGGTCGCCTTGCGGAACCGCTCGAGGATCGCGGCGAGCGCCGCGACTTCCGGCTCGGTCCACTCCAGCGTCTGGCGCGCGACGAAGGCCAGGTATTCGGCCTCCGTCACTTCCTCGTCGGTCTTCAGGCGCGCCGAGCGGTCGAATGGGCTCATCGCGGCGACGAAGGCGTCGCGGATGGAGAGAAGCCGCGCGCTCTCGGCGGCCGACGCGAACCCGGTCTTGGTGCCGGGAACGATCTCGGCGGACTGCCCCGGCAGCGGGCCGGAGGCGAGGAGCGCAACGGCGCTCAGGGAGCCGACGACCGCCGCGACTCCCGCCATGGCGGAACAGAGAAGTCGTCTAGCCGCGAATCGCATAGCGCACTCCCTCACCGCGCTGCTGGGCTTCCAGGAAGCGCGGCAGGTCCGCGAGCGTCCCCGTCTCGGCGATGAGCGGGCGCGGGTCGATCGCGCCCGACGCGAGCGCTTCGAGCGACGCCCCTGCCTCCTCCGGCGTGTAGTGGAACGACCCGATCAGCGAGATCTCGGAGTAGTGCAGGCGCGCGGCGTCGAAGGTCACCGTCGCGCCGGGAGCGCAGCCTCCGAAGAGCAGGACCCGCCCGCCCGGACGCACGAGCGCGGGAAGCCGCTCCCACACCGTGCGGTCGCCCGTGCAGTCGACCGCGATGTCGGCCGGCCGAGCCGAGGACTCCGGGAATCCGCCCGAGACGTCCAGGAACTTCGCGCCGAACCGCCCGGCGAGCGTCGCCCGATCCGGACGCCTTCCGGCGATCGTCACGTCGAGCCCTCGCTTCGACGCCAGCCCCGCCCAGAGGAACGCGAGCGCGCCCGCGCCGTAGATGAGCATCTTCGTTCCGGGTCCGGGGTCGGGCTTCCCCAGCCGGTTCCAGCCGTGGATCACCGAGGCGAGCGGGTCCAGAAACGCGGCGACCTCGTCCGCCACGCCCTCGGGCACGCGGTGGAGGTTCGCGGCGACGATGCCCGCGGGGATCCGCACGCGCTCGGCGAAGGTGCCCCACATCCACGCCGGAGTCCCCGAGCACAGGTTCGCGCGCCCCGCCGCGCAGTCGGCGCAACGGCCGCACGGGCCCGACACGCCGGGCGCGGCGCGCTCGCCGATCTTCCAGCCCGAGACGCCCTCGCCGAGCTCCACGATCTCGCCGCAGACCTCGTGGCCCATGGTCACCGGCAGGGACACCTTGGTGTGGCCGCGCCTCAGGATCTTGACGTCGGTGCCGCAGGTCAGCGCCGCGCGCATCCGCAGCACGACCTCGCCGGGGCCGGCGGAGGGGTCGGGAAGATCTCGCTCCTCGAACCGTCCGATCGCGGTCTGGACGTAAGCCTTCATGGGAGTCGCCGTCCGCTCTCGGCGATCGGCGGATGCTCCTAGGACTTCCGGGAGCCCACGAATCTCGCCAATTCCGGCAGCACTCCCCCGCCGCCCGGCAAAGACGACGCGGTCGCGACGGCCTCGTCCACGTTCTCGGCGAGGATCTGGCGCGAGCGCTCGACGCCCCAGACTCCCGGGAACGTGGCCTTGCCGTGGGCCGAGTCCTTGCCCGCCGCCTTTCCGAGCGTCGCCGCGTCGGACTCGACGTCGAGGAGATCGTCCTTGATCTGGAACGCGAGACCGATTCGCCGGCCGTAGTGGTCGACGCGCGCGAGCTCATCCTCGCCCGCGCCGGCGAGGATCGCGCCGGCCAGGAGCGACGCGCGGATGAGCCGGCCGGTCTTGTTCTCGTGGATCCTCGCGACGAGCTCGGCGGTCGGGGCCGACTCCTTCTCGGCCTCGAGGTCGGCGGCCTGGCCGCCGATCATGCCCTGCGTCCCGATCGCCTCGACGACGGCCTGGAGGACGCGGACCTTCGCGCTCGCGTGGGCCTCGCCGCGCGGATATTGCGCGAAAATGCCGAGGCCGTGCGTCAGGAGCGAGTCCCCCGCCAGGATCGCCGTCGCCTCGCCGAAGACGACGTGGCACGTCGGCACGCCGCGACGCAGGTCGTCGTTGTCGAGCGCGGGCAGGTCGTCGTGGATGAGCGAGTAGGTGTGGATCATCTCGAGCCCGCAGGCGGGCTCGATCACGAGTTCGCGCCGCGCGCCGAAGACCTCCCCCGCCGCGAGGCAGAGGATCGGCCGAAGCCGCTTCCCTCCCGCGAACACCGAGTGACGAATCGCCCGGTGCAGCGCCGAAGGCCAGGCGTCGGGCCCGGGGAGCAACCGCTCCAGCGCGGCGTCCACGTCCTGCCGGCCCGCGGCGAGGTAGGCGGCGACGCTGCCGACGCCCGCCGTGCCGGGAACCGCGTCAGTTCCGGTCGTCATCTTCGGCGCCGGCGGGTTCGTCGGGCTCGAAGGGCGCCGTCTTCCATTCCTCGGCCGACTCCTTCAGGACGATCTCGACCGACTTCTCGACCTCCGACAGCTTGCGGTCGCAGAATCGGGCGAGCTCCATGCCCTCCTGGAAGAGCGCGAACTGGCGCTCGAGACCCTCGTCCTCTCCCTCGAGCTCCGAGACGATGGCCTCGAGGCGCGCCATCGCCTCCTCGAAGCTGCGCTCCTTCTTGACGCGGGCGGTCACGATTTCTCCTCCTCGGCTTCCCTTTGTGCGGGTACGGGTTCGGGGGGTTCGGGTTCCGACGGTTCCGCGAAGAGCGGCCCGGGGTCCAGCCACTTTCCGCCGTCGCGGACGATCACGCCGAGCTCTCCCTGGTGGAGGCGGACGCGCAGCCGCTCGCCGACCGCGACGTCCTGCGCCGCCAGGATCGGCCTCTTCGCCCCCTCGCGGTACGCGACCGCGAATCCGCGCGCCAGCACGGCGAGCGGCGAGAGCGCGTCGAGGCGCCGCATCAGCTCCCGCAGCCGCGCGCGCCGCCGGTCGACGCGGCGACCGATGCGCTCGGCCAGCATCGAGCGGCAGCCCTCGACGGCGGCGCGGAGGCGCGGGATCTGGACCACGCGCGTCGTGAAGGACTCGAGGACGCGCCGCGCCGCGAGGACGCGCGAGGCGTACTCCGCCGGCTTCTGCCGGAGCCTCGCCATCAGCGCCTCGCGGCTCTGCTCGACGAACTCGCGGGCCGAGCGGACGCGCCGCGGGAGCCCGGCGAGCGCATCGCTGCGCGAAAGGCCGGTCAGCCGCGAGCGCTCGAGCGCCAGGCGGCCGCGCATGCCGCGCTGCACCTGAGCGGCCGCATGGGCGACCCGGCGCGCGATCTCCTCGCGGCTCGCGCACACCCGTTCCGCCGCCTCGGACGGCGTCGCCGCGCGGAGGTCCGCGACGAGATCCGCGATGGTGACGTCGGTCTCGTGGCCGACGCCGCTAATCGTCGGGATGCGCGAGGCGGCCAGCGCCCGCGCGACGCCCTCGTCATTGAACGCGGCGAGGTCCTCCGGCGATCCGCCCCCGCGGGCCAGGATCAGCACGTCGAAGCCGCCGCGCAGGTTCAGACTGCGAATCGCCGTCACGATCTCCCGCGCGGCGAGCTCCCCCTGGACGCGCACCGGATAGATCGTGATGCCGAGCCCGTCGTGGCGCCTCCGCAGGATCCGCAGGATGTCGCGGATCACGGCGCCCGTGGGCGAGGTGACGACGGCGATCGTGCGCGGGAGCCTGGGGATCGCCCGCTTGTGGGCGGGATTGAAGAGGCCCTCGGCCGCGAGCTTCGCCTTGAGCTGCTCGAAGGCGAGCTGCAGCGCGCCGCGCCCCACGGGATCGACCGTATGGGCCTTGATCTGGAACTTCCCCTGCGGCGAGTACAGGTCGAGCGAGCCGCGGACCACGACCTCGAGGCCGACCTCGAGCTTGAACGGAATGCGCTCGAGGTCGGAGGCGAAAAGGATCGCCGGCAGCGTCGCGGTCTTGTCCTTCAGGAGAAAGTGGCAGTGCCCGTTGATGGTGTTGCAGCGCGCGATCTCGCCCACCACCGCCACGCTTCGCCAGGTCGTGCGGAGCACGCCGGCGACCTCCGCCAGCAGCTCCGACACGGTGTAGGGCCGCGGAGTCGCCGCCGCGGGGACGGGCTGCGGGTACATCAGGCCGATTCTCGCACGGCTGAGGAGGGCTCGGCGAACCTCGCGAACGGCACGGCGAAGATCAGCAGGGCCGCCATCTCGACCTCGGTGTCGCCGAAGTTGTACTCGAAGAGTCCGGCGACGGTCAGCGCCGAACCCGCGAGCAGCACGGCCGACCAGATCGCCGCGCGCTCGGGGCGGCGCTCTCGCCGCAGCAGGACGACCGAGCGGCAGAGGAACAGGCCGACGAGCGCGACGTAGGACGCGGCGGCGAAGAGGCCGTTCGCCGCCGCGATCTGAACCACGTTGTTGTGCAAGTGCGGGACGCGCCAATGGAGCGCGTCGTCGTCGCGGTAGAGCGGGTAGTAGGGAGAGATCATGTCGGGACCCAGCCCGAAGACCGGGTACTGCGCGACGATGCGCGACCCCGCGTGGACCATTGCGATGCGGTCCCGATTGGTCGAGTCCGAGAGGTCGGCGATCGAGCGGATCCGGCCGCGGATCTCGGGCGGCGCCAGCAGGAACACCGCGAGGAGCGCCGGCGCGAGCAGCAGCAGCCCGCGGGGACGCCGCACGACGAGGTACACGAGGAGGGCCGCGACCAGTCCGACGTAGGCGTTGCGCGTGAAGGTCAGGAGCACCGCGGCGAGCGGCAGGCCGCCGATCAGTCCGACGAGCCGCCAGCGCCCGGGCCCCTCGAGCGCGAACCCCAGGAGCAGACAGGCCGCGGCCATCGCGATCCCGGAGAAGGTCATGTAGTGCGACAGGGTCCCGCGGATACGGTTGTTGAGGTCGTCTCCGCCGTGGAGGAACTGCCAGATCCCGAGGACCGCGAGGATCACGCCGCCGGCGGACAGGGTCAGCAGAAGCCGGCGGGCCCGGCCCACGGAGTCGACGAGATCCATCGTGATCGGCAGGAGCAGGAGGAGCAGCACGCCCGCGACGTGCCGCGCGCTCACCGCCGGCTCGCGCGAGAAGATCGTGGAGAGCACCGTGAATGCCGCGAGGAGGCCGGCGACGAGCGTCACCGGGGCCCTCAGGGTCGCCGGCCACGCTCCGCGCCGCCGGACGGAGACGATCCAGGCGAGGAGCAGCAGGACGACGACGACGTAGGCCGCCGAGATGACCGGCGTCAGGAGGGCGAACAGGAGGAGGAGGGCGAAGGCCGCGTTGGAAGGATCTTCCGGGTGAGAGGCGAAGACGCCGCGCGCCGGCACCGCGGTCGAGCCGCTCAGCGCCCCGCCGCTTCCGAACCGGGCAGGGCCTCGTCGATGAGCATCACCGGGATGTCCGAGACGATCGGATACACGAGATCCGCCTGCTTCGAGTAGAGGCCCTGGGTCACCACCGGCTCCTCGTCGCGGAACTTCTCGCGGTACTTCTCGACGAGCGCTGCCCGCGTCGACTCCTTCAGGTCGATCAGCTCGAGTGGTCCCTTGGTCTTGGGGCAGACGAGAATCGCGAGGAGCTCCGGATCGACCGCCATGGGTGCCTCCGCCGCAAGTCTATGACAGCAGGCCCGCGTGCCCGCGCGCCCGCAGGCTCGCTACAGGACCGCCAGGACCTCCTCGGGGTGCGTCTTCGGCGACACCTTCGGGTAGGCGTGCGCGATCTTCCCGTCGGGGCCGATGACATAGCTGATGCGCTTGGGGACCTCGCTCGACGCCGACTCCGCCGCCCCGTAAGCGATGCCGAGCGTCCGGTCGACGTCGCAGAGCAGCGGGAAGGGAAACCCCTGATCCTCCGCGAAGGCGGCGTTCTGTTTCGCGTCGTCGAACGACGCGCCGAGGATCTCGGCGTTCTTCGCCTGGAACTCGGCGTAATGGTCGCGGAACCCGCGACCCTCCATCGTTCAACCGGGGGTGTTCGCCTTCGGATAGAACCAGAGGATCAGGTTCTTGCCGCGGTAGTCCGAGAGCCGGCGCATCAGGCCGTTCTGATCCTTCACCGCGAACTCGGGAGCCTGGTCGCCGACCGACAACATCTTGGGCCTCCACAAAACCGTCTTGAGGACCCCCGTGATCCTCATTCGTTTCCGCCCGCTCCCTCCCAGGTCTCCCGCGTCTCGTCGAACGCGGGCAGATTCAAGGGGAGTCCGTCTTTCTCGAGCATCTCCCATTCCCAGACCCGCGCCCACTTGAGGAACACGCCGTAGGCCTGGAGCGCGCAGAGTACCAGCCCATGTCGGCCGTCGAGAAACCCGGCCTGGACCCCGTACATGCGAAAGAAGCGCCAGAACGGACGGAAGACGATCTCGACGAGACCCGGCCGCCGGCCCGCCCGATACGCGTCGGCGGCGGCCCAGACCGCGTAGCGGTGGAGCTTCTCGAGGGCCTGGTCGAGCGAGCGGTAGGTCTCGTGGATCATCGAATGCATCAGCGTGGGCGTGGGGCCATCCGTCGCGAGGTCCGCGTGCACGCGCCGGTTCGGGTAGCGGGCCGCGCCGCGCTCGAACAGGCGCACGACCTTGTCGGTCGACCAGCCGCTGTGTCGGATGAGCCGGCCGAGGAAGAAGTTCTCCCGGCGGATGAAGTAGTGCCTCGCGTCGGGCCCGTCTTCCAGGAGCTTCTCGATCTCGCTCGCGAGCGGCGCGGGGACCCGCTCGTCCGCGTCCACGATCAGGATCCAGGGCGTTTCGACCTGGTCCATCGCCCAGTTCTTCTGCGCCGCCGAGCCGAAGTACTCGCGCTGGACGATCCGCATTCTCTCGCCCGGAAACGATCTCGCGATCGCGAGCGTGCGGTCCGTCGAGAAGGAATCGACCAGAAGGATCTCGTCGGCGAACGCGAGGCTCTCGAGACATGCCCGGATGTTGACCTCTTCGTTGAAGGTCGTGACGATGGCCGTCAGGCGGGGGCGCACTTCTTCACACACTCCGTAGGGGCGGCCCTTGCGTTCGCCCGCGGGCGGGGAAAAGCCCCGCCCCTACGAAAGATTAGTCCACTCGGACTTGAACTCTCTCGATCCTTCTGGCCTTTCCCGTCGCCTCGTCGACGTCCACGACCGCCCCGGACAGACGGATGTCCTTCTTGGCGGTCTCGAACGAACGCGGCGTCTGGGACAGGAACTTCTCGATGATCCGGTCCTTCGTGAACCCGATGATGCCCTCGTACGCGCCCGTCATGCCCGCGTCCGACAGGAACGCGGTCCCGCCGGGACGGACGGTCTCGTCGGCGGTCGGAACGTGCGTGTGCGTGCCGATGACGGCGGACACGCGGCCGTCCAGGTACCAGCCCAGCGCCGCCTTCTCCGACGTCGCCTCGGCGTGGATGTCGACCAGGATGACCTTGACGTCGCCGGCCCGCGCGAGCTCCTCGTCGGCCACTCGGAACGGGGAGTCCGCGTTGGCGGGCATGAAGACCTGGCCCTGCAGGTTGAGCACGCCCACGGGAATGCCCGCCGCGGTCTGCTGCACCGTCCAGCCGCGGCCGGGGTTTCCGGGCGGGTAGTTCGCCGGACGCAGCAGACGGTCGGAGGCGTTCAGCGTGTCGTAGATCTCCTTCTTGTCCCAGATGTGGTTGCCCGACGAGAACACGTCGATCGGCATCTTCGACAGGTCGTCGAAGAGCTCGACGGTCAGGCCGAAGCCGCCCGCGGCGTTCTCGACGTTGACGACCGTGAAGTCGACCCTGTGCCGGTCGATGACCTTCTCGAGCGCCTCCGCGAGCGCCCGGCGACCCGGCGCGCCGACGACGTCGCCGACGAAGAGGATGTTCATGAGCGAGACCGGGGCTTCCCGTTAGCGCGCGTACTCGACCGCGCGCGTCTCCCGGATGACGGTGACCTTGATCTGTCCCGGATACTGCAGCTCGGCCTCGATCTTCTTGGCCACGTCGCGCGACAGCCACAGGGCCTCGTCGTCGGTGACGCGGTTGGCCTCGACGACGATGCGCAGCTCCCGGCCCGCCTGGATCGCGAACGCCTTCTGCACGCCCTTGAAGCCGTCCGCGATGTGCTCGAGCTTCTCGAGACGCTTGACGTAGGTCTCCAGGATCTCGCGCCGGGCTCCCGGCCGCGCGGCCGAGAGCGCGTCCGCCCCGTTGACCAGCACCGCCTCGAGCGAGCGCGGCTCGTAGTCGCCGTGGTGGCACTCCATCGCGTGGATGACCTCGTTGGTCTCGCCGAACTTCTTCAGGACCTCGCGGCCGAGCTCGAGGTGCGTGCCCTCCATCTCGCGATCGATCGCCTTGCCGATGTCGTGCAGGAGACCGGCGCGGCGGACGACGTCCACCTTGGCGCCGAGCTCGGCGGCCATGTTCATCGCGAGGTAGCCGACCTCCTTCGAGTGCTGGAGCACGTTCTGGCCGTAGGAGGTCCGGTACTTCAGGCGGCCCAGCATCTTGACCAGCTCCGGGTGCAGGTCGGGGATGCCGAACTCGAGCGCCGTGGCCTCGCCCTCCTGGCGGATCTTCTCCCACAGCTCCGAGCGCACCTTCTCGACGATCTCCTCGATGCGCGCCGGGTGGATGCGGCCGTCCTGGATCAGCTTCTCGAGCGCGTGCCGCGCGACCTCGCGCCGCAGCGGCTCGAACGCCGAGATCACGATCGCCTCCGGCGTGTCGTCGATGATCAGGTCGACGCCCGTCGCCGCCTCGAGCGCGCGGATGTTGCGGCCCTCGCGGCCGATGATGCGGCCCTTCAAATCGTCCGAGGGCAGCTCGACGACCGAGACGGTCGCCTCCACGACGGTGTCGGAGGCGAGCCGCTGGATCGCCATGCCGATGATCCGGCGCGCCTTCTGGGTGGCCTGCTCGTTGGCCTCCTCCTCGATGCGGCGGATCAGGCCGGCCGACTCGAGGCGGGCCTCGTTCTCGACGGACTTGACGAGGTCGCGCTTGGCGTCGACGGCGGTCAGCCCGGAGATCTGCTCCAGGCGGATCCGCTGTTCCTCGATGAGCCGCTGGACGTCGGCCTGCTTCTCCTCCAGCCGGCGCTGGGCGTCGGAAACGGCCCGTTCCTTGGCGCCGTACTCCTCCTCCCGCCGCTCCTGCTGGGCGAGCTTGCGGTCCAGGTTCTCTTCCTTTTGCTGGACCCTCTTCTCCAGGGCCGCGATCTCCTGGCGGCGGGCCTGGACCGTCTTGTCGAACTCCGCCCGGGCGGCGAGGACCTTCTCCTTGGCCTCGATGTCGGCCTCGCGGACCTTGGTCTCCGCCAGCTTGCGGGCGTCGGCCAGGGCCTTGTCGGCCTCCGAGCGGATGCCCGCACGCTCCTGCTCGACCTTCTTACGAAGGAAGGCATAGCCCAGGGCGAGCAGCACGGCGGCCACGACGAGGCCCGCCGCGACCGCAATCGCGATGGATGTGTTCATTCCGAGCCCCCGTCCAATTTTCGCCCTGGGGGCCCCGGGCTGCGCGGCTACACGATGGGGCGGAAGCGACTCTTCCGACGAGGGTTAAGAAATGGGCATACCGGATTCAAAACGACCTCTCGTTTTCCTTCGTGTGTACCCCGGCTCCTTTCGCGCGGGGTGCCGACGCCTCGCCTAGGACCCGAGGGCGTCGTCCAGTTTTCGAATCAGGCGCTCCGCACGGGCCTTCGAGTCCGTCGGGTCGCCCTGCCTACGTTTTTCGACTTGATAGAGATCATCCGAAATGTTCAGGGCGGCCAGTATGGCGATCTTCGTGGTGTCGACGGTCGCCGTCTTCTCCGCCACTTCTTTCATACGGGAATCCACGAAGCGGGCCAGATCGTGAATGTAGCCGCTCTCGCCTTCGGCGCGGACGCTGTACGTCTGTCCGAAGATCTCGACTTGAGTCACGCTGCCCCGCCTATCCATCGAGACACAGACTCCTTTCAAAGCGCGAGTCTAGTCCCGCTTGGTCAACGGAGTCAACGGGTTACGCGGTTCACGCCTGATTGGCCTCGGGGCGCCGCGCCAGAACGAACATATTGTCCCCCAGGCCCAAGAAATCCCACAGGCTCGCCCGGCGCGGCCGGGTCGACGCGTCCGACGACGCCCGCGTGTAGGTCTCCACGGCCAGGACCTCGAGCCCCGCCGCCTTCACCAGCCGGGGCAGGTTTCCGCGGTCGAAGAGCACCAGGTGCTTGGGGTAGTCGAGATGGCGGAAGGGCCGGGCCTTGAGTGAGAGTCGGGAGAGGAGGGTCTTCCAGCGCATCGCCGCGCCGGCCAGATTGGGCGTCGCGACGAGCACGTGTCCTCCGGGGCGGACGAGCGCGCGCAGGTGTTCGAGCAGACCCGCCGGGTCGTAGGCGTGTTCGAGGACGTGGTTGGCGACCGCGATCGCGAACCCTCCCGCCATGCCCGGCCGCTCGAGGAAGGCCTCGACCGGTTCGTTGTAGATCGCGAGGCGAAGCTCGCGGCGTCCGGTCGGGTTGCCCGACGGCTCGACGCCGACCGTGTCGGCGAACCCGAGCGACGCGAGGTAGAGCTGCAGGAGCCCGTTGCCGCAGCCGACGTCGACGAGACGGCCCGAGAGTCCGCGCGAGCACAGCGCCTCGCCGACGATCCAATACTTGAACTGCGAGTGGGCGTCGGCCTTCGTCTCGCCCCACGATTGGGGCGTCACCGTGTCGGCGTGTCCGGGCGCGAAGCCATATCTCGCCTGCGTCACCGGCTGGGGGGGCGGAGAGACCTGACGCACCAGCCGGCAGCGGCGGCAGCGGACCCAGGCTCCCGGCGGCGTGCGCGCGAAGGGCGCGAAGTCCTCGGCGCCGCAGACGAGGCAGCGGGAGCCGAAGGCGGATTCGCCAGACACTGTCATCCCGAGGACCCCGAGTGAAGAGAGGGGAACGAGGGATCCCTTTTCGAGCGACAGGATTTCTTCAAAGGGATCCCTCGCTCCGCTCGGGATGACCGATTCGTTACGAGCGCTTCTCCTCCGCGGCCTCGAGCGACCCGATCAGCCTCTCGAGACGCTCGCGCACCAGGCTCTGCTCGCGCTCCATCTTCTCGACGGCGCCCTTCGAGCTGCCGGCTTCCTTCTCCGCCTTGCGCGAGGCCGCGAGGTCGTTCTTGAGCTTCTCGTTCTCGGCCTCGACCGATTTGAGACGCTCCCTCGAGCCGCCGGCCTCCTTCTCCGCCTTGCGCGCCGCCGCGACGTCGTTCTTGAGCCGCTCGTTCTCGGTCTCGAGCGACTTCAAACGGTCGATCAGGCGCTCGATCTTGCGATCCAGATTGTCGAAGACCTTCACGGTATCCATAGTCACGCTTTCTCCCAACCGCTGACGGTGATGCCCGGGCGCGATCCTAGCGCTTCGGCGAGCCGCCGCACCTCGTGATTCACTTCTTCCTGCGAAAGCGTCCGCTCCGACGATCGGAATCGCAGGCGGAGGGTCGTCTTGACCTCTCCCTCCCGGACGCCGGATCCCTCGTAGCGGTCGTGGCACTCGAGCGACTCCAGGTTCGCGAGCCGGGCGTCGCGGACGAGCGTCTCGACGGCGTCCCAGGTCAGGTCCTTGGGCTGGGCGAACGACAGGTCCGCCGTGACCGCGGGCAGAGTCGAGAACTCGCGGTAAGCGAAGAGGCGGCGCTCCGAGGGAATCCGCGCGATCAGGATCTCGCCGGCGAAGGCCGCGGCCGGCAGGTCCCGCTTCTGGCGCTCGGCGATCGACACGGTGCCGGCCAGACCCAGCAGGCGTCCCGCGCGCGTCTCCACGGTCGCCGAGGCGCCGGCCGTCATCCCGTGCACCGCGACCGACTTCCACCGCAGAGCGGACGCGGGCAGCCAGGGTGAGAGCAGCCGCTCGACGAGGCCCTTGGCATCGAAGAAGTCGGCGCCCCGCAGCTTCTCCGGAACGCTCCAGTGTGCGCGAACCTCGCCCGCCAGCGCGAAGGCGAAGCGGCGCGACTCGAAGGACTCGGGTCGGTCCGACTCTCCCTGCTCCCCGAATGTGCGGCCGATCTCGAAGACCGCGGCGCCCTCCGCGCCCCGCCGGATGTTGCGCGCGAGCGTGTCGAGGAGTCCCGGCAGCAGCGTGGCCCGCAGGTGGCGGCGCGTGCCGTCCAGGGGGTTCAGGATCGCCAGCGGCTCGAGCGCGGTGTCCGTGATCCGGAGCCACTCTCCCCACGCCGCCTCGTCGGAGTCGCGGTCGACGAACGGGTACTGGATCGTCTCGAAGAATCCGGCGGCCGCGGCGCCGTCGGTCAGCCGGTCCTCGACTATCCGGAGCGGCTCCCGGAACTCGCCGGGCGCCGTCGCCGCGGGCAGCCGCGTGGGCAGGCGGTTGTAGCCGTAGACGCGCAGGACCTCCTCGACGAGGTCGTCCTCGCGCCGCACGTCGGCCCGGAAGTACGGGATCCGGACCCCGATGCGCTTGCCGCGGCGCTCGCTGGTGAAGCCCAGGCGGGACAGCGCCTCCTCGGCGAAGTCGAGCGTGAGCGAGGGATCGCCGGAGAGCAGGCGCAGCCGCGCGAGGCGAAGGACGGTGCGCCGCAGGCGGAAGGCGCTGCCGTGCGCGTCGAGGAGGCCCGGCGCGGCCGCGCCGCCCGCGCTCTCGACGAGCAGCCGGGAGGCGAGGTTGAGCGCGCCGGGGATCGCGCCGTAGTCGGCGCCGCGCTCGAAGCGGTGCGACGCGTCGGTGTGCATCCCGAGCCGCCGCGCCGTCTTGCGGACCGTGACGGGGTCCCACCACGCGGCCTCCAGGAGGACGTTCCGGGTGCCCGCCGTGACCGCCGTCGCGAGGCCTCCCATGATGCCGGCGAGCGACACCGCGCGCTCGGCGTCGGCCACGACGACGTCGGAGGGCTCGAGGATCCGCTCGACCCCGTCGAGCGTGACGAGCCTCTCGCCGTGCGTGGCGCGGCGAACGATGACGAGACCTCCCGCGAGCTTGTCGAGGTCGAACGCGTGGAGGGGCTGACCCGTGTCCCACAGGACGTAGTTCGTCGCGTCGACCGCGGCGGAGATCGACTTGGCCCCGATCGCCGCGAGGCTCCTCCGCATCCCCGCCGTGGCGGGCGCGGAGCCGATGTCCCGGACGACGCGCGCGCCGAACCGCCGGCAGAGCCTCGGCACGCGGATCACGATCGAGGCGAGGTGCTCGGCGGACTCGCCCCGCGACGCCTCGTCGGGTTCCGCGTAGCGGGCCTCGAGGTCGCGCATCGGCAGCCCGGCCATCGCCGCGACCTCGCGCGCGAGGCCGCGGTGACCCATCGCGTCCGGCCGGTTGGGCGTGATCTCGACGTCGAGGACCGTGTCGGACCCGGCGAGCTGCGTCGACTCGACCGGGAACCCGGCCTGGTCGAGGAGCGCGCGGACGCCCTCGGCACCGCCGGCCGCCGCGGTGTCGACGAACTCGGAGAGCCAGTCGAGGGAGAACTTCATGGCGCGTGGGGCGTCGGCTAGGCCGGCCCCGCGAACTGGCGCAGGAACCGCTCGTCGCCCTCGAAGAGCAGGCGCAGGTCCGGGAACCCGTAGTGGAGCAGCGCGACCCGGTCGATGCCCAGCCCGAAGGCGAAGCCCGTGTACTCCTCGGGATCGATCGCGACGCCCTGGAGGACGCGTGGATGCACCATCCCCGCGCCCATGATCTCGATCCAGCCCGAGCCCTTGCACTTGGGGCAGCCCGTGCCCTTGCAGAAGATGCAGCTCATCGCGACGTCCACCCCGGGCTCGACGAACGGGAAGAACGTGGGGATGAAGCGTGCGTGCGTGCCCTTGCCGAAGAGCTCCTCGAGGAACGTCGACACGGTCCCCTTGAGGTCGGCCATGGAGATCCCGCGGTCGACGAGGAGTCCCTCGACCTGGTGGAAGACCGGCGAGTGCGTCGCGTCGACCTCGTCCTTGCGGTACACGCGGCCGGGACAGAGGATGCGCAGCGGCGCCCCGTGTTTGCGCATCTCGCGGATCTGCACCGGCGAGGTGTGCGTGCGCAGCAGCAGCGGAGAGCGCGCCGGGCGATCGAGCAGCAGCGTGTCCTGAGTGTCCCGCGCCGGGTGCTCCGGCGGGAAGTTGAGCGCCTCGAAGTTGTGGAAGTCGCTCTCGACCTCGGGGCCGTCGGCGATCGAGTAGCCCATGCGGAGGAAGATCTCCTCGATCCGCCGGCGCACGACGGTCAGCGGGTGGAGTCCTCCGGCGTGGCCGCGGCGGCCGGGCAGGGTCACGTCGACGGCGGCGGCGCGGTCGCGCGACGCAGCCTCCCTCCGCTGGATCTCCCCCGCGAGCTCGGCGAGCGCGGCCTCGACTTCGTTCTTCGCGGCGTTTGCGCGCGCGCCGAAGGCGGCGCGCTCCGAGGCGGGCAGCGTCTTGAGCGTCGAGAGCAGCTGCGGGACGAGTCCCTTCTCGCGGCCGAGGTAGGCGCCCTTCAGGCGCTCGAATTCGGCGCGGCTCGACACACCTCGGGCGAGCTCCTCGCGAAAGGAGCGCAGGACCTTCTCGACCGGGTCGTTCGACACGGCTATCGCTTCGCCCTACGCCGTCGCGTACGGCCTCACGCGATCTTCAGGGCCTGCTTCGCGACGCCCACGAGATGGGTGAAGGCGGCCGGATCGGAGACGGCCAGGTCGGCCAGCATCTTCCGGTTGATCTCGTTGCCCGCCTTCTTCAAGCCGTTCATGAGCTTGCTGTAGGAAATCGCGTTCTCGCGCGCCGCGGCGTTGATGCGGACGATCCACAGCCCGCGGAAGTCGCGCTTGCGCGCCTTGCGGTCGCGGTACGCGTAGAGCAGCGACTTCTCCACCTGGAGCTTCGCCATCCGGTAGGACTTGGACTTGGTCCCGTAATAGCCCTTGGCGAGCGCCAGCGTCTTGGCGCGCTTGTTCTTGCGCTTGGGTCCCCTCTTTACGCGAGGCATCGGTCACTCCTTGTTTCGTTGGGTTCGCTCGGGTGCGACTGCGACCCGCGGCTCATGCGTACGGCAACATCTCCCGGACGCGACGGATGTCGGCCGACGAGACCGTCGTCGAGTGCGCGAGGCCGCGCTTACGGCCCGGCGCCTTCTTGGTCAGGATGTGGCTCTTGAACGCCTTGGCCCTCTTGAACTTCCCCGAGGCGGTCTTCTTGAAGCGCTTCGCGGCGCCTCGATGCGTCTTCAGCTTCGGCATGGGTTTTCCTTTCGTCAGGTGCCGGTCTTCGCGGGCGCCGGCGCCTTCTCGTGCTTCTCGTGTTTCACCGGCGAGAGGATCTGGTAGAGCCGGTTGCCCAGCATCTCCGAGCGCGACTCGGCAACCGCCTTGCCGGAGAGGTCCTTCAGGAGTCGGTCGAGGACCCTCTGGCCGTTCTCGCGGCGCGCCATCTCCCGTCCCCGGAACTGCACGGTCGCCTTGACCTTGTCGCCGTGGGACAGGAACTTGAGGATGTTCTTCATCTTGAAGTCGTAGTCGTGGTCGTCGATGTTGGGACGGAACTTCACTTCCTTGACCTGGGTCGTCTTCTGCTTCTTCTTGGAGTCCTGCTGCTTCTTCTTCTGCTGGTAGATGAACTTTCCGAAGTTCATGATGCGGCAGACCGGCGGGTTCGCCGTCGGGGCGATCTCGACCAGGTCGAGCGTCGCCTCGCGCGCCTTCTGGAGCGCCTCGGCCATCGTGACGACGCCGAGCGCTTCGCCCGACTCCCCGATCAGCCGAACTTCCTTCCAGCGGATCTGCTCGTTGACGCGGATGCTCTTCTTATCGATCTTTCACCTCCGGATTCACCAGTTCCTTTCTCTTTTCGGCGATCGCCTGATGGGCGGCGCCGACGAACTCCACGAGGCTCATCGTCCCGGCGTCCCCGCCGTGGCGCAGGCGCACCGCGACCGAGTCGGAAGCCGACTCCTTCTCGCCCACGACCAGCATGGACGGGGACTTCTGGAGCTCGGCCCGCCGGATGCGCGCGCCGAGCTTCTCGTTCTTGTCGTCGACCTCGACCCGGAGGCCCGCCTCCGCCAGGCGCGCCTCGATCTCCCGCGCCTTCTCGACGAACCGGTCCGACACCGGGAGGATCACCGCCTGCACGGGCGAGATCCAGAACGGGAAGTTTCCGCCCGTGTGCTCGATCAGGATGCCGAGGAAGCGCTCGAGCGAGCCCAGGATCGCGCGGTGCAGGACCGCGGGACGGTGCGCCTTGCCGTCCTCGCCGATGTAGGAGAGGTCGAAGAGCTCCGGCTGCGTCAGGTCGCACTGGATCGTGCCGAGCTGCCACGGCCGGCCGATCGCGTCCTTGACGCGGAAGTCGATCTTCGCGCCGTAGAACGCGCCGTCTCCGGGCGAGACGACGAACGGCCGCCCGGCCTTCTTCAGCGCCGCCTCGAGCGCGGCCTCGCCGCGGTCCCACTGCTCGTCGGTGCCCGCGCGCTGCTCGGGGCGCAGGCCCAGCGAGATCTCGACGTCGGTGAACCCGAACGCGCCGTACACCGCGTCCAGGAAGTCGAGGAACGCGAAGATCTCGCTCTCGACCTTCTCCATCGGCGCGTAGATGTGGCCGTCGTCCTGCGAGAACGTCCGGACGCGCGTCAGTCCGGCCGTCACGCCGGAGCGCTCGTAGCGATGGAGCCGCGCGAAGTCCGCGTACCGCACCGGCAGCTCGCGGTACGACCACAGCCGCTCGCGGAAGAGCAGGTGGTGGCCCGGGCAGTTCATCGGCTTGACGCCGAACTCCCGCTCGTCGATCTCGGTCCAGTACATGTTCTCTTTGTAGTTCGCGTAGTGGCCCGAGATCTTGAAGAGCTCCGCGTCGAAGATCTGCGGCGTGATGACCTCGTCGTAGCCGCGCGCGCGGTACTCCTTGCGCAGGTACGCGATCAGCGCGTTGTAGAGGATCGCGCCCCTCGGGTGAAAGAACGGCGACGCGGGAGCGAGTGGGTTGAACGAGAAGAGGTCGAGCTCCTTGCCGAGCTTGCGGTGGTCCCGCGCGCGCGCCTCCTCCAGGCGCTTCAGGTGCTCGTCGAGCTCCTTCTGCGTCAGGAAGCACGCGCCGTAGATCCGCTGCAGCATCGGGTTCTTCTCGTCGCCCTTCCAATAGGCGCCGGCCGTGTGCGTCAGCTTGAAGACGCCGAGGCGGCCCGTGGACGGGACGTGCGGCCCGCGGCAGAGGTCGATGAAGTCCTTCTGGCGGTAGGCGGAGACGTTCGGGTCCGGGATCCCGCGGATGATCTCGACCTTGAGCGGGTCCTTCTGGCCCTCGAAGATCCGGATCGCCTCCTCCTTCGGCATCTCGAGGCGCTCGACCGGATTGTCCTCGGCCACGATCTTACGCATCTCGGCCTCGATCGCCTCGAGGTCCTCGGGCGTGAAGGGGCGCTCGGGGAGGAAGTCGTAGTAGTAGCCGTTCTCGATCGCGGGACCGATCCCGATCTGCACCGTCGGGAAGAGCCGCTTGACCGCGTTGGCCGTGAGGTGCGCCGTCGAATGCCTGTAGAGGTCCACCGCCTCCGGCGAGCGCGGCGTCACGATCTCGACCGCGGCGTCCCGGGTGACGCGCGCGGCGAGGTCCACGAGACGGCCGTCGAGCTTCGCGGCGAGCGCGTCCTTGGCGAGGCGCGGCCCGATCCCCTGCGCGATCTCGCGGAGGGTCGTCCCGGCGGCGACCTTGCGGGCCGAGCCGTCGGGCAGCGTGACCGTCACCATCTCGCCTGACACCTGTCGAGCTTCCATTCTGTCGCGATCCCCAAAAACAAAAAAACGCGGGTTACCCCGCGTTCGGTTCTCTGGTAGGCGCTAACGGGATCGAACCGTTGACCTCATCCGTGTGAAGGATGCGCTCTCCCAGCTGAGCTAAGCGCCTGCATTCGAAGAGACTGGTAGGCTCGAGCGGATTTGAACCGCTGACCCCTTCCGTGTCAAGGAAGTGCTCTCCCCCTGAGCTACGAGCCTGCTCTTCGATCCCGGGTCTCCCCGGGGGGCTAATGGCCGGAAGCCCGCGGGGGCATTTTCATCCCGGCCTTCGACCCTGATTGAAAAAGATCCATTCCCGGATCGCTCCGGGATCGCGCAGGGTATCAGAGGAGCCGGCCGGGTCGCAAACCCGAAGCGTAGGCCGTGAGCCGTCAAGCCGTGAGCCGCGCGACTTCCGACTTCCGACTTCCGACACCAGGCTTTATATTGGTCTCACTCACAAAATGGCCTCCGCGATCCGCGCCTCGCTGACCTCGCTCGCCCGGCGCTGGAGCTCTCTGCGCGCCGCGCGCGCCGAGGGAGCGGCGGCCCGCGAGTTCTGGGACGCGGGCGCCCCCGGAGAGCCCGAGGACCGGTACTGGGGATCGCAGCCGCTCGTGCGCCGCGCGATAAACCGGCGCGTCACCGGCGACCCCAACCGCTGGCCCATGGAATGGTTCGCCCAGAAGTACGTGCCCACGGCGCTCCCCCTGGGCCTGTCGGTCGGTTGCGGCACGGGACTCCTCGAGCGCGACGTCTTCCTCAAGGGCGTCTGCGAGCGCATCGAAGGAGTCGACTTCTCGCCCGAGGCGATCGC
>Ga0157379_10001014_pt1 | contig 22781 bp, 15 predicted proteins | sample S25metaG_FD_121802 | JGI IMG/M metagenome (GOLD analysis project Ga0157379, IMG submission 121802) | Switchgrass rhizosphere microbial communities from Kellogg Biological Station, Michigan, USA - S2-5 metaG | ecosystem: Host-associated > Plants > Roots > Rhizosphere > Soil | place: USA... | reverse complement strand
CCGAGGCCCTCCGCAACGGTGTTGTCCGAAAAACCGCTGCCGTTGTTGATCAGGAGCGTCGGCCGCGCCGGCTTGTCGCCCGCCCACAGGCCGGTGGCGACCAGGTTGGTCACAGGAGCCGTGGTGCTGGCCTGGATGTAGGCCTCGCTGAACACGTTGGCGCTGGTGGTGGTCAGCTTGGTCTGGATGACCAGCGTCCACTGCTTGGTGTTCGGGTCAAAGCCGATCTGCATGATCGGAAACTTGGTGGACGCATCGGCGGGCGGGGGCATGCCCACGACATTCGGATCGGTGGGATCGAGCGTAAAGGTGCTGTTGTTCGGGTGCTGGCCCGTGGCGCCGATCATGATCTTGGTGATGTCGGTGCCGTTGCCTTCGTCGGCCTTGTTCCAGTCCATGTTGAAGGTCACCTGCCCGTTGCAGATGAACCTGAACCCCTTGGTGCCGCCGGTCAGGAGCGACTCGAAGTTGTAGGGACCGGCCTGGACGACCGAGGAGGGCCGCAGCTGCACGCCGCTGAGGATGAACATGTCCATCTTGCCGTCATTGTTGAAGTCCGCGATGACCGAGTCGGCCACGCCCTTGACGATCGGGAAGTTCGGCGTAGGCGTGGCATTGTCGAACAGCTTCTTCCAGGGCTGGAAGCCGGTGTCGAAAATCTTCTGTGGGAACAGCGCCTCGTCCGGGCACAGGAAGTCGAGGCGCCCGTCGCCGTTCACGTCGAACAGCTGCCCGTAGTGGAAGCGCTTGCACAGGAGCTTCACCGTGCTGGTGGTCTCGGTGAAGGTGCCATTTGTGTTCTGGTGAAACAGCTTGGCGATGCCGCCGTACTGGGTGACCACGAAATCCAGCCGGTGATCGCCGTCATAGTCGAAGAACACCGGCAGGCGGCCACCGAGGTTGGTGATGCCCACGCCCAGTGCCACGGTCTTGTCGACCAGGCGCCCATTCTGGTTGACCAGCACCTGGCTTAAGTTTCCGGTGCCGGTGGAAACGATCAGGTCCTGATCGCCGTCGTTCTCGAAGTCCGCAAAGCTTCCGCCGTGCGTATCGGCGTTCGGGTGAGTCAGCCAGGTGTTGACCTGGGCGCCGGTGTCGAAAAAGGTGCCATCGCCCATGTTAAGCAGCAGGCTCGGCCGCGTGCGGTGGTTACTGCTGAAGATGTCCAGGTAGCCGTCACCGTCCAGATCGCCGAAGGAGGCACCGTAGGATTCGCTCAAGTGCGTCACGCCCGCAGGCGCGGTCACGTCGGTGAAGGCGATCTGCGCCGAGGCGAGCGAAGTGCCCATGGCAAGGCCCGTGGCCGCAAGCCAGGAGAGCAATCTGCGCGGTGCGTGACTCATAGTGTTTCGATCCAAAGCCGTTGCTAACAGTGGCGACATTTTAGTTGCTTGCACGCACCATCCCCCGGATGCGACGAAATGGGGTACCCAGCCGCAGGTTGCAAGACTTCGGGCTGACTTAAATCATAAGTATTTGAAATTAAAGAAGATAAATGGACCGTCCCGCAGCCTGCGGGTGGCAGCTGCGATTTGAGCAAAAAGGTCGCCGTGATAGGGGTCACAAACCGGATGGACCACCGCTCCGGTCATATTGGGAATTGAACAGTTTGGCCCCGCAGGCCACAAAGGCACCGTAGAGCCTTAATGAGGCAGGCCCTGATTTGGGAAAAAACCTCCGGTGAAAGTCACGCGCGAATGCGCGACTTCCACCGGGCAATTATTTAAGGGCAGGCCGACTGCGTATCCAGGTTGAAGGGCTGGCTCATCGGGAACCTGAAAGGCCCAAAGTAGACCTGCGACAGGCCAGGTGCCGTGATCTGCAGGCAGGTGCTGGCGCCGTCCTGCGGCAGGAAGTTGATCCCGTCGCTGGCTTTGCCCGTCGTCTTGAACTTGAACACGATCTGCTTCGGATCGGTTGTGTAGTTGAGCGAATCACTGGCGTTGAGGGCAACCCCCGCCACGCTGGTGTAGTTCGCGCTCGAAGTCACCGTGCCGTTAAAGGTGACAGTTCCCCCGGCGGCGGCCGTTCTCATTCTCCACTGCCCCGATGGGCAGTCTCGCCAGATAAAGATTCCGTAGTCGGTCAACGTGTTAATGACCGGCGGGCCGCATTGGTAGGCCGGCGACACGCCGAGCGCCACAGGCGCGATGCCGCTGCCCTCGGTGATCCGGTAGAGCTGATCGGCGGCGACGTTGGGATAATTTTCCACCGCGCCGCTCGGCCACTTGACCTGCAGATCCACCGAGGTTGCCCCGGCCAGGCCAAAGTGGCTGCGCTTCATGTCCTGCGACCAGCGATGGTAGGCGCCGTTCTGCACCCTAAGCTGCGTCATACCATTCGCACTCGCCAGGACCTGTGCGCCGGTGGCGTCGCGGTCCGAATTGGTGCCGACCAGATCCAGCTCGATCCAGTGATTGGAATTGCCGTTGTTGTGGAACAGCTTGTTGGGTCCGCCGATGTACTTCGGCTGCAGGTTCAATCCGTTGGTGACGTACAGGTCCAGGAAGCCGTCCACGTCGTAATCGGCGCTCACCACCGAATCCGCGGTGCCCGCACCGTCGGCCACCGCGAGGCCCAGAGGCCCGATCGCTCCGCCCGCATTGGGCACGGCGGTGAACGTACCGTCGCCATTGTTGTGATAGAGGATGCCGGGGAGGTTGCTGACGCCGGTGCGGCAGGCCAGGTACAGATCAACCCACCCGTCGTTGTCGAAATCGCCCGGGGTGACACTGATGCACTGGATGGGAGCCGACAGGCCCGCCGCGGCTGTGCCATCGACAAAGCCACCCGGCTTGTTCCACAGCAGCGTGGGCGGGGCGGCGCCGTCACCGGGCCACAGGCCTTGGCTCGCCAGGCCCGTGATGGGTTCGGTCGATGTGACCTGGAAATAGCCCTGGCTGAAGATCGGCGTGCCGGTCGGATCCAGCCGGGTCACGATGTTGAGCGACCACAGGTTGGTCGACGGGTTATAGGCAATCGTGAGAATCGGCAGCTGCGTACTGGCAGTTGGGGGCGGTGGCGTGCCGGCGTTGGTCGGGTCGGCCGGATCGAGCGTGAAGGTGGTCGAGTTCGGGTGCTTGCCGCCCGCGCCGATCAGGATTTTGGTGATGTCGGTGCCGGTGGCTTCGGCCACCTTGTTCCAGTCGAGCTGGAAGGTGACCTGGCCCGTGGTGTTGAACCTCGCGCCCTTGCTGCCGCCGGCGAGGTTGGCTTCGAAGTGGTTGGGTGCGCCCTGCACCACGGAGGAGGGGCGCAGCTGCACGCCGCTCAACACAAAGATGTCCATGCGCCCGTCGTTGTTGAAATCCGCGATCGCCGAGTCCACGGTCTGCGCCACCAGCGGCATGAAAGGCGCCGGAGTCTCGGCGTCGAACAGCTTCTTCCAGGGCGCCGTGTTCGGATCGTAAATTTTCTGCGGGAATTGCTCTTCGTCCGGGCATAGGAAATCGAGCTGGCCGTCATTGTTGACGTCGATCAGCTGCCCGTAGTGGAAGCGCTTGCATAGGAGCTTTACCACCGTGGTCGATTCGGTGAAGGTGCCGTCTGAATTCTGGTGGAAGAGCTTGGCCACGCCGCCGTACTGGGTCACCACCACGTCGGGTCGGTGATCTTTGTCGTAGTCGAGCCAAACCGGGAGCCGTCCGCCGAGGTTGACCAGCCCAAGGCCTAGGGGCACGGTGAGATCGACCAGGCGCTGATTCTGGTTGACCAGGAACTGGCTTAAGTTGCCGGTGCCGGTGCTGATCATCAGGTCCTGCTGGCCGTCGTTGTTGTAGTCGGCCCAGGAGGCGCCGTGCTGGTCGGCATGCGGGCGGTTGAGCCAATCGAGCGTCTGAGCACCCACATCGGCGAATGTTCCGTTGCCCATGTTCAGGAACAAGCTCGCGCGCGTGCGATGGTTGCTCGCGAAAAGGTCCGGATAGCCATCGCCGTCCAGATCGCCCCAGGAAGCGCCGTAACTCTCGGTGTTGTGCCCCGCGCCGGAGGCCGCGGTTACGTCGGTGAAGGAAATCTGTGCGGAGGCAATCGTCGCGCCAAGGCCTAAGGCCATGACCGACATCCAGAGCGGGTATCTCCCGGATGGGTGCTGCATGGTGATTTCGTGGTCCCCTCTTGAAACTTTGGGGATTCTAAGTAGGGCGCCGCCGCATTGCTCTAATGTAAAGAATGTAGGCATTCCGACGGCAATCTCCGACCGTCGTCAGAACTTGTAAGTAGTGCATTGTTTATACTAATTTTTGTGAGCGCGTTTTCGAGGGGCGCCGCGCGCGCCGAATTTGGGCCAAAAATGCGCTGTGACCGGCGTCACAAATCTGAGTGGAAGCGGCGGCGCCCTATGACGATGACCCGCCTTTGGCAGGCTCCAAATTTGCTTCTTGGCGCCGTGGCGTTACTTACGCTTAGCGCCTGCGCAACTGCGCCCGATCGGCCCGCCGTATCCTCGTACGGCTGCATGGTGTCGGTGCGCGATTCAACGCCCCCGCAGGATTACGACAAGCGCATGCACTGCCTCACCGCCGGGCGCATCGCCCAGCACTGCAGCGCCTTCGAGGCGGATCTGGCCGGAATCGGTAAGGAACTGAGTGACGTGTTCAATCACGGTGATCCGTCTTGGGCGGACTGGCGCGCCGATCGGGCCGGCATCCGCTGCGCCAAGCACAGGGGCGAACTAAAAGAGCTGGAGCAGTGCTGCACGGATGCCGGTTATTGAACTGCCCGTAAACTGAAGCCGACCTGCGTTGTGCGAGAAAGGCGCATCGCTAACTCGGCAAAATCTCAGTGATGCTGTGTTAAATCGTAGGTGACGCTAACGGAAACCAAGTCGTCTATCTTGTGGCCATTGCGTCCCATGATGCCGGTCATATAAGCGAGCGAGTAGGCCCAGTGGTCTGAGTAATTCCAAGTGGTGGAGGCCCCGATGTTGGTGAAATCATCGGCCGCGAGTTGGTCGTGATAAGGGAATAGCGGGTCGGTTGGCGCGACCGGCACATCAATGCCGCCTAAGGTCTCCTGCCAGCGCCAGTAGCCCTGCAAACTCCAGTACGGGGTAAAGAAATAGCCCAAGGCAAGCTCGACATTTTCTTTGTCGTGGGTCACTCCGTGCACGGCCTCGACAAAGGCGTACGTAAACCGCCCCTCGATATAGGTGCGCGGGATCCAGCGATCGAGCGACTTGCCCATCGACACGCCGACCCACAGTTCATCCAGTCCGCGCCCCGGGGCAGCGTGGCCAAGGGTTTCATACTCGTGCGTCGGCAGTACGTAAGCTACGTACGGGGCAATCGCCAGTGGCTGCAGCAACAATTGGTAGTGGGCCTCCATCCGGAGATCGGTGATCGTCTCGTGGTAGGAACCGTCGTCGACATAGGTCGGGTGAGGATGTGCGCCGTGATATTCGCCCTGGACCAGAGGAAGCGAGGCGGCGAGCATCCAGCGGTCGGAGGGGCTGTACTCGGCGGCCAGCGAATACGTAAGCATGCGCGTGTGGCCCGCATCGACCGTGCCGCCGGTGGACGTCCAGTGCTTAGTGGTCCAGGAATCCGAATACGAGAAGGTCAGATCGGCGCTTCCCTGAGATGGCAGCCAGGCCTGGGCATGAGCGAACCCAGCCCACAATAAGCCGGCAGTGAGCGCCCACCACGGCGCCCGCATCCCCCCCATTTTGTGCACGAAGCTTAGCCGCTCGCTGCTACCAGGGATCCGCTACAACTCGAGGCCAGTGCCGCCTGATCATCAAGCAGCGCTTCGACCTCGCGCACCATCTGTTGGCTATGGCGCTTGCTGGATTGCACGACGCAGCCGGTTCGCGATTGAGCCAGTGCGCGCTCGGCCGCATCCTCCCCATAGGTGACCGGAACGATCGGCACCTTGGCGGTGACATCCGGTTGAAGCTGCTTGGCTTCGCTCCAATCGATCAGCACGAAATCCGCCTGCCCCGAATCGAGTGCCTTCTTGAGCTCTGCGCTCGATTGCACCGTCTTGACCTGGTGGCCATCGCGCGTGAGCGTCTGATCAAGACGCGAATCGCTGTTGGCCGCCGAGAGGCGCGAATCCGGACTGAGGTAGAGGATGAGACTGCCGTGGCGATGGGTGGTGTGGATCTTTTCGAATGGGATTCCACCGCCCAGCACCGTGAGCTTGTCCCCGCATGCCAATCCCACGGGTGAGCCAGCTATACCCAGTGTCGCGATGGCCAGTGTGCTGGCCACCGAAATGAGCCTGTCCATAGGACCCCCAGAAGCTCGAAGTGCCTATGAGAGTACTCCTACGGGGCCGGAAGCTTCAACTTGAGCCTCCGAGCAGTTATTAAGGGCTCCCGGCCGGCCTTTGGGCGGAGGTGGGCGTGGGGTGACTCCGGTCCGGCAGGCGACCGGCGGCGCGCAGCCGGGCCAGTTCCTGACGTTCCCGCGCCACTTTTTGCTCGTGCTCTTTTACCAGGGCCATAAACTCGGCGTTACTTCGCACCCCATCGAAGGCCGGGTCTGAATTTATCGTCCAAGTCATCGTGTGGTCCTCACCGAGTCCTGCATCGCTCATGGCTGTCACGCTCGCGTGGGCATCTCCCAGCAGGGCATAGGCGATCGCCTGGTCGTTGGCGAACCAAAAGTTGGTTCCCCGGCGCTGGCGAACGGCGTAGTTCATGGCGGCAAGAGTCGCGCGCAACAGTTTCTCGCCCTTTGGACGATCACCGCTGGAAATCAATACTTCCGCGAGCGCGACACAGAAAGCGCCGGTGTCGAGCTGTGTCGGCAAGATGGGCGCTCCAGTCGCGCTCCAGGAAAGGCCGCAGAGCTTTTCCAGAGTCGCGTGCGCCGGCCCGTATTGTTTACTCTTGTGAGCATCCACCCGCATGGCCAGTGCGGCTCGCCCTCCGTCAAGCACCATTATGGTGCCGTCGGCGAGCGCACCGTAAATGACTTGCGCGGCCTGGTGCCAGTCGCCTTGAGATATGAATATGGCCAATTGGTTTATGGGCAGCCGGTGCGGAGCCTCATCGGCCACTTGGCGGGCGGCCGTCACATCACCCAGGATCACATAGTCAAGGATGAGTGAGCGGCGGCCCCAATCATTGAGGGGATCCATCCTGAGGGCGCGCTCGTAGTCCGTCGCGGCCTCTGCCAGGCGCCCGTACGCGACCAACACCACTTCGCTCCGGAATATCAGGGCTGGCACGTACTGGGGATGGGCGGCCAGCACTTGATCCAACAGCGCGCGAGCGGTGCGGCCGTCACCGCGGCCGTAAAAAATCGCCTTGGCTTGCAACATGCCGTACTTGGGTTCAAGCGGGTCGAGCTGGCGGGCATGCGCAAGTGCGGCCAGGACCTCATCGAGCCGGGCGGGGTTGTCAAACAGCAATTCGACAAGCGCGTCATATCCGCGAGCGGAGTTTGGATTCAGTGCAAGACCTCGCCGGTAATCGCTTTCCGCGCCTTTCGGATCACCGTAGGCGCGCAAGCGTCCGCGTTCGATGTAGGCCTGAGCGTTTTTAGGATCCAGGGTCAGGGCCTGCTCGATCAGCACCTTGGCCTCGGCTTTAGCGGCCTCGAAATTCGCCAGGCGCGTCTCGGTGACGTGGAATTCCGCGTACTTGAGTTTGGCAGTTGCCAGTTCCACGTATGCCGGGGCGTAGTTGGGATCGAGCTTAAGGACCCGCTCGAAATCCTGGGCAGCTTCTTGGACATCGGTCAGCCGTTCTGAGGCCATTTTCGCCCGGCCCTGAAGAAATACCAGGTAGGCATCTGAGTTCTGCGTGCCGGTGCTGCGCGGGGCGGATCCGCCCAACAGTGACACCTTAAGCGCCTTTACGACGGCCGCTGAAATTTCATCCTGGATGCGAAACACGTCGCCAAGCTCGCGGTCATAGGTTTCCGACCAAATCTGGTAGCCATTGTCGGCGCGCTCCAGCTGCGCAGTGACGCGCAGGTGGTTACCCACCTTGCGGACGCTCCCTTCGAGCACATGCGCCACCAGCAGCTGGCGGCCAATGGTCTTTACATCAACCGCGTGACCCTTGAACGAAAATGCTGAACTTTTTGCTGCGACCTGCAGGCCGGGCACTTTGCTGAGCAGATTAAGCAATTCCTCCGCCAGGCCGTCGGAAAAATAGTCCTGGTTCTTTTGTGCGCTCAGATCAACAAACGGCAGCACCGCGATCGAGTGCTCCGGAATCACAGCCGCGGTCGGTGCAATTACCCTGGGAGTCGCGACTTGCGCTGCGCGGTTCAGAAAACGGCCGGCGAACAGCGCCGCCGTCAGCGCTGCAAGGGCTGCGATGACAATGATCGCGGTTTTCTGTCTGCTTCGGCTTGAGCTCGGAGCTGCAGCCGGGCCTGCAGCGCGGCGCGCCGAAATCGGCTTCTCGGTGCCCGCCAGCAATGCGGCAACACGCTGCGCAAACGGGGCGGGTGTCTGTCCCGCTGGAGCGCGTGTCCACTGCACGGTGCGGAATTTCTCCGGAACGCGCGCCGCGACATCGGAGGTGTCGTCGATGACCACCGGAAACAGGAACGCCGCATCGTCCGCCATCAGGTAGGAGCGGTCGACTGCCAGTTTCCACTCCAGACGAAAGTAGCCCTCGGTGCGGGCATCGGTATGCGCCGAGATTATTGGCACGAAAAGCCCGCAGTCGTGGATCTGCTGGCGGATCTTGTGGTCCCACACGTCCCCGCCGCGTAGTTCGCTTTGGTCGAACCAGACTTCAATCCCTGCGCTCTGCAGCGTCTCGCAGATGCGCCGGGCCGCCTCCGTATCTTGCGAGGCGTAGCTTAGGAACACAGCCTTCGAAGGCTCATTCATCGAAGAATTGCCTGTCGCCCCGCACGGGCAGTTTCCGGCACGAAGTTGGCACCCTGGCTCTACCCCGGGCGGCTCGCCTGTGTCGGCGCGCCCCCGGAATCATCATCGCAATAGGGATGGCACGCCCGCAAGCCAGCAGCCGCGCGCTCTCCTAGGATGGGCCCACCGGAGCAACGGCTCCTGCGTGCGCTGCCCGGGACGGGCTATTGCGAATTGGCACCCGTCCCTCGGCGCGCATGCGCTCGAGCTGCTGCTGCTCGTGCAGCCGCTTGGCCTTGATTGCAGCCATCTGATTTTGGAATTCAGGAGCGGCGCGCACCTGGTCGAAGGCCGGGTCTACATCAATAAGTGACCAGGTCGAAGCGTACCCTCCGTTGACCGTCTTCTTGACCGCCGCCAGGGCCGCCTTGCGATCATCCAGAAGTGCTAGGGCGGTGGCACGATCGATCAGGTACCAGACTTCGCCACGCCTTAGTGTGTGAGCGACGTAATCCATATCGGCAAGACTCGCCTTTAGCAATCTTATTGCCCTGTCCCGATCGCCACTGCCGACCAACATATCGGCCAGCGCCACACTGGCGTAGCCGAAACCCATCTGCGAGGGGAGCGCGGGAACACCCGCAGCGTTCCAGCTCACCCCACACATGCGCTCAAGTACCGCACGAGGTCGGGAGAAATCGTGTCTCAGATGAGCATCCATGCGTAGAGCAAAAACCGCGTACGGCTCGCTGACAGGTGTCATGGTCCCGTCGGCGAACGAAGCGTAGGCGATTGCCGCCGCCTGGCTCCAGTCGCCGGCCACTATCGACAGTTGCAATCTTTGTATGGGAAGGCGGTGTGGTGCCTCATCAGCAACCTGGCGTGCGGCAAGCGCATCGCCAATGTCGGCATAGTTCTGGATCAGTTCCCGACGTGTCCAGTCCGAGAGCGGGTCGAGCTTGAGGGCTTGCTCGCCGTACATGACCGCATCAGCGTAGTTGCCTTCGAAACGCCGCACATCGGACAGGCGCATCAAACCTGGCTGGTAGAGCGGGTAACGAGCCACGACCCCGGTCAATAATGCGTCGGCGTCGCGAAGATTGCCGCGTCCGAACTGCAGAAAGATCGCCTTGAGCACGTCATATTTCGGCTCGAGCGGATCAAGCCGTTTCGCACGCGCCAGCATGACGAGCGCCTCATCACGCCGGCCCGGGTCTTCGTACAACACACTGGCTAGCCCGTCATAGCCGCGCGCCGAATTCGGATTCAGCTCAATGCCGCGGCGATAGTCCTGTTCCGCGCCCTCGAGGTCGCTAAAGGCTCGCAGGTACCCCCGCTCAATGTAGGCCTGCGCATCCTCGGGGTTTAGCGCGAGTGCGCGCTCGATCAGGAGTTTGCCCTCATCGATGGCCAACCCGAACGCGGCCGGGCGATTGGCCGTGATCTCGAACTCCGCAAGCTGCAGCTTTGCGGTGGTCAGTTCGACGTAGGCGGGACCATAGTTCGGATCAAGCTTGAGGGCACGCGCGAAGTCGTTCGCTGCCAGTTGGGTGTCGGTCAGTCTTTGGGTCGCCATTTTGGCGCGACCCTGCAGAAAGACCAGATAGGCCTCCGAGCTTTGGGTGTTCAGGCTGCGCGGCGCCGCGCCGCCGAGCAACGAAACCCGGAGGGCCTTCACCACCGCGCCGGCAATCTCGTCCTGGATACGGAACACATCTCCCAGCTCGCGATCGTAAGATTCCGACCAGATCCGGTTGCCGCTGTCCGCGCGCTCCAGTTGCGCTGTGACGTGCAGATGATTGCCGACCTTGCGCACGCTCCCTTCGAGCACGTGGGCGACCATCAATTGTCGGCCTATGCTGGGTATATCGACGTCTCGTCCCTTGAACGAGAAGGCCGAAGTGCGCGCCGCGACCTGCATCCCAGGCACCTTGCTCAATAGGTTAAGCAGCGCCTCGGACAGGCCGTCGGAGAGGTATTCCTGATCTTTGCGCTCACTGACGTTCTTAAACGGCAGCACCGCGATGGAATGCTCAGGGATGTCGCTGGCGGCGCTGGCTGCTACTTTCCCGGGCGTCAGCGCGCCACCGGGTAACCGGGTCATCGTCATGCGCCAGGCTAACGCGCCCAGCGCCACAACCAACAGCGCCGCCGCTACCGCAATGACCGGCATGCGGTTTGGGGTGCGTGCTGGCGAGCCGCCGTAATATCGTGGCGCGCGCGCTTGGCGGATGTTGCCGGACAGAAGTGTGCTCACTTGCCGGCAGAAATCCGCCGGAGAAACACCCGCTGGCAGGCGCGCCCACTGCACATTCCGGAACACTTCGGGTACCCGGGCGCTGGCTTCGGACGTGTCGTCGATCACAACCGGCAGCAGAAAGGGTGCGTCATCGGCCATCAGGTGGGAGCGATCCACCGCCAGCTTCCATTCCAGGCGGAAGTAACCTTCAATGCGCTCGTCGGTGTGCGCGGAGATAACAGGTATGAACAGTGAGCAGTCGTGGATCTGCTGGCGGATCTTGTGATCCCAGACATCGCCACCGCGAAGTTCGCTCTGATCGAACCAGACCTCAATACCGGCGGCGCGCAGTCCCGCGCACAGGCGGCTTGCGGCCTCCGCATCCTGCGAGGCGTAGCTCAGGAATACGGCCCTTGACGGCTCGCTCATCGACAAATTGCCTGTTGCCTTCGCATGGGCCGCTGATGTTCCTGGGGAATTGCACCTTAACTTGAAGTGCGGCGAAATGCATTTTCCCGGCACCGCGCGGACTTCGTTGGAGCTACGGTCTGGGCGCGCTTCGTGACATGATGGGCGCCGGTAAGGTTGTTGCTCAATTAATGGGGAGGCACCGATGGGTTCTCGATCACTATTCAGCTGGCTGGTGTGCTGCGCACTGCCGTTCGTGGCGCTAGCCGCCGTCGGCCCGTTAAGTGCTGCGCCCTTCGATCTGGTCATCACGCACGGGCGCATCATCGATGGGACCGGCTCGCCGTGGTACTCGGGCGATGTGGGCATCCGCGCTGGAAGGATCGCAGCCATCGGCGAGTTGGGCGCCGAACCCCGCACGCGCACCATTGATGCTCAGGGCATGGTGGTGGCGCCTGGCTTTATCGACATGCTGGGCCAGTCGGAGGAGTCCATCCTGGTCGATCCGCGCCTGCCATCGAAGATCTACCAGGGCATCACCACGGAGATCACCGGGGAAGGTGAGTCCGCTGCGCCGCTCAACGACGTCATCCTTAAGGCGCGCGCGCTCAAGTACCGGCACTATCACATCACGCCGACCTGGCGCACGCTGGGCGAGTATTTCGCCCATGTCGAGAAGCAGGGTATGGGCATCAACCTCGCCAGCTACGTCGGCGCCACTACAGTGCGGGAGATGGTGCTCGGCTACGAGGACCGGCAACCTAACAGCGCGCAGCTGCAGCAGATGCAGGAACTGGTGCGCGCAGCAATGCGCGAGGGCGCCGTGGGCGTTTCCACCTCCCTCGAGTATCCGCCGGCACCCTATGCGCACACCGAGGAAATTATCGCTCTGGCCGCAGCGGCCGCACCGTTTGGCGGCATCTACGCAACCCACATGCGCAGCGAGGGCGATGCCATCATGGCATCGCTCGATGAAACCGTGCGCATCGGCCGCGAGGCCCACATTCCCGTGGAGATCTGGCACATCAAGGTGGCCGGCAAGGCCAACTGGGGACGCATGCCGGATGTCATCCGGGTGATCAATGCCGCCCGGGCCTCGGGCATCGATATTTCGGCCAACACCTATGCTTACACCGCCTGGTTTAACGACATGACGGCGTTCCTGCCGCCCTGGGTGTATGACGGCGGACGGGAGAAACTGATCGCGCGGCTCAAGGATCCGGATGCGCGCGCCCGCATGCGCAAGGAAATGCTCGAACCTTCGAGCAATTGGGACAACGAGTGGCAGGAAATCGAGGGTCCGGAAGCCGTGATGATCGGATTTGTCCAGAATCCCGACCTGCAGCAATTCCAGGGCAAGCGCTTGAGTGATGTGGCCAAGATCTGGAACAAGGACCCGATCGATGCGCTGTTCGACCTGCTGATCGCCGATCAGGGCTACACCCAGAATGCGGTGTTCGGCATGACCGAGCCGGCGGTGCTGCTCGCCCTGCAGCAGCCTTGGGTATCGATAGACAATGATTCGCAGGGCACCTCGCCCGAGGGGCTCCTTGGTCAGGAGCATCCGCATCCGCGCGCCTACGGCACGTTCCCGCGGATCCTCGCCAAGTACGTGCGCGAGGAGAAGGCACTCACGCTCGAGGATGCCATCCGCAAGATGAGCGCGCTGCCCGCGCAGCGCATGCGCCTCACCGAACGCGGAGTGCTCAAGCAGGGGTTGTGGGCGGATGTGGTGGTGTTTGATCCGGCCACGATCAAGGACCTGGCGACCTTTGAACATCCGAATCAACTTTCCCAGGGCATGCAGTACGTGCTGGTCAACGGCACGCCCGTGATTGACGCGGGCAAGATGACCGGCAAGCTCCCCGGCAAAGTGCTGCGGGGCGCGGGTTACCAACCGCCGAAGCCTGCCACTTAGGAAATATTCGCCATGACGGGAGCGCGGCTGCCACCCACGGAGTTGAAGGAAATCACCTCCGGCACGCTCGATCATTACCAGCAGAACGCCGAGGTGTTTCGCACGGCCACGGCCGATCACGACGTCAGCCAGAACATCGACGCGCTGCTCCGGCATATTCAGGGGCCGCCGCCGTACACGATCCTGGATTTCGGCTGCGGCCCCGGCCGCGACCTAAGGGCCCTGACGCATCGGGGACATCGGGCTATCGGGCTGGAGGGGAGCAGCGCGTTCGTGGAGATGGCGCGCAAGGATTCCGGGTGTGAGGTCTGGCAGCAGGACTTCCTCAAGCTCGAGTTGCCCGCGGCATACTTCGATGGCATTTTCGCCAATGCCTCGCTCTTTCATGTGCCGGCGCAGGAACTGCCGCGCGTGCTGAAGGAACTGCGTGCGGCGCTCAAGCCGGGCGGCGTGCTGTTCAGTTCCAATCCGCGCGGTGAGAATGAAGAGAACTGGCGGGGCGGGCGCTACGGCTCCTTCCACGACTGGCCCGCGTGGCGCGGATTCCTGACGGGGGCGGGTTATACCGAACTTGAGCATTACTATCGTCCGACGGGCCTCACGCGCGCCGAGCAGCCGTGGCTGGCCAGCGTGTGGCGCCGCTAACACGCCTTTAAGTGGTCGGGCGGCGGCCCCTTGGCTATGCTAGCGACATACGAGCCTCCTAAAAGCGGCCCAGCGAATTTTTGGTTTCAATCATTGTGGGGAATCACATGAAAACAGTTGCCTTCCTGCTGCTGGCCGCGAGCGCCAGCTGGACCATTCAGCCAGCTCTCGCAGATGCTCCCGGAGCTGCGCACAGCGAAAGTTGCAAGGCCACCTCCAAGGAGGAGATTGCCGCGCTCTTCGACCGCTGGAACGCGTCGCTCCAGACCGGCGATCCGCACAAAGTCGTGGCCAACTACGCCGAGCACTCGATCCTGCTGCCGACGGTCTCCAACAAGCCGCGGCTGACGGTGGCCGAGAAGGACGATTACTTCGAGCATTTCCTCGCCAACAAGCCCTCGGGCAAGATCGACATGCGCGAGATTGATCTCGGCTGCAACTCGGCGGTCGATGCCGGGCTCTACACCTTCACGTTCGCCAAGACCGGCGATGTGGTGCACGCCCGCTACACCTATACCTATCATTGGGATGGCAAGCAGTGGCTCATCACCAGCCACCACTCTTCGGCCATGCCTGAGAAATAGCCGCTGCAGTTCTCGAGAGCCATCGCCCGCCTTCCGGGCGGAAGTTACGCGAACGGTCTGACCTCGGCCGGGCTCGGGCGCCCGGATTTGCAGCGTGCGCTGGCGCAGCACGCCGCCTACTGCCTCGCACTGCGCGAATGCGGGCTGGAAGTCACGGTGCTTCCGCCCGATGAGCGCTTTCCCGACGGGACCTTCGTTGAGGACACCGCGGTGGTGGCCGAGCGCGCGGCGGTCTCGAGCCGGCCCGGTGCACCCACCCGACAGGGTGAGGCGCCTGCGATCGCGGCCAGGTTAGGGCTCCTTAGGTCCGATATCGAGCACATCAAGGTGCCCGGGACCCTCGATGGCGGCGATGTCTGCCAGGTCGATGAGCATTTCCTGATCGGCCTGTCGGCGCGGACCAACGAAGCCGGTGCCACGCAGCTGGCGGATATCCTCAAGCGCCATGGCTACACGGCCTCGCTCATCGACATCCGCTCACACCCGACCTTGCTGCACCTGAAATCGGGCGTCGCCTATCTGGGTGACCGGCGCTTCACGGTCTCGAGCGATGCCCCGGAGTTTGAGGGGCTGGAGGGCTACGAGCGGATCGAAGTGGCTGATGATGAGGCCTATGCGGCCAACTGCGTGCGTGTCAATGACAGCGTACTGCTCGCGGCCGGATTTCCGAAGCTGGCTGCGAGGCTCAAGTCCCTAGGCTATGCGGTGCGTAGCCTGGAGATGTCGGAGTTTCAGAAAATGGACGGGGGCTTGAGTTGTCTTTCGATTCGGTTTTAGGTTAGAGATCCGCTCCTTAAGAACCTGCGCGGCGATCCGCACTACCAATCCATGCTGGCAGTCGCCAAACTGAATTAAGATAGCTTCCTCGTCTTGAAAAATACGGCGTTGCACGCCGAAGGGATGTCCATGAATTCAGCAGCCCGTCTCGTAGCGCTTTGCGTCGTGCTGGCCGCGCCTGCCGCGTTCGCCCAGAGCCCAGGTCCTTTGGCCCCCGCCGGCGTCATGCCGGTTCCCATCGCCAAGGACAAGCCTTACCCGGGCCAGATCCATCTGGACGTGGACGCCTCGGACACCGTGCAACGCGTGATCCGAGTGCACGAGACGGTTTCAGGGATAAACGGCGAAACCGTTTTGCTCTATCCGAAATGGCTCCCGGGCACGCATGCGCCCGACGGGCCGATTCAGCAGATCGCGGGCCTGAAGATTTCGGCTGGAGGGGCGAGCGTCCCATGGACGCGTGATCCGGCCGATGTTTACGCCTTCCGGGTGCACGCCGGAGCGGGCGTGAAATCCATCGAAATCGAATTCCAATATTTGTCGGCACCGGGCGATGCCTTTGGCTACCTCGAGATGAGCCGCGATCTGCTGATCATGGAATGGAACAACGTGGTGCTCTACCCGGCGGGATATTTCGTGCGCCAGATCCCGGTGGTGGCAACGCTCAAGCTTCCCGCCGGCTGGCAGTCGGCCACGGCCCTGGAGACCGCAAGTAGCAATGGTTCACAAACCACCTATAAGAGTGTGGGACTTGAGACTCTGATCGATAGCCCGCTGTTCGCGGGCCGTTATGCCAAGCGCTTCGAGCTTGACCCGGGTAGCCCGGCTCCGGCTTATCTCGACCTGTTTGCGGACCGTCCGGCGTTCCTCGAGGTCAAGCCCGAGCAGATCGAGGCGCACCGGAACTTGGTCAAGCAGGCCTATAAGGTGTTCGGCTCGCGCCATTACGCGCACTACGACTTCCTGTATTCGCTGACCGACCAGGTCTATCAGGAAGGGCTCGAGCACCAGCAGTCGAGCGAGAACGGCACCGACCCGAATACCTTCACCGACTGGGACAAACTGGCCTTCGAGCGCGACCTTTTGGCGCACGAGTACACGCATTCCTGGAACGGCAAGTTCCGCCGCCCCGCCGATCTGTGGGTGCCGACCTACCACGTGCCCATGCAGGGAAGCCTATTGTGGGTCTACGAAGGACAGACGCAGTACTGGGGCAATGTATTGGCCGCGCGCTCAGGGCTGCGCACCAAGCAGCAGGCGCTCGATGCGCTGGCGGGCAACGCCGCTTACTACGAGATCCAGGCCGGCCGGCGCTGGCGCTCTTTGCAGGAAACGACCAATGATCCGGTCATGGATCCGGGCCGCCACCCGATTCCGTGGGTCAACTGGCAGCGCTTCGAGGATTACTACAGCGAGTCGGACCTGGTGTGGCTGGATGTCGACACGCTGATCCGCGAGCGCTCGCAGGGCAAGCGCTCGCTGGATGATTTTGCGCACGCGTTCTTTGGCATCAACGACGGCAGCACCGTGACGGTGACTTACACGTTCGAGGATGTGGTCAAGGCCTTGAATGCCGTGGAGCCCTATGACTGGGCAAAGTTCCTGCGCGAGCGCCTCGATGCCACCGGCAAGGGCGCGCCGCTCGACGGTCTGCGCCGCGGCGGCTACAAGCTGGTGTATACCGACACGCCGAGCGATTATCAGAGCGCCAGCGAGGGACAGAGCAAGCGCACCGGCCTGCTCAATTCAATCGGCCTGGAGATGAACGACAAGGACAAAGCCGGGAGCATTTCCGAGGTGGTCTGGGACGGCCCGGCCTTCAAGGCCAAGCTCACGCAGGGCATGCAGATCATCGCGGTCAACGGCATCGCCTATGAGGCCGACGTGCTCAAGGAGGCGATCACCGCCGCGAAGGGAACGAACGCGCCGATCGAGCTGATCGTGAAGTACGACGATCGTTATCTGGTGCTCAACATCGATTACCACGATGGTCTGCGCTATCCACACCTGGAGCGCGACACCTCAGTGCCTGCTCGCCTCGACGACATCTTGGCACCCCGCTAACCGGTACTGTCCATTTCGGACCTGCGAGCTCGCAGGTACTGGTCAAAAAGATGCGGCTGGCACGGGACGAAGGAGAATCCCGTGCCAGCCGCCGCCGATCCGGAAATCGGTTCCGCTACTTGCCGATTTCCTGGCTCACCACGTTTTCCTGCTGGTTGAGGGTCTGCTGGTCGAGCTTGGTGATGTGGCCATTGTCCATGTGCGCCATGTCGCGCTCTTCCTGGCGAATGTCACGATCGTCCGTGTGCAGCATTTGTGCCTGGGCCTTGGTGATCTGGCCATCCTGCACTTCGTTGTGGATGCGCTGGTTCTGATTGGCTAGGCGGTCGTTCACCTCGACGCGGCGCGGGTGATTCTTGTCCCACTGGCTGGTCGCGTGCGCGTCGCTGCGGATATCCTTGCTCACCGCGTTTTCCTGCTGGTTGAGCGCCTGCTGGTCAAGCTTGGTGATGTGGCCATTGTCCATGTGCGCCATGTCGCGCTCTTCCTGGCGAATGTTGCGATCGTCTTTGTGGAGCGCGGCCGCCTGCGACTTAGATAGATCGCCATCTTTGAGGTCGCGATGGATCCGCTTGTCCTGATTCTCGAGGCGCTGGTTGACCTCGGCGCGGCGCGGATGATGTTGATCCCATTGCGGCTCTTCGGCCCGCGCGAGGCCGCAGGCTCCGCTGGTCAACACCAGCGCGGCTAGCGCGTTCAAGCCCAAGTTGGATGCTTTATACATAACAGCTCCTTTACGTTGGCTAAACACCGTGCAGTGATTTCAGCTGAAATCCGCACTTCTCTGGTGTTAACAACGTCGCATGCTGTCCTGCGCTGACGCGCATTACTCGGATGTAATGCGCACGGCATCCATGGAATTAGTCTTGGCGGGTCAAATATCAAGGCGCGCGGTGGCGCGCAAATTCACCGGAGCGATCTAATTGGCTCCGGAAAGCCGCACTTCGGCGCGCGTGGTGCCACTGACCTTGCCGCCACCCGATTCGCCGATCACGACATGGAATGTGCGCGTGCTCGTGCGCGTCGAGTCCTTGATGATCGGGATGAGCAGGGTCGTGCTGCTTTGTCCAGCCTTCATGTGTTCTACGCGGCGGCCCCAGGCGACGAAATCGAGATCTGATTTGGCGGTGCCATTCTCGGTCCACCAGGTGAATTGCGCCTCGCCGCGCGTGCTCCCGCTCCGGCGCACCAGCACGTGCGCCGCCGAATCGCCGGGCTGCACGATGTACTGGTCGGCGGCCAGTTCGATGTTCGCTGGTGCCGCCGTGGCTTTTTCGGCGGGCGCGGGTTTTGGTATAGCGGGCACGGGCTTTGGGGCGGGCGCCGCTGAGGGCGCCGGCTTGAGCTCGCTGTTGGGCGGTTCCGTAACGACCGGTTCCCGCGGCGGCTCGGTGGGTGCGATAACCGCGGGCGGTGGCGCCGCGGTCAAAGGCGGACTGGCAGCGGCGCTCTCGGTCGGCGGCGTTGACGCAGTCTCGGGCGGGGTGATCGGTGCCGCGCTGCCGGTCTCGGAAAGTGCAGTCGCTGGCGGCGCAGCGCTGGCTGGAACCTCGGTATCGGGAGTGCTGACCGGTGATGGTCGCAGCCAGGCGGGCAAGGAGGCGCGGATCTCGCTCCAGTTCCAATTCCACGAGAGCTGATGCAGATTCGGTAAGCGATCCCAGGAGACGGCCACCAGCCCGGCGGCGCCGAGCAAAGCCAGGAGCAGGACCGGCGTCCACCAGGAGCGGCGCGGTGGCGGCATCCCCAGCAAGTGTTCGGCCATCGGGAGCCGCCGGGTGGCGGAGCCAAGCTGCATACGCCCGAGCCAGCGCGCGACGCTCAGGTTGCGGTTTTCGCGACGCCACGCCAGACCGGTGCGCAGGGCGCGCCATTGCTTGCCGCTTAAGGCCACCGGGCGGCGTGGCCGCAGGTTCCGTCCGCGCGCCGTCGCGGCATTGAGCCCTTCAAAGGGATGCACGCCGCGCAGCAGTTCGTAGCTGATGCAGGCCAGGGCGTAAAGATCATCGCGCGTGTCGGCGGGCCGACCCTGGAGCTGCTCGCAGCTTGCATACGCGGAGCTCGCGCGCTGCGCGCCAAAGCCACGCACCCTGAGTTCGCCCGCGGGCGAGATCAGGATCGATTGTGGTTGCAGGTCGCCGTGCACCACGCCGTGCTCGTGGGTGTAGGTGAGTGCCGCGCCAATCTCGCGGATCATCGTCAATGCCACGGAGCGCGCGAAGGCCTTGCCATGGCGCTGCGCCTGGAGTGCGGCGAGCGTCTCGCCGCGCATCATGTTCATCGTCAGGTAGATGTAGACGCCGTCGTGATCGAGCTCGCGCACGGTGAGCACGTTCGGATGCGACAGGGGCTGGGAGAGCTGAAACTCGCTGCGCCGCTCGGCGAGCAGGGCTTCAAATTCAGCCGGCGCCGGCTGCATGCAATGCAGAGCCACCTGGCTGACCGCAGCCGGCTGGCCGGCATGCTGCAGATCCTGGGCCTGAAAATTGCGCCCGCGGTGGTCCCGTTCCAGTTCTGTCTCGAGCCGGTAGCGACCATCGACCGTGCTGCCAATCGCAAGACTGCGCGGCGCGTCAGTCTCGACCGTGATGGGCGGTGCTGGGCTCGCTGCGAACAGCGGCGGTGCGGGTTCTTCGATTGCCGGTGGCGGCGGTGCGGTGGGCGCGGGAGGAGGTGCGGCTGGCGGCGGCGTGCTTGCGCGCACGGTGACCGTCGGTGCTCTCGCGGGCGTGGGAGCCGGCGCGGGCGCGCTGACCGGCGGCTCCGGTGTAGGAGGCTGCGCCTCCGGTCTTGGAGGCTCGGCCCTTTGGGATACCTCGGGCTTTTGCGATATATAAGGACTGTAGGGTTCGCGGCGGACCAGTCCGTAACGTTCCGCGGAGGCCTTCAGCGCACGGAACAATCCGGTCGGCAGGCTCTCCTGACGGTGGTATTGATCGAGCAGGGCCAGCAGGTTCCAGATTTCCTCCGGATCGCGGTGGCATTCGCGCACCATGTCGGCCTCGAACTGCTCGACATTGATAACGTGCTGGAGCAGCAGCTCAAGACGCGCGGCCAAGGGCGACGCGGTGTCAGCGAGAACCTGCTTTTCTGCGGCCGGAGTCATCGCAATAGTCACATGCAATCGGCGCGGCCTTTTGGGCGCGCAAGATGAATCTACCGCTGTTCTTCTACGCAAGCGAGAGGCGCTTGGCAACTCCGATGTAGGAGGTGTCTGATCGCAAACCGCCGTATGCGGCGCTTAACGCGGCGCTGCGCCGTTCGGGGCGGTCGGCGTGGTCGGTGAAGGTGAATTTGGCACCGGCGAGGGCGTCATTGGCGCTGAGGGCATCGCCGCCCCAGAGGCGGGCCGGGGCGTGTCGACTTGCACGGCGCTATCGACAAAATACGGCGTGTCGCCAAAGCAGCTGCTCGGGATGCCCTTGTGCTCGGTGTAATGCAGCCGCACCCGCTCGCCCAACATGCTGTCGAGTTGGCGCTTCACCTGAGCGTCGCGGATGGTGAAGGTCCAGATCTGCGGGGCCATCCCGGCGACCAGATACAGCGCCAGCTCGCCCTCGGAGGTCTTGCACACGTAGCCCTTGCGCGAAAGCTTCTGGATGACCCCGACGCGCTCGCCTTCCGAGTACGACCAAGTCAGCACAAAGGCGGTGTAAGCGGCAAACCCCAACAACAGGATCAGCACCAGGTAAGGCCAGCGGCGCCGGCGACGGGGCTTGGCGGCCACGGCGTCCATCAGTAGGCGCTGTGCCCGGTGAGTTCGCGGCCGACGGCGAGCTGGTGCACGGTTTCTGTCCCCTCGTAAGTGATCACGCTCTCCAGGTTGAGCATGTGCCGGATCGGCGCGAACTCGGCACTGATTCCCGAAGCCCCCAGCATGTCGCGACTATCGCGGGCCACATCGATCGCCATGCGGCAATTGTGCCACTTGGCGAGCGAGACTTGCACGGGTTGCAGCTTGCCGGCGTCCTTGAGCTTGCCGAGCTGTAGCACCAGCATCTGTGCAGTGGTGATGCCGCGTGCCATCTCCGCGAGCCGCACCTGGATGGCCTGATTCTTGGATAGCGGCCGCCCGAACAGTTCGCGCGTGGCGGTGTACTCAATAAGCTGCGCCAGGCAGGCCTGCGCCGCGCCGATCACGCCCCAGGCGATGCCATAGCGCGCCTGGGTCAGGCAGGACAGCGGCCCTTTTAGCCCGGCGGCGTCCGGCAGGCGCTGGGATTCGGGCACGCGCACGTTGTCCAGGAACAAAGCGCCCGTCGCCGAAGCCCGGAGTGAAAACTTGTGCTCGATCTCGCTGGCGGTGAAGCCTGGCGTGCCCTTTTCAATGATAAAGCCGCGGATGCCATCCTCGGTGTCCGCCCAGCACACGCACAGATCGGCGATCGTGGCGTTGGTGATCCACATCTTCGAGCCGGACAGCAGCCAGTCGCCACCGCTCCGCCGGGCCTTGGTCTTCATATTGGCCGGATCCGAGCCGCCGTGCGGCTCGGTGAGGCCAAAGCAGCCGATCAGCTCGCCGCGCGCCATGCGCGGCAGGTACTGCTGCTTCTGCGCCTCGCTCCCGTAGGCCCAGATCGGGAACATCGCGAGCGAGGATTGCACCGACACGAAGCTGCGCAGCGCCGAGTCGCCGCGCTCGAGCTCCTGGCAGATCAGCCCGCCGGCGGTCGAGCTCAAGCCCGCGCAGCCGTAGCCCTCAAGCGTCGCGCCCAAAAGCCCCAGGGCGGCCAGCTCTGGCACCAGTTCCTTCGGGAAGCGGTGATGCTCGAAGCATTCCTGGATCAGCGGCAGCACGCGCGCATCGACCAGCCGCGCGACGCTGTCCTGAACCAGCTGTTCGTCTTCGGTCAACGCACTGCGCAGGTCGAACAGGTCAAGCGGATTCATCGGTGTCCTTAAAAGAGCTCAGCGCGGCTCAGTCGATCGAGAACTGTACGCCCTGCGCGAGCGGCATGGCAGTGGAGTAGTTGACCGTCTGGGTCTGCCGGCGCATGTAGGTTTTCCAGGCATCGCTCCCGGATTCACGGCCGCCGCCGGTCTCCTTCTCGCCCCCGAAAGCGCCGCCGATTTCCGCGCCGCTGGGTCCCGCGTTGACGTTGGCGATGCCACAGTCACTGCCGGTGGCCGACAGGAAGGTCTCGGCCTCCTGCATGTTGTTGGTAAAGATTGCGGAAGAAAGGCCCTGGTGCACCTCGTTCTGCAGGGCGAGCGCCTCGCCGAAGCTCTCGTAGGGCACGACATAGAGTATCGGTGCGAAGGTTTCCTCGCGCATCGAGGCAAACGGGCGCTCGGCCTCGACCAGCGCCGGGCGCACGTAGTAGCCGCCCTCCATGCCGGCAAGCGCAATGCGCTCGCCGCCGACGAT
>Ga0157379_10001013_pt1 | contig 22782 bp, 23 predicted proteins | sample S25metaG_FD_121802 | JGI IMG/M metagenome (GOLD analysis project Ga0157379, IMG submission 121802) | Switchgrass rhizosphere microbial communities from Kellogg Biological Station, Michigan, USA - S2-5 metaG | ecosystem: Host-associated > Plants > Roots > Rhizosphere > Soil | place: USA... | reverse complement strand
TAGGCCTTTTCTATGAAAGGTGGGGGGATGCACCAATCCATTCTTTTGGAGTATCGCTCTCTCTGCGGCCCGATCAAGTAATAGAATTTACAGATATGGGGTTCGTATCACAAATAATGTCGGTAGCGAAACAATGTTCTAACTCCCATCTTTTTCCTAAGATATGAGCACAAGGATTGGCCATACGAATGTCCTGCACTTCCGCATTGTTCATGCATACGGGATTCGGTAAAAGCGAGTACGTTTCCCTGCTCTAGTTATCATCACGAACATATTTGACCGTGGCCTGGATACAGGATTCAATAACAGAGCGTATGCGTATGTCTTCCATTTTTTCGGGGGAAAATTTACCTTTCTCAGTGAAGTTTTAGATGGTTCGATGCAAATACCACAGATAAGCCGGAATCGGCGTGGTGATGTATACTTCCATGGACGTTCAGCCATTAGACACCTTTACTATACCACCTGGGTAACCAATTAATCTCTAATTTTCTTACGGATACGTACCGCGTAATATCTTTAGTTCCTGAACATACGAGGCATGCGAGAACAGGTAGCAAACATGGCAGTCTCTATTTAAGCTATCGTTTTACTCGCCACTCCCTTAGTATCACACCATCCGTGGTCCTCAGGCAGAGAATGCCTCTTTTTAAACACTCAAATCCAGACCTCAAATATAATTATCAAAGACATACAAGCCAAAGAATAACCATTTTATCCCGGTATCCCCACCCACTTAGCCCCTACGACCGACCTAGTAGGGATAAACAAGTTATGGATGTCATGTACCTGATTAGTCCTGCAATAGAAGGACCTCCAGTGAACTTCCAATGAAATTTCCGGACCTACAGGACCCATAATACTGTCCAGAAGAGTAGATCCGTTCCCCTACTGTGTAACTACTTCGGCTATGTCCAGCTGCCTAACACCGGGCGAACCTCCATCAGTACCAGTCTGCACCTACACTCATCCTCGTGTAGTTCCACTAGCGTCGGCGCAGCTTTCTTCCCTCCAGCGTAACTTTCCAGCCTTCGGCACGATCACCTACATTCTCAGTGCAGCTCCGCCTTCTCCAGCGTAGCCTGTCTCTCTCCAGCGCACTTGGATGCATCAGGAAAGTGGGCAAGTACTATGTAGTCTCTGTGGCCTGTATAGCTGCCATACCGTCCATACCTTCCCTATTTTATGTTTCCCATATATATCTTCCATAGCTGCCCTAGCGAGCCCTTTAGTTCGTTAGGCAAATCTACTATGCATAGGCAAGCATCCACTAGATACCATTCAAGACCTTTTATGCTGTCCATAGCAGTATTATCAAGATATTCACATTATGAAACCAGTAGATTATTTAGGCATTAAATATAGTGAAATAAATGTTTATTAACTGTCTAATTAAGATACAACACCCAGGGTACTATCCAAAGAGGAGATCGGGAAGGGGGACTGCATATTACAATGGGGATGGAGATGAAGGAAATACTATGCAACAGCCAGGAGTATTGGGATGGGGTCTACAGCTATAATGAATGAGTAAAGTTAGCTACTTAGCATCAGAGAAAACTGATCCTTCTAGTAGTAGAACAATAATTCTAGCATTAGATGCAGGAGTATAAGAACATGTCACAGACAGGATTTTGTAGAAACAAGCATAGCAGCAGCCGAGATGGACTAGCAAGGGTTCAAAGCATAGATCTAGAGTATTGAGCAAGTCGGAATTGTAGCAGTTGACAACCTCATTGGCACTGTGTCATCTAGAAGGGCATGGCAGCATCCATCCACTCTGTGTAATGGATTTGCAAATTTTCTCAGTAGAAGTGACTGAGAAGGCATAAGAGCGGGCTAAGACAGGAAATGTGATGAGTCGATGGATGAGGAAGTTGATGGATTGGTGGTGATAGTGGATATGGTTGTTAAACAATGTGGTCGGAGTTTGAATGGACTTAGACTTTCTTGTTGCCTTAGAGGATGAAGCGAGTCCCTACAAGTTTGCTAGAGACTATAGTGTGTTAATAGTTCTGTCTCACTTTTCTAGATTATATACCGCTACTATCAGTATACAAGAGTCCGATAGGGACAGATAACTGATAGTGCATTTTTGAAGTTTTAAACACTCAAATTGGGGAGTCTGTGAGGTGAGATGTCCATATGTATATCATATTGAAAACATCTCTTAAAACTCTACAGAGACATGCAAGTGCCAGTGACTTCCGAATTGTTGAAAGTGACTGTACCGGGATGATATTAGTGTTGCCAACGGCTCCGGCTCGAATCCGCTTAGCCGTTAGCCAGAGCCGACTAAGCTAGCCAATAGCCAGCTAAAAGGAGACAGCTTCCAATGGCTCGCTTCGTTTGGCTTCAGCTCAGAGCCGCTCAAGCCAGTGCTAGTGGTGTTGCGTCATGTCATTTTCAGCTGCCTTCCATGAACTCAAACCTCCCTCAAATACTAATTGATCTTTCGCTACATGTTTGGTAGCACATATAAGCCAATTTGAGATCTAGAGTGACAGTATAGAACTCCAGTCGTATCCGTAACGGTCTGTTAATCTCAAGTTTCCCAATACAGTGAGATGATGAGGCAATCCAATATAAGTATACTCGAACAAGCTTTCCAGTAGTGATGATTCTAATAATTAGCAGAAGCTAAATATCGGAGATGACTCCCACAGCGCTGCCGTCCGCAGTGTTTCGTACATACAGCAGTCAGCGCTGTGATCCGTCACAGTTTGGTCAACAGTAGCCAGCAACCACATCTCACCATCTGATAATGACAAGAGTCTCGTAGTTTCCATCCTCTACTAGTTCTCTGAAAACTCTTCGCTGGCAAGACAGTCATATTTATTCAAACTCGGAGAATGCAAGTTTAATCTTGTTATATCCACATCTCTAACATGTGCAGTGAAGATACGATCTATGGCCGTTGGGTCAAGTTACCAACAGTTGCTAGACTAGGACGCAAACTCTTATCACTATCCAAGCCATCCTTGTCCATTCCCGCTCTCCGTGTATGGCTCCATCCTTTCTCCAGTGAGCATATCTCCATATCCCTGCACTGGCAGTGTCTCAACTATACCCTTTGCGAGCATAATAAGTGGACGCCATAGGTTCCGGTTCTCATGTGCTTTGTTACGAATTGCTAACCATTCATATCGCATTTAGAGCTAGTTACGACTCCAATATTCACACCAATTGCTGTGTGGAGTTGGATAACCAAGAGTGGTATAAAAGACAAAGAGTGAGTAGCAGTAAGTTTCCAACAGCCCTTTCCGGATTGCTATTCCCTTCAGTTTACACATATGCACTCCTCAGGTCCTGTCACTCGAACTACTCGCTGTACTGCACGCCTTGACGCTGCCATCAAAATTCTCAATGAACCAGAACCTCTTGTTGCACGCAAAAAGGCAACTACTGCGAAGAAGAAGAGGAAAGGTCCACCCACTGATGCTGATCTAGCAAAGGAGCCAAAACGCATTGAGAAGCTTCGACTTGCTCGCCTATGTCAGAACCAACAGGAACTCGATGCTGAGCGTGACAAAGCCTTTTTCCATCCTGTCTCTGCTGGCTCTGCAGTTTCTGTGCAGTTTATTGCTGCATCTGGATAGGTCCTATAACCCCTCGATGCAATCCCACCTCTGATATCAGCACACCTACAAATCACACAATCTTTACTTCAGGCCCTCTTCAACTTGCTCCTGCACAAACCCCACTTCGACTGGCCCCTGGCACAGTTCGTGCACTTCTCACCCCTCGACCTTTGCCTCTGATTCCGGCACTCCAACAGCGGCAGCAGCGAAGACCTCCTCAATGCACAGAAACACTCGACATTACTCATTTCGTCACTAGATCAGAAACAACTGGCAAACAGCACTGCAATTTATGCTTGTATGTTTTCCTCTTTGTCTTTTCTTCTTTGTGATGCTTACTCTTTTCTTTCAGCTCAATTTATGCTGCCTCGACTAGCAGTAATAATATTCGCAAGCACCTCAGTAAAATCCATACAGCCGAATACATTGATGCATGCAGTGAAAACAATTGGCCAATCAAAGTGAAGCTAGATCATAGTGCACAGCAGCTTCTCCATACACAAAGAAAGGTGTTCACAGTGCAGAAATTAAAGGATGCTATTGTTGAATGGATAGTTGCAGATGATCAAGTTTGTCTTTACTATCTCTTTTAGATATTCCTATGACTGAAACTGATTTCTTCTCAGTCTTTCAGAGCCGTTGAATGCCCAGAGTTTAGGAAACTCCTTTTCCTGCTGTGCAATGCTCTTGCCGAGGAGGATATTCCCAAGTGGGGAACTGTTCGGAATCTGATTCAGCGCAAGTGGGAAATACAATTTGAAGACATGAGCATACACCTCCAGGTATGTCTAGAGAATTTCATTTGTTTTTCTGTTATATTTGCCTCACTATTCTCCCATTGGCAGGGTGCACTTGGAAAAATATCATTAACTACAGATGGATGGGACGATCAAAGCCTTCGTTCGTTTATCGCTGTGACTGCTCACTATCTTGCACGTTTGGACCAAACAAGTAGCTGTGGCCAAAAGGGTGCTATGAAGCTCGAAGGTGATTTGATATGCTTCTTGCCTATGCCTGGTCATCATTTTGGGACATTGTTAGCAAAAGGTCTTCTTTTTGTCACAGATCGGGCTGGAATAACGAATGAGGTAATATTATTCCGATTGCCTTGTGGTCTTACATAACTGATAGGTGTCCCTAGATTGGACTTATTACCACCGATGGTGCCAGCAATATGGAGGCAATGCTGCAAGATTTCGAAAAACTCATCCAAGAAGAGGGTCACTCTGCTGACTTTGATTTTATGCAAGATCATATCACGTGAGTTTCTCGATGTCTCAAAAAATACTCACATCAATCTGAATTTTCCGTAGATGTTTTCCACATCAGCTCAATACATCAGTGCAGACAATGGCAAAAAAACTGACAAACCTATCCAACCTCAATGAAGAGTTGCCACCAGCCATTCGTTGTAATCAAACCCTCGCTCAAGCATTTGACCGCAATATTCTTGCAACAGTGCGAGATATTTCCACCATTATCCGCTCATCTCAACTGCACCGAATCCGCTTCAAGGAACAGATTCTTTCAGGCAATGCTGCTGGCGAGTGGAAAGACTCTGATGGAACTCCATATGAAATCACAGTCTTCATTCCAATTTTGGACATCACTACTCGGTGGGGATCCATTTTTTTAATGTGCAATCGCTTCCTTGATCTTCGTGAGGTATTTAAATTTATATTATTTTCAACCTGGCTGGCTTTAACTGATTTCTATCTTTTTTAAATTGAATCAGCCAATCCGAAAGTATTTAGGTGCTGATTATAACAACAGTACCTTCAAAAACAAGCTTACAGACATGGAGTGGATTGTCTTGGGTCAAATCCATGAAGTCCTACAGGTGTGTTACAGGGTTACACTTTAATTCCGTATTTACAACTGTATTTTTCCAGCCAGCATATGCTATACAAGCTCTGATGTCATCGGAGCAGACTCCAGTACTCTGCCGTGTCATCCCCGCATTCGACTCGGTTATTACAGCATGGAGGCAAATGCGCAATGACCCCTCAAAAGCACATCTTAGGCCTGCCTTAGATGTCGGCATCGAGAAGATGACATCCCAGTATGACGACTGCCGCTATGGCAAGGCATTTATATTTGCAATTGATATTTACCTATAATATCTGTGTCCATTCACTCGTTGATCTTCCTCTAGTGCTTCACCCTTCTCTTTGCCTTCAGTGGATCCAATCACATTGGGAAGAAGATGAAATTACCCATGCTCAACGACTCATCGCATCCGAGGTAAATGTAGATTTTCTCATTCCATCTTATCTTTTTACTGACCTCCTTCTCTTGTAGATTCAAAAGTATGAACAAAGGTTAAACCGACCAGATGTCCCACATCCTTCACCACAGAAGAAAATACAATCAAGCCGGGATGCTTTGAAGATCCTTTTTCCAGGTGGAGGACATGCTGGCCAACAAACATCAGCTTGTGTCTTGACAGCACAGGCCGAGTGGGACTCCTATTGTCATTTGTCAAAGTACCCTGATATCGATGCAGTTGATATTATTGAATGGTGGGATGTATGTATTCGTCTTTTTATAGATATCTCTAACATTTGGTCTGATTAGAATCACAAGACTATATATCCTACGCTATTTTTATGGGTGGTCAACTTTCTCCCTGCTCAAGCTTCTTCGGTTCCATCTGAACGGATCTTTTCCTCCAGTGCTGAGACTGACACCAAACGCCACAACCGTCTCACCCCGGATATAATGGAGAAAACACAAATGCTGAAATACATGTTGAAGAAGGCCCGACTTGACTTCACTGAAGGTCTTATGGATACCGAAGCAGACATCGAACGTGAAAATCTCCTTGATACTGTTGGTTTCCTCGGGTGCAGCCGCAATGTCGACGAAGGGGAGGCCATGATCAAAGAGCTGTGCGGAGATAAATATTATGAGGATGACGATGGCGCAGATGACAGTGAGGATGTGTGTGAAGATGAGTCAGATGCGGAGGCGGAGAATGAGGAGGTCTTCGAGGAGGGAGGCTCCTTCGAGGGATTTGAGGATGGAGAAGCTTCAGACTGATATACCATTGGATATTTTTCGAAGTATTTTATTTATATAAACAGTATCTAATGTTTAATTTCACTACTTAAATGCTCCCCGTTTTTATTACTTCATTTTCGTGGGTTTGGAACCGGAATTCTCTCTTGAACTTGACAAACGGACCAATTCTATTAATACATGAAATAAGAGGCGCTTAGCAGGCTCGGAGCCGCTTGGAGCCATGGTTTGCCGAAATGGCTGAGAGCCGCTAGTTAAGGGATCGGCTGGGACCGGCTCCAAGCCAAAGCGAGCCAAAGCGAGCCGTTGGCAACACTAGATGATATCATGAATTGAAGTAGTGCAACGGCATTTTGTCACCCTAGATGGTTTTTAGGGTTAACATTGGGTTCTGACAAAGTGATTTCAAAGATACCGATGAGATGCCAGAGATACCGAAGATTTCACCTAAAGTTTGCTCGACAGTGTGACAGTGTCTACACGCAGGTGACGCAAGTGACGCCATGCGAACGGTTATGACATCGCTTGTTTGCTTGAATGTCACTTACTCCCAGCGTGCCATTGGTCTCCTGTTCGGGAAAAGGCGCCCGTGTCAACTTTCCTGATGGCTGACGAGGGTCCGCTCGCGCATTCAGGGATAAAGTGGGCTACACTCAAGGATGGTTGACAGTCGTGGGAGGGTCGAGTTTATTCAAGGAAGTGGGCAGAAAATCCGTCACTCTAGAGACCTAATGGGCAGATCGCGGGACTACTTTGCATGTACCCAACAGACTTCTCTTAAGGGATAACCGTACTGATGTTCTGTGAGACATGCAATTGAATCAGCGTGTAGTCGAACACCAACTGGGTGCACTCGTGGGGAATGATCTGTTGAAATCAGTCGATAGAAGTATAGAACAATAAATTCACGTTTGACCTCGGAGAGCTCAAGGTAAACGGATACCGAACATACAAAAATGTAAGCCACTTGTATTCGATACTGTGTAAAAAAGAGCGGAATAAATAAATAAACTTATTCCTGCCCAAACGGGGCGACCATGCCACATGAAACTCGACAGCACGGGAGAACACTTGTGCCCCGCTTGTACCCATGCTAACATGATCCACTAATCCCGCTCCATATACCAAACCACGGGCGGGATATCTGAGGTGGCTAGTGAGGAACACCGGTGTAGAGCGGTGAGCGCCGATGCACAGTGTGGAGCTATAGTGCAGGTAAATCCGGCCAACGCGCAAAATGGTTAGGACGCGTTCCTTCATTGCAGCCTTATGAAGGTGGATTCAAGGTGGGAGGCGCACTCAACGGAAAAGACGGTGGAATGAAGATGAAACATGATCAAGGTGACTAAAAATATTCTCAGAAATTGTGTCCTTCTTCTGGAATATTTAATCCCATAAAAAGGAATTTTAAGGAGTCATTCACATAATAATGGGGATTAATTTTTTTTTTCTTTGGTGGGCGTCTACCTAGGACCACTACTAACCATCTAGAAAGAGTGTTTCCAAATATCTCATTCAGTGGGGCCCAATCAGCATCGATGAATCGTTTTTAAAATTAGGATGGCTGGTACGGATGCTCCCCATCTGTCAGAATGAATCCAGACAGAATGGAAGAAGTGTGAGGCACCAACGGGATATCCTTTTATAAGGAGTTCAAGTATAATTCGTTCTGTGACCAGCCAGCTCACACCTTCCTGTGCCTTCTGGACAAAAGTTTATATTTTTCTCTTTCTCTCGCGACAGCAGTAATCATGAGTCTTAGATTTCCCCATCGTTTATCTCCACTTCTAATTATTTCACTGGGAATTTCCTTTCTCATATTATCTTCACGTAGTATATTCACTTCCTCTCTCGGAGCACGCCTCGATTGGCACTATTTCACAACTGCCCAAGATGAGAAACCGAATGCTGTTATTTTGATTCTCATATCACCTCTACGGCTGGATGGTATGTTTCTGGTCTGCTTTCAGTCACCCATTTATTGCTGACCTTGGCATATAGAGGCTCTACTGGCGTTGCGAAACATTGAGGATCGGTTTAATCGCCGTTTGAAGTACCCATACGTCCTGCTCAGCGAGGCCAACATTACAGAAGATACACAGTCTAAAGTGGAATGGATCACGGAGGGTCGAGCAACCTTCGGTATTATAAGCCACCATCTCAGCACATCACCAGTTACTGAATATTTCCCTTCATTAGCAGGCCTTCCGTCAGATATGTGGGGAGTACCGCCTTCCCTCGATCAAGAGCGCATAGACGCCTCACTGAGGAATATCGGGTGTGTTCATAACATGTGTACTGCGAAACAAACTCGTTACTGACCTGGGTATTTTGAGCTTCTCTCTCTCATACCGGTCGATGTGCAGGTTTTTCTCCGGATTCTTTTGGCGTCATCCTGCTATCGCGAAGTATGATTGGATCTGGCGTCTCGACACTGACATTAACTTCCACTGTGACATTGTACGTGAGAGCAGCGCCCTTAATCTGATAGCTTCGATCTGATATTCACTCTATGTCATTTTCGGCTTGCTAGCCTTACGATCCGTTCGTACGCATGAGGGACGCGGGAGCGCTCTATAGTACGTCCTGCATGGCTTTCGTTCGTTGAGCAGAACTCTAAACTCTCTTCGACACAGGCTTCGTTCAAATTTCTAGAGATGCCATATGGATCCAACCAAGTCTCGCTGGCAACGTCTCGGCATTCATTGCCAGCCACGCAAATATTATCCCCGAAGGCGTCAACCACGCCTTCCAATGGACGAATGTGACCAAGGCATTAAAGGGGGAAGCAGCGAACGAAGAATGGACGCTATGGAATTTTTACGTGTGTGATAATAATCTCATTAATTAAACGATATCTGACCAAGCCTAGAACAACTGGGAGATTTCTCACCGGACGCTATGGACTAGTGAGGTCTATACCAACTTCTTTAAGTATTTAGATAATGCAGGAGGTGATTTACCCTGCTCTGAATTACGTATCGTTTCCTCACGGCTTTTCTAATTAGGATTTTTCTACGAGCGTTGGGGAGATGCACCAGTTCATTCCTTCGGGGTGTCTTTAGCCTTGCGTCCAGATCAAGTGTTGGAATTCACGGATATGGGGCAGGTTATTTTAAAAAGTAATTTTTATTCCTTGTTTGACTCTATGAAGATACGAACATAAAGATTGGCCGTACGAGTGTCCTGCAATTCCACGTTGCAGTTGCATCAGAGATGGGGAAAGAGATGGTAAGTTATGCCCGCCGCTGTGTACACAATCTCTGATTCTTCTTCCTCCGCCACTAGCTTTTAGTAACAATGCAGCTGAGTGCGCGGGCCCGGCATGTGTCAAATTTTTTACTGACTTGGCTCCCTAAGATGGTTTAATGCGAGTTCGCTAAGAGGGATATAATAAATCTGACGTCCTTCTTGTTAGAAGTCCAAGTTGCCCATTTGACGTTCTTCTCCTCCTTTCCCCCTTACCGTCAATTTGCGTGGCAAGCAATATTGCATATAAATAGAGAATAAATATAAATAGAACGAGATCGATTGGCACAGAGTGTGCGTCTACGCGGAGGCAGATGTCATGCTCCCTTTTCTCTCGCCGCGGATCCGAACTGAACTGCAACGTCACGTACAAACCAAAGTCGTTCACTCCCAGCGTTCTCATCTTTCTTCAGAGCCGGGGCTCTTTAAACTCAGTCACTATACACCCAGAAAGTTCACCCCGAAAGGATTCAAAAAAGCCGACTTGAAAATCGTCGAAAAGATCAAAGCTCCACCATGGTGTCGACAAACCCTCGAGGATATCAAAACCCTGTTGCTTATCGGGAAGAACGACGAGGCACTTCGTAGATTTCTTGAAACCCAAGCAGCTGCACCTGTTCGCCCTCGGACGCTCGAATCCCAAGTTTACTTCCGGAGAGGAATATGGCTTTTCACGCATTCGATGGATTTCCAGTCAGCAGTCACCCTCGTCAACAAAATGATTGGCAATAAGATTCCGATATCACCTGCGATATGGATGTGTCTCCTCACCCAATTTCGACAACTCCCGCGTCCTCATCTGCAACAGGTTTTCGACGCCATCACGTCTCATCCAGCCTCCATCAACGACACCGTTATGGCTGGTTTGTTATACTGTGCGCGCGAACTTGGGATGAAGGCGTATGAGTTGGAGCGGCTGGTTCGGGACTACGAACGACGACAGGGCCCCGGGTGGGTGCCAGGTGCACATCTCGTCTCCCCCATCATTGTCTCCTACGCCCTCGAAGGGGATATTCATATGGCAAGATCGTGGCTCGATAATTATCGTGCTAGTCTTCGTCGGGCTGAGCGACTCGTTAGCGTTAGTCGGCTGGATCAGGATTTATGGTGGTTGCTTATGGATTTCTTCCGCGAAAGGAAGCAGAAGACGGAAAAGAAGAACATGGAGCGAAAGAAGCGAAAGGACAATGGCATATACCAGTACTCGACTGCGCACGCGGCGCCGCCTGCTGGTCCTTACACTGCTTTCCTCACCATTTTTCGTGATTCGTACGTCCCCCAACTTCCCCAACTCGAACAGCTCTTGCTCGCAATGAAAGAAGACAATGTTGGCGCCGATACCTATTTTTTCAACAAACTAATTGATATATTCACTCGTTGGAAGCTCGGTAAATGGGTTTTCGATCTCTACTTTAACCTTATCACCTCGTCCAGTCACCCCTACCCTAACAGTAACACCTTTCGCAAAATGTTCATCTCCTTCCCCGAATTCGCTAAAGACACCCCCGACGAGACCGGAAAATACCCATATGGTCTTAATCCTCGACAAATATGGCGGCATGTCCTCGCCTTCGCGGTACACGAGGCGGATCCAAAAGGCCCGATCAAGCGCGAAATCCTCCATCTCAACGTCTGCACATGGGCGTTGCGGGCGTTCCTTCTGCTGAAGGACTATCCTGCTGCTATAGTCGTCCTTCGCGCTATCAATACCTATTTTATGGCCACCGAGCAAGAACGACGAACCCTAGTGAAACCCCGGATTAGCGAGCATATTCTAGAACGATGGAAAACTGATCCAGAATGGGCACAACGAGCTGGACGACGCTTCAAGAATTTGGTTGATTTCGAAGTTGGTAACAATTTCTTGCTTCAGATTGGATTGCATAGGGATCCTATTGGACCCCACCTTGATATCGATATCTGGGTATATCAAGAGTGGGTTCGTCGAGCGATGCGTTCGGATCTCGGATATCCCGTTCTATGGAAGGATCATATAACTTGGGAAGGGAACGATGAGGTTGATGCGGCCGTCGCCGCTGCAGAAGCAGAGATGACACCAACCAAGGAAGAAATTCAGACGGTGTTGGAAAAGCGGGCTTTCTTGATGAGGGATACGCCAAGCCCATTCGCGGAGGAAGAGTCGCCTCCAATATTTCCCAAAGGTTTGGATAAGACTATGGAGCATGTTCATCAAGAAGTTATTGCGGAGCCAGAGTCCCCAGTGGCGGTTTCGGAAGCTTTGGATGAGACAATGGGGCACGTCGATGAAGAAGTTGCCACAGAAAAGAAGGTGCTGATTTTCTGCTTGGCTTTCTGGACGTAGAGTAACGATTTTCTTTTCAGGTATCCGAATAGCCATATCTTTACACCAATATATGTTATTCCTGTTCAAAAATTCTGTGATATCTTTGTAATATATGTGTAGATTCCACCGCCTGGGAATTCATTTCTGATTGGGAATACATTGCGTAATGTTGTGACATGCAACATGCGTGACTCACAAGTTCTCCTGACGCCACCGCCCAGTTTGCACACCATGAACGGCGCCGCACACCCAGCCCAAGACTGGCCTCGTAGATACTACCACGTAGACCAAGTACTAGAGAAGCCAGGTCCTCGCACAGATCCTGACAGCTTTTCGCCGGGAGAAACGGTCCGTCCTTATCGCGCTCACGACGCTGACATTTACCACCGGCGAATTCCAGGTGCAAAACTTTCTGAGAACACAATGCAAGATTCTATGTATCGGAGCTGGAGGGCTGGGATGTGAGATTCTAAGCAATTTAGCGTTGTCGGGGTTTAAGGATATACATGTCATCGATATGGACACAATCGATATTAGCAACTTGAACAGGCAATTCTTGTTTAGGTCTGTGATGAAGCGATCTCGATTTGGGTGTCAATTTACCTGAGTATCAGACCAAAGGATGTTGGACGACCAAAGGCTGAGGTGGCGGCAGAGTTTGTGATGAAACGTGTCCCAGGCGCAAAGGTCACACCGTGCGTTCATGAATCTTCTATTCCGCTTGACTATTATTAAAATTGCCCATTTAGATACTTTGGGAAAATTCAAGACAAGGACACCGACTATTATATGCAATTCCAAATGATCATCTGTGGTTTAGATTCTGTAGAGGCGCGGCGGTGGATCAACGCGACGCTGTACAATATGATTGTTGAGAGCAATCCGGAGAGTCTGAAGCCCTTAATTGATGGTGGAACAGAAGGTACGTCACCGATTTCCTAACCCTATGCGTTTCTCAACCCTTTCCATCGTTTCAGGCTTCAAAGGCCAAGCACGTGTCATCTTCCCCAGTATCACATCCTGTTACGAATGCTCCCTTGACATGCTCAACAAGCCCACCGCTTTCCCCATCTGCACAATTGCCAACACACCACGTCTTCCCGAGCACTGTATCGAATGGGCATCAGTATTAGAATGGCCCCGTGTCCGGAAAGGTGCGTCCTCCGCCTTTCACGTCCTCATTTAATTCTAACCCAAAAAATAGACATCAAAATGGACACCGACAATCCAGACCACATCGAATGGCTTTACCGCATTGCGCTCGCTCGCGCCCAAGAATTCAAAATCGACGGCGTCACCTGGTCCCTCACCCAAGGCGTCGTCAAAAACATCATACCCGCCATCGCCTCCACCAACGCCATCATTGCCGCCTCTTGCTGCAACGAAGCCTTCAAAATCGCCACCAGCGCAGCTGCCTATCTGAATAACTATTTCATGTATATCGGGACGGATGCTGTTTATTCATATACATTTGAACATGAGAAGAGGCCTGATTGTCCAGTTTGTGGGGGGGAGGTGAAGGAGATTGAGATCGGAAAGGAGTGGACGTTAGAGAAGTTGATGGAGACGCTTGTGGAGCGACAGGACTTGTGCGTTTCTCCTTTTTGACTTTAATTTTCGCCCTTTCTGATCATTTTGCCCCTCAGCCAAATCAAAAAACCGTCTTTCTCCTATGGTGATACCCCACTTTACTTACAGGCACCTCCTCAAATGGAGCAGCATACACGGCCGAACTTGGAGAAAAAGGTTTCAGAATTAATTGGGGATGAAGGTACCCTGACGGTGATGTCGACGTCTTTGCCCTTCAATCTCGATCTCCACGTGAAATGCATTTAATCCGTGTGTTGTCCTTACAATTTAGTTTCGCTTGGTAGAAGTTGTTGTCAATGCAGGGTAATAATACATCGAAATATCCAAAACTTCACTTGCTATTTCGTTAATCTACATAAAACTCACGAAAACCAAAGTACAACCGCCTCAATCCTTCCCTACAACTTCGCTTGCATCGATAAAACAGTCACACTCTGTGCTGGGAACGTATAATTAAACTTCGTCGGATCCACAATCGGGAATGCCGACGAAACGGGGACGATCGCCTCTGGATTTTGCGGGGTATTCGCGACGCTGAAGACACCCGAGTTTGGTGTTAGGGGAGGGTTGGCCAGAGTGACGGCAGTAGCGAATCCGCCGACGGGGAAGTCGAAGAAGAGATCAGCGACGAGGTCGAAAGAGCCGACGTTTGAGACCTGGATTGACGTCAGAATTGGGGGGTGTGACACGTAAAGGTAAAGCTTACTTTGAGGAACATCGTGTTGGTTTTATTGTTGTGGCTTGCGACCCAGAAGAGGGGGAATGTGTCGTTAGTTGATGTGGGGGTAGTAGCGAGAACTTGAGTTCCACGATTTGTACTAAACATCTAAGAGGAATTATTTCAGTAATGTGTACAAACAGAGAGCAAGCCCTATACCTGTTGCACGTAATACGATGCTGACTTGATGATCATCCCAGCGTTAAAGCTAATAATGTCAGGCGTCCACTGGAAATTATTCAAATGTTGCAACGAAGGAGCATCTGCAAGCCGCAATCGCAATTAGACTACCATTCAAGAAATAAATAGCACGGATCCACTCACAAGCCGAAGCAAACACCACATCCGAGTTCCTCTCCATCCCAGTCATAAATGCAGCCTCCGCCGCTGCACCCTCCAATGTAGGGAACGTCAACCTCCCACAGCTAATCGCACCAAGGGCACAATCCGGATTTGTAGATGTCACGGCGTATTCTCCTACGAAGAATCTTGTACCGTTACGGGGATAGTCGTCAAACATGAAGGCGGCGTCGTGGAACCATTGAGGGACGTTATACTGATGAAAATCGACTATAAGCATAAGAGTGTTAATGATCGGCTTGTATAGAATGGCTTGGATACATACTGAGTTTATAAGCTGGATCGAGGGCTGTGGATGGAAGCGAAGTGGCAAGGAATTCCATTTGTGGGAATTCTTTAGAAATAGCAGTGACGAAGGCCTTCCATCGATACGCAACGTATCTTGGAATATTGTCAGGACCATTGCTATACCGCAAATCACGGTCTCTTACGAATCAACTTGGAAGGAATCCTCATTTCCACTGAAGAATGAATATCAGTTACGGGATAAGAGATCTTGGAAGAAGCCACTTACACTTCGATGAACCTCAGCTTGTAAGGCTGCTTCCTCCCAAACGACTCCCTCAATTTAGCAAGCTGACTAGACCCCGCAGGATCGACAATGAAATGAATTTCGTTGATGGCGTCGTCAATGTAAGGTTGAAGTTCATTTTGTGGGACGACAGGCCATGTTCCCAGGTCTGAATAGTTCTGCGTTGAAATTCCAGCCCAGATACCAAGGATGGGCTCAGCGCCAAGGTCTTCTGCCCAGTTCAAGTATTCGAGGAGGCCCTATGAGAGGGTGAGTATCGATGGTTAAAGGAGTGCGATTTCAAGATTTACCAATCCATCGGTGTTGGGATAGCCTGAAATAGATAAGATAGGAAACTAATGTAGGAAAGAACGGATACGCACCCCAATCTGCAATACGACCTGGACGATTTTCAAGCGGACCGATGGTCTCGTTCCACTTCCAGCGAGAATCCCAACTATTTCCCTATCAATACAATATATCAGGGCTCTCAGATCATCTTCACCGCAAATTCATACCTCCAGGTTATTGCCACCTAAACGACATCAAAAAATTTTGAAATTATATTAACAAATTCCAAATAGCACACCTGGAAACCTCCAAACACTCGGCCGAGTATCCGCCAATGCCTCCGCAAGATCAATACGCATCCCATTGGGTCGTCCACGGAATGTAGGCGGGAACAAGCTAAACATCCCAAAGAAAATACTAGATCCTTGTGCCTTCGATCCATCAACTGTAACCCGGAATACATTGTTGGTGTCCGCTGCTGAGACAGTGGGTGTGAACTGGAAAGAGAACTTCTTCCACTTTGAGGAGATTCCGCTAACGGTGTGGGTTGCGAAGACCTGCCCATTGGTTGAGGATACGAGGCTGGTGGTAATATCCCCGGAGAAAGTGCTTGATTTTACGTAAAAAGAAACGTCGTAGGTCCATCCAGCCTGGACTTTGATACCTGGTATCAATCTGTTAACACGAATATTTATTGTGAGCAACCCAGATCCACATACCCCAGAAACCAGTATTTTCAAATCCAATCGGACCGTTCGCAAAGGCCGGGAAATCCGCCTCTAAGCTATTTGGCAGCGCTGCGGAAACACTCTGAGTAGCTGAAGTAACACTGAGCCAGGTGCCATGAAAAGGTTGCCATCCATTTAAACTACAAAGAGTATGCGATAAGTTTGAGGATTCAGACGGGAAGATGCAACCACGCACGCCGATTGCGTCCCCGGGATCACACCTTGGAATGCTCTGTTTTGAAGAAGTTCCGCTTGATGACATTGTCAAAACTATATCCGCAGCCGTTTAATCAACAAAACTGACCATATAAACCACCATCCCCGCTGTAAAGACGTTAAAACTCGAGTATGATGACGCGGCGTGGGACGCACCTTTGATTGATGTCCTGCGGATGTAAGCTAAAACATCCGACGGAACCAAAACCCACTCACCTCCCACATGTACCCATACAACGTGGATGGAATATCCACCGTTGCATTCTTTGTAACTCGAAGGTTCAATGCATTCGGTGGTTGGAGAACACACAACACGTTCAAGAAAAGAGCTGGTAGCACGAGGAGTGGCTTCCAAACCATCTCTTTGGAGGACAAACTAGACTGTGGTAAGGTACTTCTTCCAAGGTAATTCCTTTCACGAATAGAAAAACACATCAGTTAAATACTTGTCCCACAATATTCAGGCTTACGTTGTTGCGGACCGTGCTCATCCTCACATGATGCTGTTTCGAATTCTGGAATGACGAGGTGGAGAATTTCTCGGCGTTGGCCATCCTTATTAGGCGAGGGCGGGCCGCTTTTCATCCACAACACCGTTCTTTAGCCTAGGCATGTGGTTTAATGAATTCCACAATCCCAATGATCGACTACTTACACCCCACGGTCGTGGCTTCTGGATGCCTCCTCTTCTCACTAAAACAGCCGATATGGAGGTTGGGCCTTCTTCACAGGCGGACTCATCTCGAGAACTTCAAACCGTCAACAACTTGCTCCACATGGTATTTTGATTCGAACATTATAAGATGATCAAGACCAACCTTCGTCCGTTATCTCTTTTATCTTGCTAAGGATCGTAATCTTGTGAGCTCGTTTTCCCGAAGTTCTTCATTTCATAATACCAAATTGATGTCAATCTAGATGCTTCTCCCACTACTTCTCATATTTTCTAGCCTTTGGCGTCCTGCTCTGTCGCAAGCTAATGCCACACTCGGCCTAGCAGATGGTTTTGTAACCCTCGATTCTCCTTCGTTTTCCATTCGACTGGTGAAAGATTCCCAAACCCTCGCCTCCTTAAAGCCAAAGGGGTCGGCAACTCAAACCAACAACGGAACGTTCGACTTTTCACCTTTCGATCAACTGTCAAACCGACAGTTTAACGGCAATTACCAATTAGGCGATATTACGTTTCGAGCACGAATCGCTGGAACATCGAGTGCATTTTTAAGCGGGGACTCTTCGACAGCTCGTCATCCTGTGACCGCACTCACACCATCAGGCAATGATTTGGCTGTTGCTAATCTCTCAGCCACCCTGCCCTCAAACTCGCTGCTCAGCATCGTCCGTCGGTGGTCGTTACTGAACCAGACCCTGTCATTGCAATTCGATGTATCCAATGTTCAGGCCCAAGCAGTCGAAATTGGCTCGATCGGATTTCCCATCGCCTTCAACAACATCTTCACAGGGAGAACGTCGACTAATACGAACTTTAACTGTTCCCTCATAGATCCCTACATAGGAAATGACGCCGGGTTTGTTCAAGTAATCCCCCTTCTGGGAACTTTACCACCGTTGATCATAACGCCTCTCGCTAAAACTCCATTCGAAGCTTGGCGTTTCCTTCCCGAATCTACCTCAAGAACCCCCTTCTATCAATCTCAAACGTTTGAAGGTTACTATGAATGGCAGACTCACACCCTCGCGTGGGCTCAAAATGAATGGAAAAATGTGACTCCCTGGAATGTCCCAACCTCTGAGGTTCTTCAACCTGGACAGACGCGTACATTTGGGCTCCAATTCCATCTTGGGACAGCAATTCGAGACATCGACACGACCTTGCAAAATGCGGGACGACCAGTTACTGTTGGCATTCCCGGATACATTCTCCCTTCGGACCAAACCGGCAAGCTATTTCTCAAGTATAATTCACCCGTCCAATCCGCTAGCGCCTCTCCAACCAATTTGCTCACGCTCACACTCAATACCGAAGGCAAGAATGGCTTCGTGGGCTTCACCGTAACTGTTCCATCATCTGCTCCTTCACTTCCTGCCCGTGCCCGAGTGACGATCGCCTATGCCAATGGGATGACCCAAACTGTTCATTATTTTGTCACCCAGCCTTCGACCAAAACTATTAGCAATCTTGGGAATTTCTTACTGCAGAATCAATGGTTCGTGAATTCGACTGATCCTTTCCATCGTTCACCATCCATCATATCCTACGACCGAGATGTCAATAAATTTGTCACTGATGACGATCGAGCATGGTAAATGTATCGCATATATTTAATCGCCTTCTTGCTGATCCAAAGCGTCTAGGATTCCCGGTCTATCTGATGAAGCAGGAGCCGGAAGTTGGTTGGCGGCTGGAATGAAGCAATTTGCCCAGCCCAACGCTGCCGAGGTCACCAAATACGAGCAGTTCATCAATCAGACCTTGTGGGGAAGCGTCCAATTAAACACCGGTGAGTTATCTTTTTTACGGTGTTTATTTGCATATAATGAATAATTTCAAGGCACGAGCATGTTTGGTGTTAGGAAATCTGGTAATTACATCAATTTACATCATTTCGCTGCTTCCTAATAATTCTATTCCTAGTTTATTTCTTCCAGCCTGCATTGGTTCCCGGATACAACTACCCTACTGATGAATTCAACTTCTCAGGGACATGGAATCAAGCAGCAAGTTTCTTGCTGAATCGGGCATATGATTATGTCCACGTCACAGCAGCATATTGGGCGATGTATAGGGTTGCAAGAAATTATCCTGCGTTGGTTACGCGGGTTCGTAGGCACTTTGACACCCATATTTTCCGTCGCTGATTCTGGGAATAGCCATGGCAATTCTATATTAACCAAGCCTTGCAAACAGTTCTGTGGGTTGATCGGCTGACTCTATACTTCACCATGCTTATGGCCACGTTACCAGATTTGCCACCAAATCATCCAACAATGTCGGATTCATCGACGATGGGCTGATGGGTGAAACCGTATGGCGTTTCCTTTTGGATGATCTTCAAAGAGAGTGAGCCCCCCCCTCCCAATTATATTCTATTGTGTGGCCTGACTCGCAGAGCCAGAGGTTTAACATCGAATGCAACCGCTCTCCAATCAGCGATGCAGGTGCGAGAAAAGATATGGAGTACCGAACGATTTCCGTAAGATAGAATACATTCTCCGTCTACCTTTCTGAGCTCACCTCCCCTTAGGTTTGGATCCGAGATGGCTTGGGATTCTACCGGACAAGAAGGTGTCTACATGTGGGGCAAATTCTTCAATGATACAACCACGCGTATCAATGCCTTGAATTCTATTCTGGCATATCAACCTGTTGTCCCACATTGGGGATGGAATGGGAATGCTCGCCGATGTGAGTTCAAAAGTGATCAAGTGTTCATTCTCCATTAATTGAGATATTATGAAAAGATTGGGATAACGTCTTGTGAGTGGAGACATGACCTTCATTTAAACGATTTTACCTATTCGTCTTAATTATAGCGGAGGGAAGCTAAGAAGGATCGAGAGGCAAATTCATCACTACGGTTAGTGATCCTCCTGCTGATCTTGTTTCGCGTTCTGAGATATGCATGCACCTCTCAGGCAGCGGTCTGAACGCACTCCCGCTTATATCTGAGTTTGAGTCCAACCCCACCGATTGGTATTTACTCCGCGCGGGGTATGTTATCGCTCTTCTATGACCAACGTGGATCTGACGCTAAAATGGTTTTCTTTAGATATGGAGGTCTTAGCGGTCCACTCTCTAATATCGATGCTGGCGGCTTCGCTGCAGCTTCGTTCCATTCATGGGTAGATATTATTTAGATTATTTCCACACCGGTATTCCTGTAATTGATTCATATAAAACAGCCCGATACACTCAAGTTTGACGGTTACTCTGGGGATTACGGTCCAAATTTCCTGGGCCATACTCTTAATGTTGGGACATTCATAATCAACCATCCCGACTTCGGCTGGCAAGCATTCGGAGGAACCGTCACCGGCGCTCCATCGAACGCTTCCATTTCGGTGCAGATTCGAGATACTCTGCGTCGTCGTATCTTTGTTGCATCTTTTGGGGTACTACTCACTCTCGATGCAGGAGCGTTCTCGACGGCTGTTGTCGATATCTCTGCGAAGAGTATCACAGTCAATATTGTTCCGGCTGCTGCAGGAGCCACGAATGCAGCAAATGCTCCACAAGGAAGACTAGTCCTAAGTCAACCCGCTTCGGTCGCTGGGATTGGAACGTTCAAGCCAATGACGACTCTCAAGATGGACTCAGGAGCGTTTGCTGTACCATTCGAAAGTGGTCAGGCGACGGTTACGTTTCAAAGTGGTTGATAATAGCTTTGTTCACTTCCTAATGTGGAATGGAGTTGTCAATCTGTAGCCAAAAGAAGATGGGGATCTGAGCTTGTTTACCTAATTCAGATGGTGTCGTGCAAAGGGAATAACCATTCAGCTTGTAATCTCGGTCTAGTTATACAGGTGTTACAAGGGTATATTCACCGACGAAAAAAGTATAGAGCGATGGTCTTACAACAGGAAAAGAATACAAGTCTCTCCACGACACCCGACACCATGATGGGTCATACACAGAGGCTAGAGTCGAATTTGAACGGCGGTTCATGTTCAGTTGAAGGAACAAATATAATATTAGAGCCGCCTCATACCTAATTCAGAACCTAATTCAGACCGATAGGATGGACAGGATCCACACGGAAGAACGGTTCTCTTTTGTCATTCTCAGACACAAAGCCCTCAACACCCGTTTCGTCGACTCCTTTAGGAGACTCATTGACATGTTCGAGATTCATTAGAAACCCAGAGAAACGAGGACGCTCCCGTTTCATATTGACAGGGATGCCCGAAAAATGATGACGTTCCCGTTTGATGTTCATTGGAAATCCTGAATGGTGGCGCTCATTGCGTTTCGCCTCAGAGCCGGAGCCGAAAAAGTTGCCCTTCATGTTGTCAAATACAGAGTCTATCCCGCGTTTAGAGCTAGGTGCTTCAAAATGGACATTGGCGGCCTTGACAGTTTGAGCTCCGGAAGAACTGGTTTTGGCATTAGCATTGTGCGAGGAAATTGCTTTCCCGTTGGCGTCAACCCCCACTGAAACAAGTGTAAATTAAGAAGTCACCGTTTTCTTGGGCAATGAAAAACGTACCAAATAGTGGGAAGTCTTCGCCTTGCGCAGGAAGGCTAAGCGTACCAAACGGCACGCCATCGGCAGTCCCTGCAAAATTGCCGTCAGAGACGACCTTGGATGCCACGGCGGCCTCCGCCGAGCCAGTCTGACTAGCAGCAATTTCTGAAGCCAAAGACGAGAAGAAGTCGTTATTAAATATCGAGCCATCCTGGTCTGGAACGGGCACACTGAGAACTTGGAGGAGGAAGGGAGCGAGGACAACTATGATCGAAAGTCTCGCCATGGTGGACACAGAGATATAATATATCGATAAATGAAAAGATCGGTCGACTTGCGACTTGATCTGCTCTGCCCGCAAGGAAGGAAGGGCAGGATTGGGAAAGCAAAGGTGAAGGTGACTAGGGGTTCTCTGTGTGAAGGACCTTGATCTTATAGAAAGGACAAGTAAAGGGGTCTTGGCAGCGCGATTCTATAGTTTGATAGCGTCAAAGATGCAGATGCATGGTGGGAACTGGTACGATACCTCAGTTGAGGCTCGGCAGAGCATATGGCTAATGCTTGGATACGTCATTATTGGTCAACTGTGTTGAAGCACACGAACAAATTCGAATCATAGAAGAAAAAACAGCTTGGATGAGGCTAGCAGGGGATAGTTGCAGTCGTGTCAAGGGAAAGAGGACCAGAATACTTCCGAGTTAGGATGGAAAGTTGTTGCGGACGCGAGCCAATGGAAGCTCGGTACTGAGCCCAAGGACAAACCGAGAAGAAGAATCAAGAATGGGCCCTGAATATGCAGGGAAGTCCTTGCGCATCTCTGCCAGACTGCAAGGGGCGTATTCGAACTTTCACTGCGATTTCTAGTGAGTGCCACAACATAATGGTCAATACTTACTAGGAACGTCTGAGAAGTACCCAAAATACATCGATCAGCAACATGTTGAATGGAAATCAGCTCTCTCACGGTGACTTCACATGTCCTCGAATACGGCGATATCCTCATACAATTGGTCTTGACCATCAGGAACCTTGCAAGTTGAAATAACTGCAAGATCAGCTCAAGAC
>Ga0157379_10001011_pt1 | contig 22801 bp, 27 predicted proteins | sample S25metaG_FD_121802 | JGI IMG/M metagenome (GOLD analysis project Ga0157379, IMG submission 121802) | Switchgrass rhizosphere microbial communities from Kellogg Biological Station, Michigan, USA - S2-5 metaG | ecosystem: Host-associated > Plants > Roots > Rhizosphere > Soil | place: USA... | reverse complement strand
CGCCGAATGGCAAGCCCAGCCCGTCCACCACCACTTTCGACGGCGGCCATTGCTTTCTGACCCTGCTGTTGCCGGTCAAGACCTGCGAGGTGGTGGACCAGGCGGGGATGCGAAGCTCCCACACCTATCTGCTACGCCAGGCGCTGGCCATGCTGCCCACCGCGCATCAATCCAAACCCACCGAGGCGGTGCCTGCCAACAGTCCCTTCGCCGACAGTCCGCGTACCCATTTTGCGCGCATGGCGGTGATCGACGATGCGATCTACAACGGCCCCGTACCTGCCGACACGCTGGTTGGCGCGGCACGCGGCTTGGTGCGGGGCACGCCGGACGGCGCGGTGATCAAGCCGGTCGATCAGCTGCCCTCGCCCTATCTTCTGTTCAATGTGGATTGCGATGCCGGCAACGACACCGAGTTGCAGGATTATCTCTGCGAGCTGTGGCAGACCATTGGCCCCGACCTGGAGCCTGCGCTGGTGAATTGCTGCGGTTACAAAGACCGCGTCACAGATGCGCAGGCCTTCGCGGACTATATGTGCGATCACCGGATCGAGACCACCATGCCGTTCAACGATTACTGGACGCAAGCGCCGCCCTTCCAGAGCCTGTCTTTCATCGCGCTGGCGCTGGCTGCGCTGGCGGCGGGTGCGCTGTGGGGCACATGCCTGTATTTCGCCTTGAACCAGCTCGGGATCGGACCGGAATGGACGGCCGGCGGATTGCTGGCGGGCATCGGCTGGGTGCTGTCCAGCATTCTGGTGGCGCTGTACGCGGCCTATCTGATGGTGATCGTCAACGGCCGCCGTGCCTTCCCGGCCGCGCCCAATTCCGATCTCAGGTCGGTGCTCAAGGCGCTGTATGTGCAGCGGCAGTTGATCGCCTTCGCCATCGCCCAGCAGAAACCTTCGGCGCCGGACCTTTACACCGCCTTCGGCGATTTCCTGCGCCGGGTCGAACTGAACAATCTGGACGGGCCCACGCAAATGCCGGGCACTATTTCGGGGATCGCACCGTGACCCAGTCGCTGGACCTGGCCGATATCCAGGGCAACATCCTTCAGGATTTCGTCAGCGGATATCCCACCGCCCGCTTTGTCTTGCTGCGAGTGAGCGATGCCGCGGAGGGCCGCGCCTTCATCTATGCCTATCGCAGCCGGGTGACCACAGCGCTGCGCTGGGATCACAGCGATGCCTATGCCGGACCGATCCAGGCCTCCAAACCGAAAGTCGCGATCAATCTGGGGCTGACGTTTCGCGGCATGCTGGCCTTGGGCCTGCCGACACGCACTTTGGCCAGCCTGCCTTCGGAATTCATCGACGGCATGCGCGCCCGCGCCGAGATCCTGGGTGGCGAAGAAGAACGCATCGGCCAGGCCAATTGGGACAAAGCCTGGGATGAGCCGGTTCACATCCTGATCGGGCTCAACGCCCTGCTTGATCCGGCGACGGGCGGCGCGGTGCCGGAGCTGGATCAGGAGACAAGCTATCTGCAGCAGCTTTGCCAGAAGCACAAACTCGAGATCGTGGGGGGTCATGGCTCGCCGGATTCGCCCTGGCAGGAGGCGTCCGCCATACTGGAGCAGAACAAGGCCACCTATAAGCCGGTGCCGAAGGAACATTTCGGCTTCATCGACGGCATCAGCAATCCGGTGTTCGAAGGCCAGTTCGGCGACGCCAACGCCGATGCCATGATGGCGGTAGGGCAGGGCAAGCTTCTGCCCCTCGGCGACAATGTGGCACCCGAAAACCGTTGGGCGCCTTTGGCGACCGGCGAATTCCTACTGGGCCACCCCGACGAGGCGCAGGAGATTCCCGGCTGCGCCCAGCCGGTTTCGCTGATGCGCAACGGCACCTTCCTGGTCTATCGCAAGCTTCATGAGAATGTGGGCAGCTTCAATGCCTTCATCGCCGAGCAGGCAGCGGGCTACGCCAAGATCAACGGGTTATCGCAGGACGATGCCTGCCTGATCCTCAAGGCCAAGCTGACGGGACGCTGGCCCGACGCCGTGCCGGTGGCGGTGGCGCCGACCATCGCCGCATGGAAAGCCTTCAACCAGAAACATGCCGGCGAGGATCGCGACACGCCCTATGTCGACTTCACCTATAGCGACGATCCCAATGGCGTGAAGTGCCCCATCACCTCGCATATGCGGCGGGTCAATCCGCGCGACAGCTTCGACAATACGTCATCGGTGCTGATCAACCGCCGGCGGATGCTGAGGCGCGGCATCCCCTATGGCAAGACCACCGATCAGGACGGCGACGAACATGGCATTATTTTCTTAGGCATTTGCGCCAGCCTGTCCCGCCAGTTCGAATTCATCCAGCAGCAATGGATCAATTATGGGCTGGACGCCAATGCCGGCAACGATACCTGCCCGCTGGTGGGCAACCGCGCAGGAGACGCCAAGTTCGTGCTGGCGGTCGATCCCGAAAGCGGACAGGCGCCCTTCATCTGGAGCGGCATCCCGAAATTCGTGGAAATGCGGGGCGGCGATTATTTCTTCCTGCCCAGCCTGACGGCGCTGCGCATGATCGGCATGGGAACCGTCGATCCCACATAGACGCCGGCGCGACCCGTTAGGCATATCGATCCGCGGTCTTCCGCCCATGTCATCGCTAACGCGACGCGGCATGGCCTATGCACGTCACCTCTGGACTGGATCAATTCTGTCCGCAGGTGGAGCAGATGCACCATAACGACACGAATGCCCGTTCCGATCGCGTGATGATTGCCGCCCTGGCGATTATCCTGGCCACGGTCAGCGCGACCCTGGGCGCTGCCATGACCCATCCCGCCGCTCCGCCGGCAAAGCTGGTCGTGCCGGCACCCCAGCGCGATGAGGACACGGCGCTTGCCTATTTGGCCGCCGAGCATCGCTGCCTGACCGAGGCCCTGTATTACGAGGCGCGCGGCGAGGGGCGTGTCGGGGAGACCGCGGTCGCAGAAGTGGTTTTCCACCGCATGAATGCGGGAAATTTCGGGCATTCCATTTGCGCCGTGGTCTATGAAGGCTTCGGCCGTCCGGGCTGCCAGTTTTCATTCACCTGCGACGGCGCCCTGCATCGCCGGCGTGAGACATCCGCCTGGCAGAAATCCGAACAGCTCGCCGCGCAAATTCTCACTGGCGAAGCGCCGCTCCACAACGCAACAGGTGGCGCCACCCATTATCACGCCGTCCAGGTGAACCCCTTCTGGGCTCCGACGCTGAAGAAGACCGCGCATATCGGCAACCATGTCTTCTATCGCGGCGGCCGCGACAGCTGATTGACTGATCGTCCCGGGCGGCAATTATTTCGTCCTGCCGAGCCTGCCGGCGTTGCGCATGATAGGGACGGGAACCGTCGACCCGATGGGACGCGCGGCGGCTGGCGCAGTAAACGCTAGTCTTCCTTGACTTCAGTCACTCGGATTTTTTCGGTGACGACCTTCTCGGTATGGACGGCAGGCTTGACCACAACTTCGGGCTTCACGACGACCACGTCCGGCGCTGCCGGCTTGTCGTCGTCGTCAGTGATGATGATCTGGTCGCCCATATGAGCCTCCTACGGATAACAATCGCATCCGCTATTGGTGTTACTTGGGGGTTGTGATGACGACCGCCTTGGGCGCGCCGCCGCTCTTATAGTTGTCCCACATAAAGAAGCCGATGACACCGGCGACCAGCATTACGGCACCCAGGATAAAGCCCAAAATGGTGCTGCCCCCGCTTCCGCCACCGTCTTTGTTGATAATGACCGCCATGGGGTGATGCTCCTGTGAGTGCCGGACAATAACGAAGGGAGTGCCCCAACGTTCCAGTCCCGGGCGGCCCTATCTTGGGGGCTAGTCGCACGCCTGCCATGGGTTGGGCCCTCGTTTCCATATTGTCCCTTCTTCCCGACCCTAGTATTACTCAGACAAATAATCCGGGGAGAGGCGCCATGAAGCTGGACCGCAGGCATTTTGCCATCACTGCCGCCGGCGCGCCGCTGATCCTGGCGGCGGATAAAGCTCTGGCGCAAATCGTGCCGAGCGCGGCCGGTCCCTCACTGGCCACGCCGCCCACCAGCGGCGTCAATGCCGTGCGCCAGATCGTAGCCAAGCTGGCGGTCGAGCCTTTTGCACAACCGATTGCGTTTCAGCGCAATAAGCAGGCGCCCAAACTGAGGCCCTTCCCGCTGACCGAAGTGCGGCTGGGCAATGGTCCTTTTCAGGACATGCATCGCTGGAACGCTGCCTATATGAAGCGGCTGTCCGCCGACAGCCTGCTGCACGCCTTCAAGGTCAATGCCGGCATTGCTTCGACCGCCGCGCCGCTGGGCGGCTGGGAAGATCCCAAGGGCGAGCTGCGCGGCCATTTCGTCGGCCATTACCTGTCGGCCTGCGCCCTGGGCTGGGCCAGCGCCAATGATGCCGAACTGAAGCGTCGCGGCGATGTGATCGTGGCGGGCCTGGCCGAATGCCAGGCCAAGCTCAGCCAGAACGGCTATCTCTCCGCCTATCCGACCGAATTCTATGACCGGCTGGAGAAGGGTCAGGTCTATGTCTGGGCGCCCTTCTACACCATGCACAAGATGCTGGCCGGGCTGTACGACATGCACACCCTGGCGGGGAATGCTCAGGCCCTGGAAGTGATGAAGGGCATGTGCAACTGGGTCGATAGCTGGACGGCGCAGTGGGACGAAGACCATATGCAGCGCATCCTGGACGTCGAATTCGGCGGCATGCAGGAGTCGCTGTACAATCTGGCCGACCTGACCGGCGACGACCGCTGGGCGCGGGCCGGCGACCGCTTCACCAAGAAGGTGGTGTTCAATCCCCTGGCCTCGGCGCGGGACGAGCTGGCCGGGCGGCACATGAACACCCATGTGCCGCAGATCATCGGCGCCGCCAAACGCTATGAGATTTCCGGCGATCATCGTTTTCACGACGTGGCGCATTTCTTCTGGCACACGGTGGCGGACCGCAGGAGCTATGCCACCGGCGGTTCATCGTGCCGCGAGAATTGGCTGGCGCCCGCAGGAAAGCTGGCGGAAGAATGGGCGGCGGCTTCAAGCCACCAGGAATGCTGCTGTTCCTACAACATGATGAAATTGACTCGGCATCTGTTCGGGTGGGAGCCGCAGGCCGCTTACATCGACTATTACGAGCGCAACCTGTTCAACCACCGCCTGGGCACCATCAGGCCCGACGGCATGAACCAGTATTTCGTGTCACTGACGCCGGGGGCCTGGCGGACCTGGGGCGGAGAAACGGATACCTTCTGGTGCTGCAACGGCTCGGCGGTGGAGGAATACAACAAGCTGGCCGACACCATCTATTTCCACGACGATGCCAATCTGTGGGTGAACCTTTTCCTGTCCTCCAGCCTGGGCTGGAAGGCGCAGGGCATCCGCCTGATGCAAAGCACGCGCTTCCCGCAGGAAGCGCGCACCCAGTTGACCATCGAGGCAGCGCCGGCAAAAGCCTTTGCCATCAACCTGCGCATTCCCGGCTGGGCCCGCGATGACGCGCGGGTGCTGGTGAACGGCAAGGCGCTGGATGTGTCACCGGTGCCGGGCAGTTATCTGCGTATCCACCGCGCCTGGAAGAAGGGCGACCGCATCGAACTCGACGTGCCAATGCATCTGCATGCCGAACCCTTTGCCGACAATCCGTCGATCCTGGCCGTCATGTACGGCCCGCTGGTGCTGGCGGGCGAATTCCCGTTGGGCACAGTGCCCACACCGGACATCAAACCGCACGGCCCCGATGTGGCGGCGTCGCCGATCACGATTCCCACCCTTTCGGTCGGCACGCGCCCGCCGCAGGAATGGCTGGAGCCCGCCGGCCCCATGACCTGGCGCACCAAGGGCACCGGACAGGTGCTGACCTTGAAACCCTTCTACCAAACCCAGGAAGGCCGCTACACGGTCTATTGGCAGACGGTGTGAGGTGACGCCGGCGAAGTCTGCCTCACTCACTTCATCGTCTTGTTCGGAAAACAGTCGAAATTCCCGGTATTAGGTAGCAAGCTTCCAAGACGTCTTTCTTGTACTTCGGGGGTCCGGGGGTAATTTATGCCCCATGCTCTACCACGCCATCATCGCGCCAAAGCAGCCCGGGGAGCCCAATAGGCGGGTGTCCATAAGGACCGAGAGCATTGGCGAGGCATGGGAGCAATTAATCCGTGAGCATGGGGCGCGGAATGTCGAGCATGTCTGGACTGATTACGGCGAGCCCAAAGATCAGCAATGACCGAAACGCACGTTGTCAGCGCTCTCAAAGAGAAGCGCGTCCAGGTCGCCAGCCAGATTGAAAGCCTCCAGGGGGTCGGGCAGCAATTACTCTGGGAGGTCGCCCTATAAACCACTCACAGTTATGCACAGACCACAGTTGCAAATAAGACTCAGGTGTGCCCGCGTATCAGCGATACTGAGTTGGCTTAGACAGCCAAAGGGGCGGCGCTAGTAACGCCGCCCCTAGGTTCCACAAAGCGGTTAGCGCCGCCGTGGTACGTCTGTACAGAGGGCTGATTGGACTCCAATCGACCCTGGATAGTCAAGCGGCGCTTCATCAAATCTGTCGAAAGGACAGTCATGAAGCGCGTACCGAGTAAGCCGGTCACACCGGAAATTGCAGCCCTTATCAAACGCATGTTGCGCGAAGGTGTTTACCAACACCAAATCGCAGGTGTGTTGGGTATCAATCAAGGCCGTGTCAGCGAGGTCAACACGGGAAAATCTCACCCGAAGATTCCGCCGGCAGAGCAGCTTCCTTTTAACTTCAGGTAATGGTCGGGGCGCGCTTAGGCGCGCCCCTTCTTACTTAGAGATGCCGCACTGCCAGTAGCCTTTCCAACGGCGGCTAACTGGATGCATCGCCGCCGCTGCCACGATGGCGCGATATTGGTCGCCATTCGCCATGCGGCGGTTATCCTCGCGCCAGTCCATTTCAGCGGCATAGGCGGCGAGATACGGCCCGGCGATATGGTGATGAGTGCCCACCTCGGCGCGGCATAGGTAGGAGAAGAAGCTTTCCGCCACGTTGGTTGAGCTATCGTCATCGCTGCAGGCTTCGCAGTGATTGATGCCGTATTAGGTAGCAAGCTTCCGAACTGCCCTTCTTGTACTGCGGGGGTGCTGGGGTAAATTGCGCCCCATGCGAAGGTACGTAATCTTCACCGTCCTGCTGGTTATGGCTGTCGCCATTGCCGCATTCTTCGTCTTGCGGGACTTCGGCTCCTTTGGGGGCGACTACCCTACGACATCGGTCTACACGAGAATGCCAAGCCGGTGACCGATACCCACGTTGTCTCCGCGCTCAAAGAGAAGCGCACCCAGGCGTTCCAGGCAGGATGTCAGCGGCAACCGCTTGGCCGCTACGTAACCGCTGACAAAGCCTCATCACTGAGGGCCTCCCGCGCGGTCCCGTTTCCGGCATAAGCTGGCGGCGGGGAGACGCTCGATGGCATCCATGAGACGATTGCCGGACACACCGTCATGTTGAAGACCGCATCGCGCTTCGGCGTGCTGGCCATCACCGTGATCTGCGGTATCGCGTTTGCCGGCTGGGCGCTTGGCATACCGGTGCTGGCCAGCGTGGTACCGGGCTGGCCGCGCATGGCGCTGATCGTCATCCTCTGCTTTCTGTTGTGCGCGGGCGCCTTGTTCGAGCAGACCCTGACGGTACGCCACAGGTCTTTGCTGCTGGCACGCATCGCCGCCACGGCCATCGTGGCGGCGGTCGGCATCTATACCTTGATCGACGTTGTCGCCACCGGCGGACTGAACGGCAGCTTTGGAAACGTCAATCTTTTCGGCCCCGGGCTTGGCCGCCCCTCCGCAGCCAGCGCCTTCAACTTCCTGCTAGCGGCCATCGCCTTGATGCTGCCGCGCAGTGAAAGCGCAGGGCGGCTCTACAGCGCGCTGATCGCGCTGGGCCTTTGTATCACCGCCTTCGATTTCGTGGGCTATGCCTATGGCATCGCCGCTTTGTCCCGGGCGCCGACCATATCGACCATGTCGCTGCCGACCATGGTCTGCTTCATCCTGTTCTTCACCGCGGCCCTGCTGGCAAGGCCGAAAACCGGCTGGCCGGCCATCATCTTCGCCCATAACAGCGGCGGGGTGGCGGCGCGCCGCCTGCTTCCCACCGTCATGGTCCTGCCCTTCATCCTGAACGGCATTGTGCTGCTGGCCTATCATTCCAGCCCGTTCGAGGCGCCGTTTGGATTCGCCATCCTGGCGGTCGCGACTTCCGCCGGGATGGCGATCGCCATTGTGATCATCGCCAACTGGCTGGCGCGTCATCAGGAGGAACGCCAGCGCAGCCAGGAACTGCTGCAAGCCATCGCCGACAACAGCATGGCCGTCGTTTATGTGAAGGACCTTGCGGGACGTTACCTGATGGTCAACCGCCTGTATCTGGACACCTTCCGTGTCGAACGCGCGGCCGTGATCGGCAAGACCGATTACGATGTTTTTTCCAAATACGAAGCGGACTCCTTCCGGGCGATGGACCAGCATGTGGCGCGCAGCGGCCAAGCCATGACCGGCGAGGAAATCGCGACGCAAGCCGATGGCTTTCACACCTTCGTCTCCCTGAAGGCGCCTTTGCAGGATGCCGAAGGGCGAACCTATGCCGTGTTTGGAATCTCCACCGACGTCACCGACCGCAAGCGCAATGAAAAGGCGCTGGCCGCCAGCGAGGAGCGCACCCGTTCCATTGTCGAGATGTCGCTGGATGCGGTGATCAGCATCGACCGCACCGGCGCCATCACCGGCTGGAACAACCAGGCCGAGAAGATCTTCGGATGGACACAAGCGGAAGCCGTCGGGCGACCGGTGGAAGAAACCATCATGCCCTGGCGCTTTCGCGACGCCCATAAGCGCGGCCTGGCCCGCTACCTTACCACCGGCAGGGCACAGGTTCTTGGCAAGCGCCTGGAACTGACGGCGCTGCATCGCGACGGCCGTGAATTCCCGGTCGAGTTGTCGATCAATGCGACAGGATCGGCCGATGCACCGGCTTTCGGCGCCTTTGTCCGCGACATCACCGAGCGCAAGAGTGCCGACATCCGGCTCAAGGGCCAGTTGGAACGGCTGGCACTGCTGGAGAACATCACCCATGCCGTGGCTCAGCACCGGCAGGCGCCGGAGACGTTTCCGGCGATCTTGCGAATCCTGGAAGAACAGTTGCCGGCGGATTTTGTCTGCGCCTGCTCCTGCAATCCGGCCAGGAGCGAGATCGTTGTCGATCATATCGGCGCTGGCAGCGCCCCGCTCGCACATGCGCTTGGCATCGGCGGGGGCACTGTCATACCGGCGGGCGAAGCCAGCCTGGCGCGTTGCACCGGCGGCGAGCTGGTCTATGAGCCCGACATTACGGAGACCAGCTTCGCCTTTGCGCGTCCGTTCGGCGCCCAGGGGCTGCGGTCTTTGGTCTTTGCGCCCTTGATGGCCGGGACCGGCGCCGTTGGCGTGCTGGTGGTCGCGCGGCAAGGCGGAGATGCCTTCAGCGGCGCCGACCGTGAGTTTCTTGGACAAGTGGGCGCGCGCATGGCCCTGGCGGTACGCCGGGCGTAGCGGTGTTTTGTCCCGGCCGGAACCCATCCGGTCGCCAGCGCATGGGCCGGCGTGTAAAGTCCGGCCAACGGCAGATCGAAGGCGCAAGGCAATGACGAGATGGGAGTATCACGCTGCCGTGGTCGAGCTTTTTCCCAGCATCGATTTCTCCAGCCAGTTGGATGAGTTGGGAGAAAGCGGCTGGGAACTGGTGACCATCGTCACCGAGATCGACGCCAACGGACGGCCCTGGCACCAGGCCGTGTTCAAGCGCCCGGCGAAAGAGTCCTTCTAGGCCTAAAAGCGCTATTGCGCCGCCGTCACCGCGGGCTTGGCATCCTTCAGCTTGTCGAAGAAGGACTGGATGCTGGTGCGGATTGCACCCTCATTGGCCAGGCGCAGGCGTTCCGCGCCGACGAAGGCATCGCCCACCGTCGCGGTAAAGGGCGAGTCGATGGTCTCCAGCAACACGGGCTGCGCCTTGGAATCGTAAACTTTGTAGTTCACATGGGCCGTCACCGTCATATCGAAGCCGATGGCCGGCTGGGACAGGCCCAACAGGTTTACGTCGATGGGATAGGCGCAGCCATCGGAGGCGGCTGTCAGCCCTGCCGCGCCAAGTGAAGAATTCAGGGCGCTGCGGAAGCCGTCATTGTCCACCTTGGACACCCACAAGGCATTGGTCTTCTCGCCACCGGCGACATTTCGCACGCACATGGCATGGGCAAAGGATTGCGGGAACGGCTTGGCGCCCGGCTGGGTGTTGACAATCATCGCTTCCGGTTTGGCGGCGCTGGCGCATCCGGCCAGCCCGGAGGCAGCGAGCATGATCGAGAAAGCGGAAATAGCGGTGCGCGACTGTCTGGCGTTCATTGCAATACTCCCTGTTTTCAATTGGCGCAGTTTTTTTGTTTCGACAAATACGCGAGCCGCTCATCGCGATCGACCAAGGCGCGGCCCTGTATCTGCTCCTTGTTGGAAAGATCGGTCGATCCGATCAGCAGAATACCGATGGCGGGAATGGCCCCACCGACACCCTTGGCGACATTGCCATCCCGCACCCGCTGATCGCGTTTGACAAAGTCTTCCGCGGCGGCCGTGTTCTTTTCGATTTCCTGCTTGAGCGTTTCGCAGCTGAGATTTTCATCGCCGGGCTGGGACATGCGCACCGGCGTGACTTTGGCCGCAGCGCAGCCAAACAAAAGAACCGCGCACCCAAAGGGCGCGACACGTTTCCATAATGACAAGTAAGCCTCGCCCCCGAGACACGATGTTGTCGCCCAGTATTGGGAGAAAGGGCGGCGATCCGCAAGCGCGGGGCCCGGCCAATTACTGACCGTTTGTCAGATGCGCGATCCAAGCAATTGGTTGAGTCCCGCATTGTTTTCGCGTGTGGGCTGAATCACTTCCACCCACAGTTGCCGAACCGTCTGTTGAAGCGCTGGTTTTAACCCTTCATTGACCAAAGCGTGGCGCGGCTTCGCGGCCGAGGTCAAGTTGCGCGCATGACACCGATTGCCAAACATCGCCTGGAAGAAATCTGCCGCCAGTACCTCAACCATCAGCCGCGGGTGCGTGACATCGCCTATGTCCGGCTGGGCCGCCCCGATATCGGCTTTGCCAACTGGTCGGTGGAACAAGTCGAGCCGACGATGGATCTGGAAGACCTCAAAGTCAGCTTTGCCGCGGTGCGCGAATTGCAGACCGTTTTCCGGATGGTCGTGTGATGGCCAGGGCAATCGTGTTGAGTTTTCTCCTGGGTGTCGTGTTCGGTCCGCAGATGCAGGATTGGGCGCAGGCGGGTGCTGCCGCGGCAAAGGCGCAATTGCGCGGCGAGGCCTATGAGAAGCTGATGGCGGCTTTGACCTAGCCGTCCTCAGAATTCAGGGGTGGCAACAAATCCCGGGAGATAAGGCGTCCGCCCGCGCGCCGGTCAGGCTTCGTCTTCGTTCAGCATCTCGCCCAACTGGTCGAGTTTGCGGTCCAGTGCCGGGCGGTGTTCGTCGCTCCATTGCCGCAGCAGTATAAAACCTACCGGGTCCAGCATGCAGATTCGCACCCGCCCGCTTTTTTCGGTTTTCACCAGCGCGCCTTTCTTCAGCACCTTGAGATGCTGGCCCACTGCGGTGAGCGTGATGTCCAGCGGCTCGGCCAGCCGGGAAACCGACATCGGGCCATGGCGCAGTCTTTCGACCATGGCCCGGCGGGTCGGATCGCCCAGGGCGTGAAGGATCAAGTCGATCTTGTTTGCCGGCATGCTTTAGCTGAGCAATTCTCTATCCAGGCGGGCCAGAAGATCCTGCCAGCCTTTCCGCCGCAGCTCCGGGCCGTCGGCGCCTTCGAAGAAGGCATCCTGATGGGTGCAGATCAAGTCGCAACCCGCAGGTGTAGGAAGAAATTCAAAGGTGAGCAGCGAAACCGAGAAGCGGCGGCCCTCAATCGACATGCTGGAGGCGATAACGATGCGCTGGTTCGGCACGATGTCCTGGAACACTTCCGCATTGGTGATCAAGGCGCCGGGAAACGGTGTGTCTGCGCCCAGCCGGTAGGCAAGGGTTTCGCTGCCGCCGGTCCGGAAATCCATCTCAAAGGTCACGACCACATTGCCGCCCCGGTCGGCGTACCAGCGCCGCTTTTGGGTTGGATCGGAGAAGGCCGCAAAAACACGGTCGACGGACTTGGCAAAGCTCTTTTCGATAACAGATGTGGCGTGGATGACAGTGGGTGGGGTCATGGGAGATTTTCCTCTAAGAGGTTCGTAGAGATAGATATTTTTCGGTTTAATACTGAATTGGTAACTTCACTATCGCGCCATTTCACCTAATTGTCAAGTGTACACTTCAGTGTTTTCTATATGCTCGGGAACTTCATGTTCCGCCGCCCGTTGCCTTTGACAACACGGGAGACGGCGATGAAACCGATGGCAATGCTGGGTGTGGTGCTGATTGTGCTGGGGATCGCCGGGCTATTCCTGAGCCGGGTTACCTGGACCGAGACCAAGCCGGTGGTGAAAGTCGGGCCTCTGCAGGTCAATTCCCAGGAAGATCACACCGTCTGGATCCCCACCGCCGCCGGGGTAATGGCCGTCCTGGCCGGTTTGGGCTTGGTCGTCGCAGGAAAGCGCACGGGCTAAAACATCTCGCACACGCGAAGACGGCGTTGAGCGTCACGCGCTATTTGCGGGGTGTCGCAATTCCCGCCTATCATTCTCTCCATAATTCCACGGGGAGAAAGACATGCGTTCCATCTATACGATCGCGACTGCTCTTGTCGTCGGTGCGGGCCTTGGCGCCACCGGCTTCGCTGCTCTGGCCCAGAAGGATCCCAAGGTCGGCGTCACCGTCGATGATCCGATCGGGCCCGCGCCAGACCCGAGCCGCGTCACCGAGACCTTGCCCAAGGACCAAAAGTGCACCGGTACCGTCGGAAAGCAGCAGATGTGCTATCTGTATGGCGATCCCGCCAAACCCGGCCCGTACATGGTGAAGTACATCTGGTATCCGGGCAATTTCTCCAAGCCGCACTATCACAACAATGAACGCTTCGCCTATGTCGTGTCCGGCACCTGGTGGACATCCACCAGCAATGTCTATGACGAACGCACCACCTATCCGGTGCATGCCGGCACGGTGGCAGTCGACAAGCTGAAGGGCATCCACTGGGACGGCGCGCGCGCCGGCGAGAAGGAGCCTGCGGTGCTGATCTTGGCGGGCACCGGCCCCAACATCACCCAGGGCGTGGACGAGAACGGCAAGGACATGGGTCCGGCGCGCTAAAGCCGCAAGGGAGAAGCGCCATGCGTCACGTGTTGATCCTGGCAGCAGCGGCTTCGCTGCTCGCCGCGCCCGCATTTGCCGAAACCCAGGAGCAGCTTCTTACCCAGGGGCCGCCCAAGACGGCACAGCCCCTGCCCGATCCCAGCCATATCCCGATTATTTTCGGCAAGGATATTCCCTGGAAGGGCGAGAGCGGCGAGAAGAGCGCCGTCTTGTTCGGCGATCCCAACAAACCGGGCATCTATGGCGTGCTGATCAAGTGGGAGCCAGGGCATAATTCCCGGCCCCATTTCCATTCCACCGACCGCTACGCCTATGTCGTGTCGGGCAGCTGGTGGGTTTCTTCCAGCACCCATTACGATCCCAACAAGATGTACCCCATCCCGGCGGGCAGTTTCGTCACCGACATCAAGAACACCATCCACTGGGATGGCGCCAAGTCCGAGACCGGTCCCGCCATTCTGTTACTGGTGGGCGAAGGCCCGGTGGTCAGCACCCGCTACGAGCCCAAAGACAAGGCCAAAGCCCCCGAGGGCCAGGATTTCGTGCCGCCGCCCAAGCAATAGTATAGAAAAACACAGCACCAGAACGCCGCCTGGTCATCCGGGCGGCGTTGAGCGTCGGCGACGGCCGGAGCGACCAAAAATAAAGTGAGGGGGACCAGATGTACGAGGACAAGCCGCCCCGGAGATTCCATCCGGTCTATCTGTTCCTGGCTGTGCCGTATCTCGCCTGGGTCTGGGTGCCCTTTTACAACCGTATCGAACCGCAGCTCTTCGGCATCCCGTTTTTCTATTGGTGGCAGATCTTCGGCATCTTCCTGACTGCCGCCTGCATCGTGCCGGTCTACCTGCACCAGGAAGGCCGCGGTAAATGAACACCACCACGATCGTCGTATTCCTGACGCTGTTTGTGTTTGTGGCGCTGCTGGGCCTGTTTGGGTCGCGCTGGCGTGCGGGCGACCTTTCCCAACTGCATGAATGGGGATTGGGCGGCCGCAGCTTCGGCACCCTGATAACCTGGTTCCTGTTGGGCGGCGATCTCTATACCGCCTATACCTTCATCGCCGTGCCGGCGTTGATGTTCGGCGCGGGCGCCGCCGGTTTCTTTGCCGTGCCCTATGCCGCGCTGATGTATCCGGTGCTGTTCATGGCTTTCCCGCGCCTGTGGTCGGTGGCGCATCGCCACGGCTATGTCACGGCAGCGGATTTCGTGCGCGGACGCTTCGGCCATCGCGGTCTGGCGCTGGCCATCGCGGTGACGGGCCTGGTCGCGGTGATGCCCTATATCGCCTTGCAGCTTGTCGGCATGCAGGTGGTGATCGCGGCGCTGGGCCTGGATTGGGCGGTGCATCTGCCGCTGTTGGGCACCGTCTCGGTGCCGTTGCTGGCGGCCTTCCTGGTGCTGGCGGCTTTCACGTATACCAGCGGCTTGCGCGGTACCGCCCTGATCGCGGTGGTGAAGGACATTCTGGTCTATATCACCGTGCTGGCTGCGATCATCATCATCCCCTCGGAGCTGGGCGGCTATGACAAGGTATTTTCGGCCGTGCCGCCGCAGCAGCTTTTGTTGCCGCCGGCGCCGGAAGGCAGCCTGGGCGCTGGCTTTGCCTATGTCACCCTGGCGCTGGGGTCGCTGCTGGCGCTGTTCCTCTATCCCCATTCGGTGACGGGCTTGCTGAGTTCTTCCAGCCGCCATGTCATCCGCCGTAACGCCATTGTGCTGCCCGCCTATTCGGTGGCTTTGGCGCTGATCGCGCTGCTGGGTTATATGGCGATGGCGGCGGGCGTGAAGGACATGCCGGAATATGCCGCGGGCTTCAAAAGCTTCGGCAACAATTTCGCCGTGCCGGCGCTGTTCCTGCACATGTTCCCCGCCTGGTTCGCAGGTCTGGCCTTTGCGGCAATAGCCATCGGCGCGCTGATGCCCGCCTCCATCATGGCGATCGCCTGCGGCAATCTCTTCACCCGCAACATCTACAAGGATTTCATCAATCCCAACTGCTCGCCCCAGAGCGAAGCCCGTATGGCCAAGCTGATCGCTTTTGCCGCCAAGCTGGGCGCCTTGTTCTTTGTGCTGGAATTGCAGACCGCCTACGCCATCCAGCTGCAACTGTTGGGCGGCATCTGGATCTGCCAGACGGTGCCCGCGGTACTGCTGGCGCTGTATGTGCGGCTGGACCCGCGCGCGCTTCTGGCGGGATGGGCCGCTGGCGTCGGCCTGGGCACATGGATGGTGTGGGAGCTTGGCTTCAAGAGCTCCACTTATCCGCTGCACATCTTCGGGTTGACGGTGCCCTGCTATGCCGCCGTCAGCGCGCTGCTGGTCAATCTGGTGGTGAGCTGGCTGTTGACCCTGATCCTGCGCGCCACGGTCGGCACGCCGGTGCGGGACGAAACAACGGCGGCGGACTATGCCTAACCCAAACAGTGAGTCTTAGGCGCGAGGAATTTCGGGGCCTGAGCAGGAGCGCGGAGCGACGTGTACAAGGCGTACACGAGCGATCGCGCGACGAACTCAGGACCCGAAAGGGCCGCGCCTAACCGAAGCGGCCGGTAATGTACTGCTCTGTCCGCTTGTTATCCGGCGCGGTGAAAATCTTCTCCGTCGCGCCATATTCGATCAACTCGCCCAAATACATGAAGGCGGTGTAGTCGCTGGAACGGCTGGCCTGCTGCATATTGTGGGTGACGATCACGATGGTGTATTCGGCCGCCAGTTCCTCGATCAGTTCCTCGATCTTGGCGGTGGAGATCGGGTCCAGCGCAGAACAGGGCTCGTCCAGCAGGATCACTTCCGGCTTGGTCGCCACGCTGCGGGCGATGCAGAGCCGCTGCTGCTGGCCGCCCGACAGCGACAGGCCGGACGCATTGAGCTTGTCCTTGACCTCGGTCCATAGCGCGGCGCGGGTCAGCGCATGCTCGACCCGGCCATCCATTTCTGAGCGCGGAATACGTTCATAGAGTTTGATGCCGAAGGCGACATTGTCGTAGATCGACATGGGAAAGGGCGTCGGCTTCTGGAACACCATGCCGATGCGGGCGCGCAGCAGGTTGAGGTCCTTGACCTTGAGCAGATTCTCCCCGTCCATCAGGATTTCGCCTTCGGCCCGCTGGTTGGGATAAAGCTCAAAGATGCGGTTGATGGCTCGCAGCAAGGTGGACTTGCCGCAGCCTGAAGGCCCGATGAAGGCAGTCACTTTCCGCTCCATCAGGGGCAGGCTGATATTCTTCAGTGACTTGCTGGTGCCGTAATAAAAGCACAGGTCCTTGATATCGACCTTGGATTTTTCCACCGGGCCGGAGTGCATGTGATGCTCGGGATTGAGATGGATCGCGGTATCCATGGATCAGGTCCGTTTCTGGTTTTCGAGAATGCGGGCGAGGATGGAAAGTCCCAGCACGGTGGCGGTGACAAGCAGCGCGCCACCCCAGGCCAAGGTGTGCCAGTCTTCATAAGGCGAGAGGGCATATTGGAAGATCACCACCGGCAGCGAAGCCATTGGTTTGGTGACGTCTGTGGACATGAACTGGTTGTTGAGGGCGGTGAACAGAAGCGGCGCGGTCTCGCCGGAGATGCGCGCCACCGCCAGCAGCACGCCGGTGATGATGCCGGCGCGCGCCGCCTTCCAGGTCACGGCTTTGATGACGAAATTCTGTGGCGCGCCCAGCGCGCTGGCCGCCTCGCGCAGCCCGTTCGGCACCAGCAGCAGCATGTTTTCGGTGGTACGCACCACCACCGGGATCACGATCACCATCAGGGACAGCGAACCGGCGATGGCCGAGAAATGCCCCATATGCACCACCACCAGTTCATAGATGAACAGGCCGGTGACGATAGACGGCGCCGACAGAAGAATGTCGTTGACGAAGCGCACCACGAAAGCCAGCCGGCCATGGCGTGCATATTCGGCGAGATAGGTGCCGGCAAACAGCCCGATGGGCGTGCCCAGCAGCACCGCGCCAAGGCTCATCACCACGCTGCCGAAGATGGCGTTGCTGAGGCCGCCGGCGCTGCCCGGCGGCGGTGTCGCCTCGGTAAAGAGCGACAGGGACATCGCCGAAATGCCGTCCTTGAGCAAGGCGCCAAGGATGAAGGCCAGCCACACCAGCCCGAACAGGGCCGCGGCCATGGACAAGCCAATGAAGGCTGCGTTGGCAAAACGGCGGCGGATATAGAGGGAGCGGTTGAGGATCATCTATTTCCCCTTGCCCCGTTCCAGCCGCATCAGCATCAGCTGCGCAAAGGACAGTACGATGAAAGTAATAACAAACAGGAGCAGGCCCAGCTCGATCAAGGACGAGGTGTAAAGCTCGCTGGTGGCTTCGGTGAATTCATTGGCGATGGTGGCCGAGATCGAGGTACCCGGCGCAAACAGCGATGAGCTGATTTTGTGGGCATTGCCGATCACAAAGGTGACCGCCATGGTCTCACCCAAAGCGCGGCCCAGGGCCAGCATGGCGCCGCCGACCACGCCGGTGGCACAGAAAGGCAGGCAGACTTTCCACATCACTTCCCAGCTTGTGGATCCCAGCCCATAGGAGGCTTCCTTAAGCACGCTGGGAACCGTCTCCAATACATCGCGCGTCACCGCGGAAATGAAGGGCAGGATCATGATCGACAGGATCAGGCCGGCGGTAAAGGTGCCGATGCCGAAGGTCGAGCCGCCGAACAGGGTGCCCAACACCGGCACATTGCCCACGAGTTCGACGACCGGCTCCTGCACATGGAGTTGGAACCAGGGCGCGAATACGAACAGGCCCCAGATGCCGTAGATGATGGACGGAATACCGGCTAGAAGCTCGATGGCGATGCCGATGGGGCGGCGCAGGGGACGCGGACACAGTTCGGTGAGGAAGATGGCAACGCCGATGCCGACCGGCAGGGCGATGACCATGGCGATGAGGCTGGTGACCAAGGTGCCGTAGATAGGAGCCAGCGCACCGAAGCGTTCCCGCGTGGGGCTCCAAGCCTCGGTGGTGATGAAGCCGAAGCCGAAAGCCTTGAAGGCCGGCATGGCGCCGATCACCAGGGAGATGATGACGCCCGCAAAGATCGCCAGCACCGCCAACGCGGCCAGCAATGCGGTGATGCGGAAGCGCGTGTCTCCGGCGCCCGCCTTGCGGGCGCTTTCAACACGGGCGGAAAGAGCGGTCAGGGACTGAGAATTTTCGCTCAAGCTGATATCGGTCAAAGACGGCCCCGAAAAGTGCTGGAAACGGGGGCAATTCACACCCGGTCCACGCCACGAACATCACAGTCTTGCAAAGCTTTTGTGACGGCCGGGGAACCCACCAGTAACCGGTTGAATTATAAAGGATTTATCTGCGGGCCCTCTGCCTTAAAGGTTACGGCGCGAGTTAACAACCCACCAGGAACTTTAAGTGTTTCTGAAGGGTGGCTGCCGCAGACTTCGCGCCGAAAAATCCGGCAAAGCCATGTTGCGGATCGTACGTGTCGTCCTTTGCAGCGTGCTGGGCATCCTATTGCTGGTCGCCCTGGCCAACATCCTGCTGCTCGGGCGCCTGACCCTGATTTCCCCGGCCTGTTTCGGCGCACTCAATGCGGTGGCGCTCGCCTTCCTGTTCAAGAGCCTGCAAAGCTCCCGCGACCGCGGCGAGGCGCTGTCACGCCAGGCCGACCAGCTCAAGGTGGTTGCCGGACGGCTGGAAGCCTCGCTGAAGAATGCCGCCACCATCAATGCGCGGCTCAACCAGAGCGAAGCGCGCTACAAAGGCCTGGTCGACGCGCAAGGTGACGCCATCTTCCGCCGCGACGCCGCCAGCCGCCTCACCTATGGCAATGATGCCTTCTTCCGGCTGTTCAAGCTCAGCCCCTCGCGCGCCATCGGCTATCCCTTTACGCCGGAACCGCACCCGGATAGCCGGGCGCCGCTGTTCGGCAGCTTCCTGGAATCGGGCCGCACCCGCGCGCGCTATGACCAGTGCGTGAAGACCGTGCAGGGCTATCGCTGGATTGCCTGGGAAGATTTCGCGGTGCGCGATTCCCATGGCCGGCTGGTGGAAGTGCAAAGCGTGGGACGCGACATCACCGATCGCAAGCGGCTGGAAGACGCCTTGACCGAAGCACGCGACAAGGCCGAGGAGGCCAGCCGCGCCAAGTCCGGCTTCCTGGCCGCCATGAGCCATGAGATCCGCACGCCGATGAACGGCGTCTTGGGCATGGGACGGCTGCTGCTGGAAACCGAGCTTCGCCCCGAGCAGCGCACCTATGCCGAGGCCATCACCCAATCGGGTGAGGCCCTGCTCTCCCTGATCGGCGACATCCTGGACTTTTCCAAGATCGAAGCCGGGATGCTGCGGCTGGATGAAGATGAAGTGGACCTGCGCGCCATGCTGAACGGCGTCGCCGAACTTCTTTACCAGCGCGGCTATATCAAGGATGTGGAAGTCACCGCCGCGGTGGCGCCCCAGGTGCCCAAAACCATCAAGGCCGATGAAGGCCGCCTGCGCCAGATCATCACCAACCTGATGGGCAACGCCGTCAAGTTCACGGAAAAAGGCGGCGTCTGTGTCGAGGCCTGCCTGGTGGACGGGATGCTGCGCATCGAAGTGCGCGATACCGGCGTAGGCGTGCCGCCCGCCAAGCGCCAGGAGATTTTCGACGAATTCGTTCAGGCCGATTCCAGCCATGCCCGCAAGTTCGGCGGCACCGGCCTGGGGCTGGCGATTTCGCGCCGTCTGGTGAAGACCATGGGCGGCGAGATCGGCGTGGATGCCCGCGCCGAAGGCGGTTCCTGCTTCTGGTTCACCCTGCCGTTGGCTTCGGCCGCGAGCCAGGAAGACAATGCGTCGCTGACCGACACGCGGATCGCGGTGGTAACGGCAAACGCGGCCCTGCGCGAAGGTCTTTATCTGCAGATCCTGGCGTGCGGCGGCACGCCGGTCGACACCGTGGACGGCGCCGATGCCGTGCTGATCGACGGCGGGACCGGCAACAAGCCGGACCTGGCGATGCATCCCAAACGCGCCACGCCCTCGCTTGTGCTGCTGGCGCCCAATGCGCGGGGCGCGCTGCGTGAGATGCGCAAAGTTGGCTTTGCCGGCTACCTGGTCAAGCCGGTGCGCCAGTCATCGCTGGTGACGCAGCTTTTGCTGTGCCGGGGCGGACAGGCGGGCGGCGATGTCGCGGAACGGTTGGTGGCGGCGCAAGATCATGCCAGACCGCAAACCGCTTCGGTGCCGCCGCTAGCCGATCCGCGCCAGCCATCCGGCCTGCACATCCTTTTGGCCGAGGACAATCCCATCAACATGATGCTGATCCGCGAACTGTTGCGCCGGCGCGGACACACCGTCAGCGAAGTGGCCACCGGCACCGAAGCGGTGCATGCGGCGCTGGAAGGCGATTACGACCTGCTTCTGACCGACATCCACATGCCGGGCATGGACGGCATCGAGGCCGCTCGCGCCATTCGCGCGGGAGAGGCCAAACACGCAAAGCCGCGCACGCCCATCGTGGCCTTGACCGCCGATGTGCTGGAAGCCGGCAAGCAGTCCTGTCTGGAAGCAGGCATGGACGCCTTCCTGACCAAGCCGGTCGATCCGGCCGAGCTGGAAGAAATGTTCCGGACATTGTTTCCCGGCGAGGAGCCTTCGCATATCGTCGCCGCATGATTGCTTCGGCGCGCCGGCGCTATACCTTCAACGATTATCTGAACCCGCGCGTGCTCACGATGCTGGCGCTGGGATTTTCCTCGGGCCTGCCTTTCAACCTGGTCGGCAACACGCTGGGTTACTGGCTGCGTGATGAACACACGGCGCTCAGGGCCATCGGCTTCATCTCATGGGTGACGCTGACCTACTCCCTGAAATTCTTGTGGGCGCCGTTCCTGGACCGGATCAATGTTCCCGGATTGGGCCGCCTGGGGCGGCGGCGCGGCTGGATGCTTCTGGCACAGATCGTCATCGGAACCGGCCTGGTGGCCATGGCGACCCTGGATACGAATTATGGCTTGGTCACCTTGGGCGCAGTCGCATTGCTGGTGGCTTTTGCCGCAGCGACCCAGGACGTCGCGATCGATGCCTGGCGGATCGAGAGCGCGGGCAGCCGTGACGAGCTGGGGCTCCTCACTTCGGCCTATACCTTTGGCTTCCGTACAGCGCTGCTTGGAACCGAAGCCGTCATCCTGCCCATCGCCCAACGCATCGGCTGGAATGCATCTTATGTTCTTTATGGCGCGCTGATCGGCGTAGGCGTCATCGCCTGTTTCTGTGCACAAGAGCCGGTACAGGCCGACAAGGCGATGGAGGAGAGACAGGCTATGGCGCCGCTTTCCACTGTGCGGGGAATTTTCGACGCAATCGCCGGTCCCTTTATTGTCTTCTTCAAAGCGCACGGGAGCTTGGCGTTGGCCATGCTGCTGGCGATCACACTTTATCAGCTGGGCTATTTTGTCAGCGGCCCGATGTACAACCCCATGTATGTGGATGTCGGTCTTTCTAAGGACATGGTGGGGGCGATCCGAACCAGCTTCGGTCTGGTGGGCACGTTTCTGGGCGTTGTCACGGGCGGCTATCTCTGCTTAAGGCTGGGACTGACGCCTGCCCTGCTAATCGGGGGCGTGCTGCTCAATATCGGAACCATGTTGTATGCTCTGGTTCCCTTTGCCCATGATTCAGGAACCTTTTCCTTCATCATGTTCGCCGACAATTTCGGGATAGCCGTCGCCGGCATTACCCTGGTCACCTATATGTCCAGCCTGACCAGCCTGGGCTACACCGCAGCGCAATATGCCTTATTATCCTCCGCCTATGCCTGGTCGGGCAAACTGCTCAAGGGTTTCTCCGGCGCAACCGTCGATGTCCTGGCCGCGCATTATGGGCTGATGAACGCATATGCCGGTTTTTTCATCGGTTGTGGGCTTTTGGGCATCCCCGCCCTGATCCTGTTCGCCATGCTGGGGCGGCGGCCCCGATTAGGTGTTAACCCGGCGTAATTTCACAAAAATTTGCGAAGAACCTTGGATTGTGACAGCGCCTTGGGGTAAAATTGTCAAACTGTCGCACAAGGGGTTTAAGCCCTGACAGTGGCGTTAGGCCCGGTGAGTCGTGGGGACTTCCGGGAGACCAACAGGAAGCAATCGTGGTCAACATCTACGAAGCTGGACCTTTCGAGGGACGCTTGGAGCAGTGGCCGGTACTGGCCTTCTCGGGGGCGCTGGAAGTGCGCCTGGCCGAAACCGAGCACGAAGTCGAACAGGCCCAGCGGCTGCGCTTCAAGGTTTTCTATGAAGAGATGAACGCGATTCCCTCGCCGCAGATGCGCGAGACCCGCCGCGACTTCGACAAATATGACGAGGTTTGCGACCACCTGCTGGTGGTGGACCGCGACGCCCATGACGAAGAAGGCCAGCCTTTGGTAGTGGGTACCTACCGGCTGACGCGCAAGAAGGACGCCGACAAGGTCGGTGGCTTTTACACCGCCGGCGAGTATGACCTGACGCCGATGCTGGCGGGCCTGCCGGCCGACACCAAATAT
>Ga0157379_10001009_pt1 | contig 22827 bp, 39 predicted proteins | sample S25metaG_FD_121802 | JGI IMG/M metagenome (GOLD analysis project Ga0157379, IMG submission 121802) | Switchgrass rhizosphere microbial communities from Kellogg Biological Station, Michigan, USA - S2-5 metaG | ecosystem: Host-associated > Plants > Roots > Rhizosphere > Soil | place: USA... | reverse complement strand
GCATGCACCGCATTCGTCGTCAATCCATTTCAATGCACGGACAGCCGCAGCTAGTTTTGCCTCAAGCGCGGCGATCCGTTCGGCAGCTTCGGCGTATTTGCACCAAGTTCCGCCCGCTTCTTCCTCATTCATTCCCGCCTTGTCTGGTGTCCAGTAAATGTCGTACCGCTTCAACTGCACGGCTTGCGGGTTGGTGGTCATGGCTGTTTATTCCTCGGAAGAGAAATCAGCGCCATCCCGTGCATCGCTTCAACCCATTCGCGCACGTCAGGATCACGCAACAATTCATCAAGCGCGATCCGGTCGAACTGGTGTGCGTCAGGCGAAAGCAATTCCTCCGCGTGCGAAACGATTGAGCCTATTTTTGCCAATAGGGCAACACTGGGTTTAATTGGGTCATTGCTCATGGCTTGATCCCATATTCGGATTCGAGGATTTCGGCGGCGTTTACTTCGTATGCCTTGAACGCTGCGCGCACTATCGGATCATCGAACACGGCGAGAACGTTAGTCTTCGCCTTCATCAGCGCGGCGGCAACGCAGGCATCGTGATAAAAGTAATGCACGCTGGAATGCACCATTGGCGAGCCTTTACACTTCAGTTCAATCGCGTTCTTGGTGGAATGGGTCATGGCTGCAAATCCTGATGGGAAGGGTGACGGTGGCCGGTGCTGATCTCCGGCATGTGATCTCTTTCGAGGCACCTTGCGGTGGAGCTAGGGACGCCCGAGCGCCCCACCTCGATTAGCGCATCAGTCTGCGCATTCACCGTCATAAACTTCATTTCTGACACTCTCCCGTACAACTCATCGACGTAGCCGACTTCGTGCAGACAGCGAAATTCTTCATAGAAGAATGATTTTGTTGCACCAGTTAGGGTATGGCGCGCGGCAATCGAAGCCGTCCACAAAACCATCGTCCGACGAGCGTGCGCATGTCGCTACTGCGTGATTAGCGTCCGCCTCTGAAAACCAACATTCGTCGAATTCCAAAATAACGAGAGGATGACCGTTTGCAGCGGTATGTGTGTAGGCAACCAGGATCGTGCCGCTACCCTCGCCGATTTGTGGGTTGTACTGCGGGAAAATCACGGGTTGCGTGTGCGAATACGTGTCACACCCGATGCTCAAATCGTCGCCGTTGAAGTAGTCGCCGTTACACGAGTCATTCGAGCGCGATACGTACTCGTGGTGACCGGCCACCGATGTGATGTCGAACGCGAACGACGCGGCGTTAGCGTTGGCGCAGAGTAGGATGGAAAAAAGTATACTTTTCATAGATTCACCTCGTTAGAATTCACCAGGGGCAACTTGGAAGCACGCCACACCTTCGGCGCGCCACATTTTCACCATGCGGTCGCGGTCCTCAAAAACCGCCACCAGGCGCTCGCGGTCGGCGGCGAACATGTTGCGCAACCATCCGAGCTTCAATTGATCGTCTGGCGTGTAATCGCCTTCACGGCGCATTTCCAGGACAATCTCGGTGCGTGAAAGCCAACACACGTGCCGCATCAACCAATCCACCGTTTTTTCGCGTACCTCGTCGCTGCGGCCGCTAAACACCCAAATATCGGCGCCGGCGTTGGCGAGCATGCGCAGCGTCTTGATGACAGGAAGGTTGGGCTCGTCGCGGTCGCAGGCGGCGTAGAAGGCTTTCCAGTCGGGTTTCCACGTCTTGTTGTCCGGATCGCGGATGTCGGACGGATAGCCGCCAGTTCCTGGCGCGGTGACGAAATGCCGGCGGTGCTCGATCAAAGCGAGCGTGCCGTCCAGGTCAAAAATATAAAGAGGTTTTCTGCTCACGTGACGCGCTCCCAAATTCTGTCCAAAACTTCTATCTGCTTCGCCGTCGGCGTGCGACCGCGCTCGATCTGCAAAGTTAGGGAATCAACAAAAGTTATTTCCCACTCCGAGAGCTTAGACTGTCGCTTTACACAGTCGTCCAGCATGCGCAGGTATTCGTCGGACCAGGTGGCCATCAGTTCCCCGCGTTGCCGTCCGGGTGCCACCAGCACTTTTCGCCAACATCGCACCAGCGGCATTTGCGGCGCTCGGTGCGCATCGCCTCGAGGCGCTTGCCGGCCTCGATTAGGTTTTCGCACTGACCGATCAGCGTTTCGCGGTGCGCGATGAGTTTCAGGTAGGCGTCAACCACTTCGCTTGGGTACAGGTTTTCGATTTCCATCACCTCGACGGCCGCTTTCCAGTCGAAATCGCAGTAGGCGCACTTGTTGCCGGTGTCCATCACCCAGTCGGCGTTGTCGCTCATGCGCATTTCGGTGCCGACGTAGACCGGATCGGTGCCGACCTCATCGACAAACCGGCGCGGGGCATTTTCTTCGTCGAACTGGGCGACCGCGAAGTATTCGCGCAGGTAAGCGGCGTCGGGGTTGCCTTCTTCCTTGTCGTGATCGATGCGGTAGAGCTTGTAATTGCGAATGAGGTGCCCGTCCTCGTATTCACCCACTTTAGCGTCGTGGCGCGCACGTTCGTAATCGGCGGCGGTGTATGTCATCTCGGCGTCCTCCAAGGGATAGGTGTAATTGTACGCGTCGCGGCGCGTTTGTCAAGGGTTTGACATAGGTCAATACCTAGAACATAATGCGACCATGGACCAATCCACCTATTACACCTACAAACTTTACGACGCTTTCGGGCTTTTGCTTTACGTCGGTTGCTCTCGGAACGTGCGCGCTCGAATGAACCACCACAAGCAAAAAATGTCGTGGTTTCCGAGGGTCGCCAAGACGGTCATCGAATCGCACGAATCGCGGAATTCAGCGCTTGAGGCCGAAGCGGAACTGATTCGCACCCTCAAGCCTAAGTACAACATTCAAGCGCCGTCGCGAGGCGCGCGAATGGACGCTTCCGAGACTTTGCGGAAAAAGGAGTACCGCGAGCGCATGGAGGCGTTTGCCGCGCAACGCAGCGAAATTGTCCGGTTGGCGACTGGAATTAAACCGGTGACGCTGCAAGAAATAGCTACGCGGTTTAATTTGAGCCGGCAGCGCGTGCACCAGGTGCTAACGCAGGAAGGCGTTACCTGCCATCGAAGCCGTCGTAAAAAATCGACTTCTCGACACATCGCTGTCCGGTGATTGTGGCGCCTTGACCGGTGAGCACGGCCGAAGCGCCTTTGCATACGTAGGTCGCGCCGTTTTCGATGTAGTACGGATCGCGCCCCAATCCCGACGCGAAGACGCTTTTGTTGACGGCGATATGGTGCTGCGATGTTCCGCAGCACACTAGGATCAGGGTAAGCACGTAGTTCACGGAAACCTCCTCAAAAAGGAATATCGTCGTCCTCGAAGGTGTCGACCGGCGGCGCGCTTCGAGGGACTTCGCGCGACGGCTGCGAGGGCCGCTGGTATCCGCCGCCGCCTTGCTGCTGCGGACGCGAGCCTATCATCTGCATAGTGTCGGCGATGATTTTCGTGGTGTAGCGCGTGATGCCGTCCTTTTCGTACACGTCGGTCCGCAACTTTCCTTCGACGTAGCATTGCGAGCCCTTTTTCAGATACTCGCCGGCGATTTCGGCCAACTTTCCGAAGGCGTTTATGTTGTGCCATTCGGTGCGTTCCTGCTGTTCGCCGGTCTGCTTGTCCTTCCACGATTCCGTGGTCGCCATGCGCCAGTTGGTGATCGCCGTACCGCTCGGCGTGTAGCGCGTTTCCGGATCGGCGCCGAGATTGCCGATCAGAATGACCTTGTTGACCCCGCGTGCCATTACGCCACCTCCTCAAGGATCGCCTGGACGCCGGCCCAAAGGGAGACGCAGGCCGCCTTGAATTTTTCGATAAATTCCTCGTCGCGCTCGATGCGCTGAATATAGAGGCGCTTGTCTGGATTGAGCATACGCGGGTCGAAGCTAACGAAATCGTTCCACTCCGCGCTGGTCACAAACATTTCGGCCTGCATCTGCGGCATGTGCTCCTCGGGCATGCCGTAGCGCAGTGTGTTGAGGTGATTGACTGAGTTTTCCGGGCACTTGATCTGCGCAAGTCCGTTCACGCCACGCACGCGCCGATCCGGCGAGCAGCCGATGCCACCATATTGCGGATGCGTCACAAATCCCTCGCGCATCAGAATCAGGCCGGTTTCGACCGAATATGCGTTGCACGCTGCGTCCTCAACATCCTTGCCCCATTCGAGCGGCTTGGCCTTGATCTGCCGCTTGGGCGTGCCGGTGAGTATTTCCGCAGCTATTTCTTCCATGTAGTCGCGGTGCGCCTTGAGGGTTTCCGCCGGCTTTGTCTGAATGTACTCGACGCGACAGTTTTTGTATTTTTTCAGTGCCGAATTGGCTTTTGCCTGCCCGGTTTTCCCACCTCCACAGGCTTCGACAACAGTTCCATTGTCGTATGGAATAATTGGGCCCGGCAATACGTCGCGCACCCTCGTTTCGTCGCCAATCTCGACCATTCCATTGAGCGAGCTAATCACGCACCACTCCATCTTCGGCGCACTGAACGCGAGCACGTCCGCGGCGCGCGACGCAGTGATCTTGCCGCAACGCGCGGCGAACCATTCGGGCGATCCCTGCTCGATCACGACTGCACCGCCTTGTCGGCCGCGTCCGCGCGCGCCTGGAACGATTCCACGAGGTCGGCGACCATCGCCCGCTTTTCCTTGGAAATCGACGCCCAGTGCTCGGCGAAGCGCTCCGTGCCCTCATCGGCAATGGCGTTGAGGTCAGCGACCAGCAATTCACGCTCCGGCGATTCCTCGTGCGCGATGGCGGCCACGGCCACCTTGCCTGGCGACGCTTCGCCGCGGGCGTAGGTGACGTCCGGCACGTCCATCATCTCCTCGGCGACATTGAGGCCGCGCAGTGCATCGGGCCACAGGTCGCGTGCCAGCCATGCGCGGGCACGCACCTGGAGCATGCGCTTGGTGTATTTTTTCCACACCGCGTCGAATTTTGTTTGATCGTTGAGGAGGCCAGCCTGTTTAGCGTCGGCGAGCGTGAATTTGCGTTCCTCGGGCTCAGGGTGACCACGGCGCTTTCCGATGCAGATGGCGGCGACCACTTTTCCAGTGGAGTCCTCCTCGAATTTTTCCGTCATCCACTCGTACGACGGGTGCGCCTTCACCAGCGCCGGGATCATGTCGCCCCAAATAGACGGCCGGCCATTGATGACAGCGATGTTCTGAAGTGCCTGGAGGTTCGACATACCCAGTTCCGAGCCCCACTGCATCGCGAGCAGCACATTGGCAGGTTTGCCGCGGTAGTCCTTCGGCACCAATTCACTGTCGGCGATGTATTCGGCGTACTTCACCAAGCCGCCGAAGGTGGTCGGCTGAATGCCGCGCGTCTGGCGTGGCAAAGGCATCACAATGCCGGATTTAGTGCTCGCCCTTTCAAGCGTTTCTATTTCTGAGGCGGTTTTATCTTTGGTTTGATTCTCGGCGTTCATGGTTTCCTATTCCTGAGAAAATGACGCCGACGGGGGAAGCGCCGGCGTCGAAAAGTGGGAGTGTTGTTGGGGGTTTGTGCTTCAACGCATAAAGCCTCCTTTGGTTGAGTGTCGGGTAATTTTGGATTGAACGGTGCGCGCGCACTCTGCGCGGTGTACAGGTCGATAACCTGGTGCACGCGCGACATCCGCACATGATCGGCGGCGCGCTGGCGCGCTTCCTCGAGCGCCTTCTGTCCCTTGCGTATTTCCCACCATTCTAGTCGCTGGTGAGGCAGCGGTGGGACACACGTGCGGACCAATTCGAGGCGGATCATGGCGACAGGTTCACAATCAGCTCGTGAAGTATTTCGCGCCAGTTCCCGATCAGCAGCGCCGCGATGATGAGCAAAAAAAGCACGTCGATTTTGCGGACTTCGCGAAGCATCTGTTTTTCGTTCTCGCCCATGGCTTCCTCCGTTTGCAAGTAGTCTGCACAGTCTTGACAGCAATGTCAATAGCATTTACAGTGCTCGCACTTGAGGAGACGAAAATGGCTTTAACCGATTCCAACACATTAGGCGACGCGAAGGAGTGGCTTCGCGAGCGCGTACAAGAGCGCGGCGCGAAATGTCCGTGCTGCAAGCAGATGGCGAAAATCTACCGGCGCAAGCTCAACGCGGGCATGGCGCAGACGTTGATCCGGATGTACAAGCACGTCCGGTTCGACGAATCGCAATGCAACATGAACGCTTTTATGCACGTGCCGTCGCTGCCTGGCGACAACCACGAGGCGTCGCAACTGGTCTGGTGGGGATTGATCGCCGAGGAGCGCCGCGAGCGCGAGGACGGCGGCCGTGCCGGCTGGTGGCGTATCACGTATTCCGGTCGCCTGTTCGTCAACGGCCACGTGCGCGTGCGCAAATACGCCCACGTCTACGATGGCGTGTGCCTGAAACTGGACGGCCCCGAGGTCAACATTCGCGACTGCCTCGGGTCGAAATTCAACTACGACGAATTGATGCGGGGAGTTTAGGCCGCGATGGACATTTCCGGCACGAAAACCGCCGTCACCGCTTCGTCTTCATCCTCGAGCGATTCGGGCGTGAGCAATTCCAGGTCGTTTTCGACCTTGCGGAAAACCAGGACGTTCAAGCTGACGCGATCCATCGCGGGCTCCTTGTGCGCGTTGGTGAGATTGCTATGCTACGCCGTTCTATCCATCGTTGCAATGGCGGTGTGTGGAGCGATCATTGTCCCGTTTTTGGTCGTAATAGACGTGATCGACTGCGCGACGGAGCGAAAAATGCGCGAAAAGGGGATTGCGAAATGAATTACCACCGCGTAAAAAGAAAACGCCCGGTTGTGACACCGGGCGTTGTCGCAGGAGGGATTCCAGGCCGCTGCGATTCGGTGCAAACACTATCACACCGATTCGTAAGTTTCCATCCCCTCCTGTGGCCGTCTGGCCCACGAAAGACTGGGTGCCCGTCGGGGCACGCAGGCCAGGAATCCCGATACTGTCCGAGGCGCTTGAGCCGGCGCCATCAAAACCGCTGTAGTGACACGTTTGGCGTTTCGTCCAGATGCCAGGATCGGCGATGGATGCGGGGAATGTCGGGCTGTACCAACACGAAGAAATTTGACCGGGCTGTCCCAAAGGCTCAAGACCTTGTTTTGCCCAAAATTGAGGTGAAATTTTGAAGTGCCCGAATTGCAATCACGAATTTGAGCCGCCGAAGCGTGGCACGCGCCTGCCGGCCGATTGGAAGCCGAGCGACGAGCTATTTGCCTGGGCGGTCAAAAAGCGCGGCGCGCTCGGTGTGGTTGACACCACCGAGCAGATCGAAATGTTTTGCGATTTCTGGCACTCGAAGCCGGGCAAGGACGGCACGAAGCTCGACTGGGACGCGACCTTTCGGAACTGGATTCGCTCGGCGCGGTTGCCGCCGCGGCGCTTTGGTCCGCCGGAGCCGACCGGTCGCAAGCCCAATCCGCCGGCCGAAGATCGGCGCAGGTTTTCGCCGGAGAAGCGCGCCGAGAACATTCAAAAACTGGGCGACTTGTTTGTGAATATGGTCGGCACGAAAAGGCGCTGCGAATGAGGCCTAATCCTTTGTCGAAGCGCATTGTAGGCGCGCTGGCGCTGCAGCCGATGACGGTGCGCGAATTGACCGTCGTCCTTTGTTCGCACGAACACTCGGTGCGCGAGTCGCTGGCGCGCCTGGCTTCGCATTGTGTTATTTCCTGTACCAGCGCGCGTCCGCGCGTGTGGCGAAAAACGTGGAGGGGTAGATGAGCGTCAAGAATCAGGCGGTACAGCCGGCCATTAGCAGCGCGATTGTTACGGATTACAAAATCCCTCGCGGTGTGAAAAACAAACTGGTCGAAGACGGCAAGCTACGCAAGTACATGACGGAAGTCTGCGGCCGAACGCCGCCCGGCTTCATCCGCTTGAAGCACGCGGATTTCTTGGCGCTGGACGCTGCGGTGCGCGATCAGTCCAAGGGTGCCTTCAATGGCTACACCGTGTTTTGGAATTCGCTACCGATCAAGAGCGAGCGCGATAAATGAATGTCGAACAGCAACTCGCGCACGGCATCGTTTTGCACCTTGACCTGGTAAAGGTTCTGGAAAAACTCAACAACGCGCAGGCGAAAGAATTCGTCGAAGCAGTCCTGGAGGATCGTGGCATCGAACTCGATTGCGAGGAGTGCGAAATTAGGCAAAACACCGCAGATCAAGACATCGATGTTTTTCGTGGGCTAGAAGCGGTCTACGCCGAATTGCGGCGTGGCGAAATCGGGCCGGCGTGCCGCGAGTACATCCACGCGCACTTGGGTCGTATCTTGTGAGCGACCGCAAATTCATACTTCACAAAGCGGGCGACAAAACCCGCGAAAACGTGATGCTAAACATTCGCGAAACATTGAGTGCGTTGGATGGAAAGGAGGCGTGGGAAGTAGCGATCAAGCGCTACCGCAAACCACGCACGAACGATTCTAACGCCTACCTTTGGGCTGTGTGCTATCCAATTCCAGTACGCTCGCTCGGCTTCACCGCCGAGGAGTGGCACGAGGAAATGTGCATGCGGTTTTTCGGCAAGGTCGAAGTGCCGAAGCCGGGTGCTCCTGCGTCGCGGCCGTATCGCACGACGACGACGAACGAGTTTGGCGAGCGCGATGTGTTGCCAGGCAAGGAGTTTTGGGATTTCGTGGAATTTGTGCGGCAGCAATTCGCGCTGGCTGGCGTATTCATCCCCGATCCAGACCCGTTCTGGAAAGAGCAGCGCGAACGGACGGTCAAGTGAGGACAAAAAACGCCCGCAACATCGACGCCGACGAAGCCGCGTGGTTGGCCGACGTAAAATCGGTCCCATGCGTTTTTTGCGAGGCGAATCCGCCGGGCGAGGCGCATCACTGGAAGCAGGGGCGGCATTTCATCGCCATCGCTGCTTGCAAGAAATGCCACGACGCGCGAGTATGGCGCATCGGGAAAATGAGCGAGCAGGACGCGGCGAACGAAACGGTGCGTAGGGTCGTTCGCTTGCGGGCGGGGAAGGCGCAGATGGTCGCACCTAAACTGAAAAAGCAGCACGCCACGATGGGCTCCGACATCCTGCCGAAAATCGTTCCGCGTTCGGGGAAATGGTAAATGATGCGGCGAGACAAAGTTCCAGTGGCCTATGAGCGCAACCGGACATCATTCGGCTACACCGAAACAAGTCGCGGCCTAATTCAACACCTCGACGTGATCGTTGACGGCTACGTGCTCCAAGCGCCGGTCATGCTGAAACCGCGCGACCTGTCCAATAACGGGGCTTTCCTCGAACCAAAAATAAACCACGACGGTCGCTACCTGCACATGCTGCCCGGTGGCGTGATCGTCGTAGGACGCATGGCGTGAGTTACGCGCGGCGGGTGGACGAAAACCAGCGCGCCATCGTGCGTGCGCTGCGCCAGATTCCCGGCTGTCGAGTGTACGTGAGCAGCAGCGTCGGCGCTGGTTTTCCGGACCTGACGGTATTCTTTCGGGGAATGGTGTACTTCATAGAAATTAAGATCGTCGGTAAGCGCAGACGCCTCACGCCCGCGCAGGGCGATTTCCACGCCGAAGCGTTCGCTGGCGGCTATCGAATCCCCGTCGTCGAAACACCCGAGGAGGCCGTTGCCGTCGTCACGCACCCAGTCCATACTCGCCCGGCTTACCACCGAACGGAGGAACCATGCAGCACGCAACCCACCAACTGAGCAGCAGCGACGTTGCTGCTGCGACCACGCCGAACGCGGCGCAGCTTGCGCATCCGGCCAACCGACCGGGACCCGAAGCGCTCGCCGCCCTCGCCGACGCCGAGTCGCAGCACAACACCCTTGTCAACCAAGCACAGGAGCAGGCCCTTGTACAAACCGACGCCGAGTGACATCCACAATTTCCAGTCCCTTTTTTCTGTCCTGAAACAGAAATTCTCGTCAGGACCAATGCCCACGTCGATCAGTCTCGACGATGCGCACGCCGCGCCTACGCCCGCGCCACCTCCCGCTCCGAGCGTGCCTGCACCTGGCGCCACCGGCGCGCAGCAGCAGGCCAATGCGGAGGCTAACGCCACCATCCAGCAATCGGCGCCCGACACGGACGGCCTGTGCACGCTGACCGGCGTCACCAACGAATTGCTCAAGGGTCGCCGCTTCGCGCTCGACTACGTGAAGCAATCCTTCGACCAGGGCGACCGTCGTTTCTGGATCATCGCGTACGCCTGCGGCAACATGGAGTCCGAACTGTCCGGCGGGCTCGCCGCGATGGGCGTGGTGCCGACGGGCGTGGTATTCGACGTTGAGCGCCACGCGAACGGGACGTGGACGCAGACCGGCAACCACGAACTGGCGAATGCGTTCGCGGTGCCGGCGCGCTGCCAGACGAAAGAGGACGCGGTGGCGTGGATCAACACCCACGGTCCGACGCTCAACCCTGACGCCAACGGTGAAGGCTTCCATCCGTGACGCTTCCGCCGATTGGAATGATGCTCCAATTTCTCCCGGCCACTAACGGGCCGGGAGAGCCGATCATTCCGGCCATGGTCGTCGCCCACAACAACACGGGCGACGGCTTCCGGGTGTTGCTATTCATGATCGACGGACGCACGGCGTTTATCGACGATCCGAAAATAGCTGGCGAGGAGCCGATAGAGCGCCCGTACTGTCGTCCGGTTCCACCGTTCGATCCGCCGCGCATCATCGTGTCGGTACACCATCCGGTCAATTGAAAATCCTACTCGTCGAAGGGGAAACTATGTTCAACAAGCGAATTATGATGGCCACGCTCGCCGCTGGCTTGGCGTTTGCCGGTTTCGGCGTGTCGCCGTCGATCCTCGAGGCGGCCAAGCCGCCGGAAAGCCGCATCGAAGTCACGCAGCGCAAGCGCGTCAAGCAAAACCGCGTGCGCCTGCGCGAATCGTTCAAATTCCCGGGTCGCAAGGGCGATCCTGGTGTGCGCAAAAAGCACACCTCGCGCGTGAAGGGCCAGAAGCGCGCACGCGCCATCGCGAAGCGCCGCCGTGCGTAGGAATACTCTGTCGCGCTGGATCGAATTCGATTTGCAGAACCAGCGCTATAGCGAGCCGGTCAAGGTGGACGATGACGTTTTCACCGTCCACCACGCGCCGGATCGCAACGCCATCGAGTTTGCCGCGCGCATGGCCCGCAAGCTCGCCGAACGGGCTCCAGAAAAAAATAGTTGACGGCCACAAAAATTGTGGTACGCTTAAATTGTGGGTGCCGAAGATTACGGTTACTTCGACTGTTAATCGAGAGGTTGGTGGTTCGAGTCCATCCATCGGAGCGATCCGGTGTAGCTCAATTGGCAGAGCGCTAAATTTCCGTAGTCGTTTGTTGCCCCTCGAATTGTTTTGTGCGTGCCGAAAGGTGTCGGTTACTTCATCCCATAGCATGAGATGCCGAAAGGCTACCCGACCCCGCCCGTTGCCGCGTGAACAGACTTGTGAGTGCCGAAGATGCCGGTTACTTCTTGGTTGAAAGGCCGCGAGGCCTGCCCGTTCAAGTCGGGCTACCCGGTTCGCTTGTTGCCTCCCAAATAATTAAAACCACAGGAAACCACCATGCGTACGAACGTCGCACAGAAGCAGGAGCCGCAGTTCACTCACGAAGGCGCGCGCTCGCCGAAAATTTCGGCGGCCAAGGAACTGCGCCGGTCCGTCATGTGCTCGATGCTTTTCGAGGGCACGTTTTACGAAAGCGGCGAGGATCACGCCACCCGCCTGCGTGGCCTGATCGGCAAGACGTCGTTCGCCGAGGCCGCCGCCATCGCCATCGAAGCGCGCGAGAAAATGAAGCTGCGCCACGTGCCGCTGCTCATCACGCGCGAACTGATCCGGAACCACAGCGGGCGCCAGGTCGGCGACCTGATCGCGCAGGTGATCCAGCGCCCGGATGAAGCCGCCGAACTGCTCGCGATGTACTGGGCCGACGGCTCGCACACGGTGACCAAGCAAATGCGCATCGGCCTCGGTCGCGCGCTCAAGAAATTTTCCGCGTACCAGTTGGCGAAGTGGGACCTGCCGGGCTCGGTCGCGCTGCGGGACGTCCTGTTTCAGACGCACGCGCGCCCCATCAGCTGTACCGACACGCGGTTCACTCGCGACGAGCGGCGCCGCGACCGTGACCGTAAACACGGCTCGGCCTACGTGCTCAATTCGCACGAGCAGGTCTACAAGCAACTCGCCGAAAAGTCGCTGCCGACGCCGGACACGTGGGAAACGCAGTTGTCGGGCGGCGCTGACAAAAAGGAAACGTTCACGCGCCTCATCAAGGAAGGCAAGCTCGGCGCGCTGGCGCTCCTACGCAATCTGCGCGGCATGCTGGAGGCTGGCGTCAACGAAGACACCATTCGCTACGGCATTCTCAAAATGAGCACGGAGCGCGTGCTGCCGTTTCGCTTCATCGCGGCGGCTCGGCATGCGCCGCGGCTCGAGGATGCGCTGGAGCCGGCCATGCTCGCGTGCGTGGCCAATCTGGAGAAGTTGCCGGGCAAGACGGCGCTCCTGGTCGATCACTCGATGTCGATGGAGGGTACGGTGTCGGAGAAATCCGAAATCTCACGCTTCGACGCCGCCGCCGCGCTGGCGATGATCCTGCGCGACGCAGCTGAGCGCTGCCGCGTGTTCACGTTCTCCAGCGATTGCGTGGAAATCCCGCCACGACGCGGCTTTGCAATGCTCGAGGCGATCCGACAAGTGCGCAAGCCGGAAAGCACGCTGCTCGGCAAAGCGGTCAAGCATATCTACAACGTGTTCCCGGAATGCGACCGCATCATCGTCGTGACCGACGAGCAGTCGCAGGACCGGCCGCCGCAGCCGCGCGGTACGGGCTGGATCGTCAACGTCGGCACCTACAAAAACGGCGTGGCGTACGGCGCGTGGAACCAAGTGGACGGCTGGTCAGAATCGATCCTGGATTACATTCGTGCATACGAAGAAAACGCCTAAACCATCGGCCATCAAAAAGGCCCGCGAAGATGCGGGCCTCACCCAACGCCAAGCCGCGTACCTGATTGGTTATTCGGAGCGCACCTGGCAGGAATGGGAATCCGGCCGCCAGAAGATGCGGCCGGCGCTGTTCGCGTCGTTTCGTTCTGTTGTTGCTGGACCGTAGAATGGTGCGTGAGGCTGTTTGGATGGCCGCCTGCCTGTCACGCAGGATACCAGCGGGTTCGATGCCCGCACGCACCGCCATCGAGCGCTCTTAGGTGTGTCCGTAGCTCAATGGCAGAGCGCCGGGATGTGGCCCCGGACATGCGGGTTCGATTCCCGTCGGGCACCCCTAAGCGCGCTCCCCGATATGCAGCGACTGCACTCGCACCGCGAGCGCAAGTACCTGCGCCCGCGTGAGTGACGGATAGCTCACCTCCAGCGCGTGCAGCGCTTCGACATCCTCGGCCGAAAACCACACCTGGACCAATTTGTAGCCGTTCTGGCGCAGTTTTTTGCGGTGGGTGATGTAGCGTGACACTTTCGCTACGGCTTTCTTGGCGGCCTTCCTGCTCAAGCGATTTCTCCCCGAGCTTCGGCTAGCACGCGCGTGGCTCGCTCGAACCAATCACGCAGCTTCGGGGATTTCACTTCGTGCGCGCCCAAACCATCTACCACCTCAGCTAACAGGTCGCGCATGTCGGGGGTTTTTCGGATCAAAGGAGCCGTCGCTTCGCGCGGGCTATCCGCATCGGTGCCGTAGATGGAGCAAACCGGATAGGAATCGGCTCCTGTTATTTCGATGTAGCAATAGCGATTTCCCTCATGTAAGCCGCTGAACGTTTCTGCGACCCACGGTCCGGCGATAGGTTTCGCGCGCGGCGCGTGGTTTTCCTCTATGACCAGTTCACACATTTCGTTCTCCTGTGGTGGTGGCTTTATGAAAGTTCTTTCGCCCAACGCAGCGCGGCCACGATCCGGTCGCGCAGCGCGTCGTATTCGGCCTTTTCCTGTTCCGGTCCTTGCCGACGCATGCCCTGTTCGTCCATGACCGCCTGCGCTCTCTCGGTCAGCTTGGCGGTCAGTTCGCTTTCCTCGCGCTTCCTGGCTGCGTCGCGACGTTTGCTGTACTCGCTACGCCGTTCTTCGACTTCGGTCCACGTCGGCAGGTTGCCGGCGGATAATTGCTGCTCCACCAGTTCCAGTAGCAGTTCGTCGCGCGGACGCTGTGGCTCGTCGCTCCACCGGTTCTTTTTAGTCGGGTGAACCGACGGCGTTTTGGTGTACCGCTCGTTGGGCGACAGGTCGATATTGCCACCGTGCACGGCGCGCAACTCGTAACTCGGACCGTGACACCCGTGGTGGTGCATCGCGAAATATCCGCGCGGTTCGTCATCCACGAACACGTCGCGGAAACGGCGCGTCACATCCGCGCCAATTTTGACACCAAGGGCCGGCTTGCGTAGTTCGATGTTCATGCGTTCTCCTCAAAGTTTCGATTCAGGCGGCCAGCCGCACGTGAGGCTTTCGAGCGGTCCAGAAATCGCCCCAGTAGCCGATCAGCGCCATATGGGCGTAGCGGTCAACCTCGTGCGGCTCGATGCTGCGGATTGTTTCGATGTAGGCGCGCGCATCGGCTTTGATTTCGTCGCTGTAGTGGACTTCGACGAAAACGAACTTCGCCTGCGGCAGGCCGTCGATGCGGTTGTTGTATTCGTAGCTGTCGGTCATGCCGTCGAAGTGGCCGTATTGAAACCGGTGCGCGAAGCTTTCTATTTCCTTCCGCGCCGCCGGCATCAGGTCCTGTTTGATGTGCACGCGGATCGACGTTCCCATGCTGTAGGCTTCGCTCGTGACCTTCGCGCTGATGCCGTGCTTTTTCAGTTCGGCGCGAATCATGGCGGCGGCGGCTGCGTGCGTTGTCAACTGGCGCTTCATCTGCTAGGCTCCTGTGGTCGCTAGGTTTTCTCAACCTTCGAGCGTAGCATAGCAACAAACAGCGTAGCATGCAACGCGGGAATCAGGGTAATTACAATTCTTTACATTTGGGGCATCGAATGATTGTGGTCCTTCTCGTGTGCATCGTCTGCTGCGCGCTCGACGCGCGGCGTATTCGGATAGCCAAGCCGTGAGTGGCGCAGATAACCACGGCAGCAGCAGCGGCGGGCACCTCGCAACGGAGCCTTGCGCAACGACAACCCGTCGTGATGCGGCCGGAAAGGCGTCGGGAAGCGCGAAGCCTGTGGTGAAAACCAGCGCGCACCCGGCGCCGATCCGTTTGCCTGAGCGACCGCGATTGCGCCGCGTCGAACACCTTGGGATCATGTGCTGGCGCGGACAATTCCGCAGCACAACGGTTTATAACTTCTACGCCGACGGCTGCTATCGCATGCTGGTGAACGCGTGGATTCGCGACGGGAGCATGCACTGATGCCATTCACGCCACAGCAACTCAAAGACGCCGCGAGCCAGCGGCCGATCCGCAGCGACGAAGAATGTCGCGACCTCGAGGCGGACGACCTGCTCGCCTGGGCAATCCTCGACACCACGCACGACGTTTCCATGAAAATCGTGGTGCACGGGATGAATGGCGAGGGTCGCGAACTTCTGCGCCGGCTGCGCGCGTACGACATCGAGCAAAAGGCAAAACGCCTCGCCGCCGTCGCAGCCGCGGTGCTTTGATGGCCTCGAAAAAATCCAAACGCGGCGCCAACAAGCCACCCGAGCCCGAAAAGAAACCGGACGTCGAGCAAGGGCCAACCGACCCCAAGCTAGAAACCGTCCGCGTCATCATCGCGACCAACGTCCGCATGGCGGGACGCCCGAGCACGTACACCGAAGCCATTGCGGATGAAATCTGTGAGCGCTTGGGCAATGGCGAATCGCTGTTGCGGATTTGCAACGATCCGCATATTCCGTCGCGGTGGAGTGTGTTTCGGTGGCTGGATGAGCACGCAGATTTCGCCACAAAGTACGCGCGCGCACGCGAGATTCAGGCCGATTTCATGAACGACCTCATCAACGAAACGGCGCGGCTGGCGAACGCGATTAACGCCCCGGCCGTGCGCGTCCAGGTCGATGCGTACAAGTGGACGGCCGAAAAGCTCAAGCCGCGGGCTTACGGCAACAAGATTCAGCACGCCGATGCAGATGGCGGTCATCTGCCGGTGCCTTACTTTCAGATTCACGCGGGGCCGACGAAATGACGACGTACGGCGAATGGCGCGCACTCAATCACGACTGGTTTTGTCAGTGCGAAAAGTGCAAGGCGGCTTTCGGTGAGCTAGGCGATGCCGACCCGCTTGTGATCCAGCATCGCGAAAAAAAGCAGCGCATCATCGAAGACGCTCAAAAATGATTTCCGCACCCGAATGGCTCGACGAAACCGAACCGCCCATTCAGGGCTGGTGCGCGGGCGTGTATTTCGTCGGCCGTCCGGGTCCGCGCGGCGCGCATTACCTGGCCTGGTGCTGGTACAACGAGCCCGGCCGCAACTATGTCGTGCCGATTTGGCAGGACGTGCTTCGCGCGGCGAACGATGCATAGTCTGTCCGCCGACATTGCACTATCCGGCGAGCGATTCCCGCAGGCCGGTTGCTTATGCGACGTGTGCTGCATTGCGAGAGACAAGGTTGCCGCGTTCTACCGCGACCTCGACATCGAACTGGCCGCGCTCGCGCCGCAGGTCGGCACGGGCTTTCGCAGCCATCCGCTTTCGTGCTCGTGCGACGCCTGCCGCTGGTATCGCAAGCCGCGCGTGAGCGTGCCGCCAGACTCCAGCTACAAAGACTTGTAAAATGGGCGTTCGCCCGAACATCGACCTTTGGTTCCCGCCAAAGGTCATCGAGTGGGATGGCGGCCTGTTTCAGGCCTGCCGCTTCAAAATCCTCTACGGCGGCCGCGGTAGCGCGAAGTCGCACACCATCGCCCAGTACCTGATCCTGAAAGCCGTCGGCGAGCGGCACACGATCCTCTGCGCGCGGCAGGTCCAGAAATCGATCCGCAAGTCGTCAAAGGCGCTGATCGAAAAATGGATCAAGAAAATGGGCCTGTCGGCCTACTTCGACATCCAGCGCGAAGTGATTCGCTGCATCACGACCGGTTCTACCTTCGAGTTTTCCGGACTGCAGGATCACACCGCCGATTCGCTGAAATCGTTCGAGGGCGTGACGATCTGTTGGGTGGAGGAAGCGCACGCCGTGACCGCCGAGGCGTGGAACGTGCTGATTCCGACCATCCGCGAGTCGGGCTCGGAAATCATCGCCACGTTCAACCCGCAACGCGCCAGCGACTACGTGTGGGACCGCTTCGTGGCGCACGTCGATCCAGACGCCTGGGTGTGCAAACTCAACTGGCGCGACAACCCGTGGTTTCCGAAGGAACTGGAAACCGAACGTCTCAAGCTGAAAGCGCTCAACGCCGACCTGTACGAGCACATTTACGAAGGTGCGCTGCGTTCGGTCGCGGGCCTGCTGTTCAAGCGCAAGTGGTTCAACTGGTACACGCCGGCTGAACTGCCGAAGATAGACACGTTCTACATGGCGAGCGACTACGCCGGCGCCCCTGATCCAGAGGACCCCGACTCCGATCCGGACTTCACCGAGCACGGCGTGGGCGGCCTCAACTCGCAAGGCAATCTGTACTTGACCGACTGGTTTTCCGAGCAGTGCGACGCCAACGTGTGGATTCCCGGCGCGATCAAACTCATCCGCAAGCGCAATGTGCGTGTGTGGTTCGAGGAGAAGGGCATCATCCTGCGCAGCCAGGACTCGACCATTCGCAAGGCGCTGCGCATGCGCAAGGCGAGCGTGTTCCGCAAGCCCTTGGCGTCGGCCGGATCGAAGGCCGAACGCGCGCTCGGCTTCGCCGGCATGGCCTCGTTGGGGCAGGTTTATGTTCCACGTGGAACACCCTGGGCCGAGCGGCTGGTCAACCAGCTTTGCGACTTCACCGGCGAGGACGGAAAGGTGGACGACGGCGTGGACGTGTGCTCATTGCTTGCGCGCGGCATGGATTCGATGAAGAATGCCCGCGAGCCGGAGCCGGTGGAAGATTTGGGAACGCCGGGCTCCTACGCCTATCTGGACAATTACGAGCGGCGCGAAGCCGAGCGCAAGAAACGGTTCTTCCGATAACGGGGAAAGTATGGCCGATCTATCGTTTTCCGAAGCCGCGACCGCGGACGAGCCCGACAAAATTCCGCAGTCCGAAATCAAAGACGCGGAAAAGTGGGCGAAAACCGTTCGCGAGGCGCGCGCCTTCGACGAGAACGCGCGCAAGGGGTACGCGCGGGATCGCGCCTACGCCAAAAACGATTCGAGCCCGTACGAAGTAGACGTTCCGGTTGCTTCGAGCTACATCGACATCAAGACGGCGTTTTTGTACGCGCGCAACCCGGACTTGGACATCCAGCCGGCCGCAACCACCGAACCGCCGCCGATGGCCGACATCATGGAGATGGCGCGGCAGCAGATCGCGAAGGACCCGCGCACGCACCAGATGATGGAGCAGGTCGGCATTCAGGCCACGCAACAGGCCGAAATGAACCGACAGCAAGCCGTCAACGATGCCGCGCAGACGGCCATGGGCGACTCGACCGCGCCGAAGAATCTGCCCGCGCCGCAGCCGCCGCCGGAAATGATCGGCGAGATGGCTGCGCAAGCGTGGCTCAATGCAACCGTGAAAAAGCGCGCCAAGGAAATCATGGCGCCGTATCGCGAGCGACAGGCGCAGGCGAAGCAATTCGGCGACACGCTCGAGCGCGTCATCCGCAACCAGTGGCAGAAAGCGCGCTTGAAGAAAGCCGCGAAAAAGTGGGTGCGCTCGGCGGCGACCGTCGGCTGCGGCTGGCTCAAGGCCTCGTGGCAGGAGCGCCAAGGTTGGGACCCCGTGACGGCGAAGTTGATGGACGACGCCGTGGCGCAGGCCAATCGCATCGCTGCGCTCGAAGCGGAAATACAGCGCGGCGACGTGAAGGACCTAGAACTGGCCAACCAGGAACTGGCTGATCTTAAAACCGGCATGAACGAGAACGTGGAGCAGGCGGTAGACCGCTCGCTCGTGTTCGATTTCGTGCGTGCCGAAGACATCCAAGTGGCGCCCGGCGTGGACCTCGAGGACTACCTTGACGCGGAGTGGATCGATCACCGCGTGTACATGCCGCTCGACAAGGCGAAAGAAAGTTTCCCCGACGTCGCCGACCGCATGCAGCATGCGACGGTGTACTACCAGCGCAAAAAGGGCGAGACGGCCGACAAGGGCCGCAATTTGCAGCGCGAGGACTCGGGCTGGGACGCCAACGAAGCCGACCAGTTCACGACGGGCGGCATGATCGGCGGCACCGGCAAAGACAATCCGCACGTGTGCGTGCACGAAACGTGGGACAAAGTGGCGCATCTCGTGCGCACCACCATCGAAGGCCTCAAGGGCTACGCGTGCAAGCCGTATTTGCCCGATCCGGGCACGACGCGTTTCTACGGATTTTTCTACCTCGCGTTTCTTGAAGTGGACGGCGAGCGGCACCCGCAGTCGTTCACTGAGCGCAGTCGCAAGCTCCTCGACGAAGTGAACCGCCAGTATTCGGCGTTCGCCGAGCATCGTCGCCGCTCCGTGCCGAAGACGGCATTCAACGCGGGCGACCTGTCGAAAGAAGAAGCCGAGAAAATAGAGAAGGGCGGCACGCAGGAATTGATCGCTTTGCGGCCCACCGATCCGGCAGCGAAAATCAGCGACCTCGTGCACACGATCACGTACGCCGGCATCGACAAGGCGCTGTACGACGACAGCAACACGTTTCAGAAGCTGGAAATCAACTGGGCGATTCAAGAAGCGCTCGCGTCAGGCCGCAACCCCGTGTCGAAGACGGCCACCGAGGCGGAAATCCAACAGGCTGGCACCGGCGCGCGCACCTCGGCCGAGCGCGATCCCATCGACGTGGCCATGGACGAAATCGCCGTCTATACGGCCGAAGTCGTTTTGCAAAAAATGTCGCTCGACGAAGTGAAAGACGTGGTTGGCCCATGGGCATTCTGGCCGCAGGGCATGACCATGACGCAGTTGCCGCTTCTGCTCACCATCCAGATCGATGCGGGATCGACCGGCAAGCCTGACACCGTGCGCCGGCAACAGGCCTGGAGCATCACGTTCCCAGTCATCAACAGGGCCATCGAAGAAATCGGCGCGCTGCGTCAGTCCACGCCCGACGACATCGCCGATTGCAAGGAAGAATTGCTGGTCGAAACGCTCAATCGTTCCGGCGAACGGCTCGAGCCCTCGCGATTCGTGCCGCCGCCGCCATCGCAGGAGCCCGGCAACATGCCGAGCATGCCCGGAATGCCAGGCGGGATGCCGCCAGGCGGCGCGCCGAATCCCGTCGCGCAAGTGCCGCCGTCGAAATCGACCGCCAATCACACGCCGCGGCCACTGCACGCACCGCCGCCCACTCCAAACCCGCAAGTCCCGCCGATTCCGCACGGAGGCCACGTCAACGGCCTGCCGTTGCCCGGCGTGAGCGCGTAACCCACGAAAAACCACAATTTTCCACAGGAGAGAACCATGCACGTCGAAGGCGAAAACACTGAAATCGACGACACGCTGCACCCATCGGCCGATCAATCCGCCGATCAGGTGCGCGACGACGCGCCGAGCGGCGATGACATCGACACCAGCGGCAAGTCGCCGTTTCGCGTTGGCGTCGAAGCCGAGGTAGCCGGCGCGGAACCGCCGAAAGTCGCGCCAAAAGTCACCGGCGCGACGGGACCTGCGCCAACCAAAGGCGCCACGGGACCCACTGGGCCGACCGCTGCAGCAGGTCCGACGGGCACGACGGGTACGACCGGCGCCACGGGCACGACCGGCGCGCTGTCGCCCGAGGAAAAGGCCAAGGCCGAGCAGAAAGCGGCGGTGGACAAGGAAATCAAGGACCTCGGCATCAAGAACCGCGCCGCGCAGGACCGTTTCCGCGCGCTCACCTCCGATTCGCTGGAGTTGAAGGAACTCAAAAAGACGCTGCCGGAAATCCAGGACAAGGCGGTGCGCCAGGAACGCATGATGGCCGTGCTCGAGGACACCGGCGCCACGCAGGAGCAGTTGGGAACGTCGCTGAAATACATCAAGGCGATCAATTCGCAGGACCCCGCCAAGTTGCGAGAAGCGTTCGACTTCATGCTGTCCGAAGCGCGCGCGCTCGGTAAGCATCTTGGCCTGCCGATTGAGGCCGTGGACCCGCTCGAAGCGCATCCGGACCTGCTCAAGGATATTGAGGAAGGCGACATCACGCGCGAACGTGCGCTGGAACTGGCGCGCTCGCGCTCGGCCACCACGATCACGGCCGCGCGCGACCAGCGTGCGCTGCAAACGCAGCAGCAAAAGGCCGACCACGACCGCGCCGTGCAGCAGGCGATGTACGACCTCACGCAATTCCAGAACATTACCGCTCCGCTGGATCGCGATTTCGAGCGCAAGCTGGACATGATGGCGCCGTTCATCGAAACGCTGAAAACCCAAGTGCATCCGTCGAAGTGGCTCGACGAATTCAAGCGCGTGTACACGGCGCTGAAAGTGCCGACGCCCGCGCCTGCGCCCACTGCAGCGCCAGCACCTTCGCGCGCGCCGTCACCCGTGCGTCCCAACGGCGGCGTACCGATGGCGCAGGGCGTGCCGAAAGACGCGCGCCAGGCGTTTCGTGTCGGCGCAGCCGAAGCCGGCGCGCGCTTCGCCGGAGAATAAATTTCAACGACGAGGAGGTGATTGACGCGACGGGCGGGCTCCTTCGGGAGCCCACTTCGTTTCGCAAAGTTTGACACGCGAAAAAATCCCGCGTAGAAATCGCGCCAAGGGTCCAGCGTAGCGGAGATCGCGTCCCGCACCCTCACCGCGTAGCGTTAGCCGGCGTCGCAACCGGTAGCACGAATATCGGCATCGTGCCCCGACCCGCGGAAAGTGAACTGTCCTTTCCATCCATTTCGGGGTTTCTCACATGCCTATTACCGCCGCACAATTGCAGGCCGGCGCCAACTATCAACTGATGTCGTATGCGGAAAACGATCCCATCGACCAGTTCACGCCGGACATGCCCTTCTCGCGCTGGCTGATCGCGCACAAGAAGGATTCGGTCTACTCCAACGGCATCTTCAACGAGAAGGTGCGCATTTCCAATTCGTCGAACTACCAGAACTACAGTTACGACGATCAGGTCACGTACAACGTGAAAGACACCGTTCGCCTGGCGCCGTATCAGCACTACGAAGCGCACGACGGTTTCACGATGAACGAAACCGACCTCGCCAACAACGGCATCGTCATGACCGACGACAAAAATGCCGTGATGACGGAATTCGAGGAACAGCAGATCGTGGACCGCCTCGCGGAAAACTACGAGACGCTGAAAACAGGCTTTCAGGAAAACTGGGACCAGGAAGTGCACCTGTCCGGTGCGCAGAATGCGAAGGCCGTTCCTGGCCTCGACGCGCTGATTTCCACGACGCCGACGGTGGGCGTGGTCGGCGGCCTCGATCCGGCGGTGTACACGTTCTGGCAGAACCGCATCAACCTGCAGATCAACACCGGCACGGTCGGCAACGTGGTCCAGGCGATGGAAAAAACCTGGCGCGACTGCATTACCATCGGCAAGAAAAAGCCGGACTTCATCCTGGTCGGCCAGAAGTTCCTCGACGCGTACCGCAACGACGCGCCGCAGAACATCAACCGCCAGATTCAGTTGGCCGGCAGCGATGCAACGCCGAAGGGTGGCTTTGAAATCGACAACGGTTCCTCGACGGTCTACTTCAAGGGCGTCGAACTGATTTGGGACCCGATGTTCGACATCCTGCAGGCGCTGTACAACCCGACGATCCCGTGGGACAAGCGGTGCTACTTCCTCAACTCGAAGTCGCTCATCCTGCGCCCGTTCAAGGGCCGCTGGATGGTCAACCGCAAGCCGCCGCGTGTGTACG
>Ga0157379_10001006_pt1 | contig 22858 bp, 24 predicted proteins | sample S25metaG_FD_121802 | JGI IMG/M metagenome (GOLD analysis project Ga0157379, IMG submission 121802) | Switchgrass rhizosphere microbial communities from Kellogg Biological Station, Michigan, USA - S2-5 metaG | ecosystem: Host-associated > Plants > Roots > Rhizosphere > Soil | place: USA... | reverse complement strand
GGAGGACTCCGCCTGCTGGCCGCCTTCCTCCAGCGCGACCTCGATGTCCTCGAGCGACGCGAGCTCCTGCAGCGTGGTGCCGCTCGCCTCGATGACCTTGGCGATCGCGTGGCCGAGCTTGTCGTCCTCGACGACGACGGGCTCCACCGGCAGGTTGCTGCGGAACCGGACTTCCTCCAGCGCCTGGAGGTTCGCCGGATCGGACGTGGCGACGTAGAGGCGATTGCCGCGTTTGTACAGCGGCAGAACCCGCCGCGTCTGGGCAACTTTCGGGTCGAAGAACGACTTGTCGATCAGTTCGAGTTCGAACGAATTGAGGTCGAACAGCGGCACGCCGAACGCGCGTGAGCCGAAGACGGCCAGCTGCTGGGCGGTCATCCGCTTGCCCGACAGCACCTGCTCGACGAACGTCACCCCTGCGGTTTGCGCCTGCGACTGGAGCGCCTCGGCGTCGTGCTCGGACATCACGCCGTGTTGCGCGAGCGCGCGGGCAAGGCCGCTGATGTTGCGGGTGGCGACGTGCGTGGCCATGGCGTTAGGCGATCAATCCTTCTGCGGTTGCGGGCCGGACCGCGCGTTTGGCCCGGCACCCGGGCCGGCGGCACCGGCAAGAATCAAATGTACAAGCAATTCTTGTGCCGTACATCCATTTTTTGAGCGTAATCGTAGGTTTATTCCATTTGCATGAAAATTAGCTTGAAGATGATGCCCGCTCGGATTGGGTTTGTAAAGGCGCTGAAGCGCGTCCGACGGGCGCCAGCAGACGGACGACCTTGACCGCGCGGTCGACCGTCTGGAGGATCTCCACGCCTTGCCCGGCCAGGCGGAAACTGATGCCGGCGTCCGGAATGTCGCCCAAATGCTCGATGATGAGCCCATTGAGCGTTTTGGGACCATCGAGCGGGAACTGGGTTCCGAGGCGCCGGTTGAGGGCGCGCAGCAGCGTCATTCCGTCGACGACGACGCTGCCGTCGGGCTCGCGGCGGAACGTATCGGCGCCGCCTGGCGCTTGCGTGGTGAATTCGCCGATGATCTCTTCGACGATGTCCTCGATCGTCACCAGCCCCTGCAGCTCGCCGTATTCGTCCACCACGAGGCCGAGGCGCTGTCGATCGGCCTGGAACTGCTGCAACTGCGTCAGCAACGGCGTTCCCGCCGGGACGAAATAGGCGGGGCGCAGCAGCGGGCGCAGCCGCTCGGCGTCGATCTCGCCCGTCTGTTGCAAATGCACGACACTCTTGAGCGGAAGGACCCCGAGGATGTTGTCGAGCGAGCCTTCGTACACCGGCACCCGCGAATGGTAGGACGTGGCGAGCTGCTGGCGCAACAGCGCGGGCTTTTCGGCGAGGTCGAGCGCATGAATCTGGCTGCGCGGGGTCATCACGTCGTCGACGCCGATCGCTTCCAGGTCCATGAGGTTGGCGAGCATCGTCCGGTGCTTGCCGCGAAAATACTGGCTGCCCTCGAGCACGAGCGAGCGCAGTTCCTCCTGCGTGAGCGTGGAGCCGGATTCGGATGTGCTCTTGATGCGGAAGAGCTTGAGCAACCCCTGCACGAAGAGGTTGATGAACGCGACGACCCAGACAAAGGGCGGCTTCAAGAGCGGCGTGAGCGCGTAGGCCGCGACGGGCGCGATGCGGTCTGCGTGCGCCGCGCCGACGACCTTGGGCGTGATCTCGGAAAAGACGAGGATCAGGAACGTGATCGCGAGGGTCCCCAGCGCGAGCGCCAGCTTGCCTTCGCCGAACAGGCGCGCGCTCAGCACGGCGGTGAGCGTGGCCGCTGCGGCGTTGATGAGGTTGTTGCCGAGGAGGATGACGCCAAGCAGCTTGTCGGTCTGCGCGAGCAGCGCGAGCGCAAGCTTGGCGCCGCGGTTGCCGCGCTGCGCGTTGTGCTTCAAGCGGTAGCGGTTGACCGCCATCATCGCCGTCTCGGCGACGGAGAAGAACCCCGAGGCGATCAGCGAGACGCAGAGCGCGACGACGAGAGCGTCGGACGAAATTTCATCCACGGCGGGCGGAACTCCGAGCGGGAGCGACGAGTATTCGGGCGGCGAACGCCAGTGTCAATTCGGCCGTTCTACCGATTGAGCAGGACTTCGAGCACGAACTTGCTGCCAAGATAGCCGAGCACGAGCAGCAGCGTCCCGGCAAGGGTCCAGCGCAGCGCCGTGCGCCCGCGCCAGCCGTACCGCGCGCGGCCGAACAGGAGGATCGCGAACGTCAGCCAGCCGGCGACCGAAAACACGTTCTTGTGCGTGAAGGTCACCGGCTTGCCGAAGAGCTGCTCCGAGAACAGGAAGCCGCTTCCGAGCGCGAGCGTGAGCAGCACGAATCCCCCGCCGATCAGCCGGAAGAGGTACCGCTCGAGCGTGAGGAGCGGCGGCGTCTCGCTCATGGATTCGGCACCGCCGCGCAGGCGCTTCTCGAGACCGGTCAGCATCAGCGCCTGCAGCGCTGCGACGACGAAGAGCGCGTAGGCGACGAGCGCGATCGCGATGTGCACCGTGGCCCAGGGGGCATCCGCATAGGGAAACCGGTGGGGGCTTTCGCCGAACGTGTGAATGAGCACGCCGGCGGCCGCCATCGACAGCACCACCGCGGCGACCTGCGGCAGGACGCGGAACAGCCCCGAGGCCCAGGCAATGAGCGCGGCGAGGCCGGCCACCAGCGACAGCGCATTCGAGAACGAGAGGTCGAGTCCGTCCGGGTTGACGATCGCGCGGACGAGGACGACGGCGTGCAGCGCCAGCGCGAGCGGCACGAGCGCGCCGAAGGCGGCGGTGCGGCGCGGTGCCCCGGCGTGGGGCCAGCGCACCCAGGCGGCGAGCGCGTACAGGGCGGCGACAGCGAGGTGAAGTAGAATCATCGACTCGATTCGCGCGGCCGACGGCGCGCGCGAAGTCCCCAGTTTACAGGCAGGCGCTCGAGCGCCTGCGGAACGCCCACCATGCTCGACAACCTCACGACGCGCCTCTCGCGCGTGGTCAAGACGCTGCGCGGCGAAGCGCGGCTCACCGACGCCAACATCCAGGACGCGCTCCGCGAAGTTCGCCTCGCGCTGCTCGAGGCCGACGTCGCGCTTCCCGTCGTCAAGGACTTCATCGCGGCGATCCGCGACAAGGCGCTCGGGGCGGAGGTCGTCGGCTCGCTGACGCCTGGCCAGGCGCTCGTCGGCATCGTCCAGCGCGAGCTGGCGGCGCTGATGGGCGGCAGCGCGCAGCCGCTCGATTTCGCCACGCAGCCGCCGGCAGTGATCCTGCTCGCGGGCCTGCAGGGTGCCGGCAAGACGACCACCGCCGCGAAGCTGGCCCGCCTCCTGTCGAAGGAGCAGAAGAAGAAGGTGCTGGTCGTCTCGGCCGACGTCTATCGCCCGGCCGCGATCGACCAGCTGAAGTCGCTGGCGACGCAGGTCGGCGTCGACTTCTTCCCCTCGACCCCGGACGACAAGCCGGTGGCCATCGCGCAGGGCGCGCTCGACTGGGCGCGCCGCCACTATCACGACGTCCTGATCGTGGACACGGCGGGGCGCCTCGCCGTGGACGAGGCGATGATGCGCGAGATCGCCGAGCTGCACGCGGCAGTGAAGCCGATCGAGACGCTGTTCATCGTCGACGCGATGCAGGGCCAGGATGCGGTCAACACCGCCCGCGCCTTCCGCGATGCACTGCCGCTCACCGGCGTGATCCTTACGAAGCTCGATGGCGACGCCCGCGGCGGGGCGGCGCTCTCGGTGCGGCACGTCACCGGCGCGCCGATCAAGTTCGTCGGCGTCGCGGAGAAGGTCGACGGCCTCGAAATCTTCCACCCCGACCGGATGGCGTCGCGGATCCTCGGCATGGGCGACGTGCTGTCGCTGATCGAGGAGGCGCACCGCAACGTCGACGTCGAGGACGCGAAGAAGCTCGCGAAGAAGGTCAAGACCGGCAAGGGCTTCGACCTCGAGGACTATAAGGCGCAGATCGGCCAGATGCGCAAGATGGGCGGCCTCCAGGGCATGCTCGACAAGCTGCCGGCGGAACTCGCGCGTGCCGCGCAGTCGACGACCGTCGACGAGCGCAAGATCGCCCGCATCGAAGGAATCATCAATTCGATGACGCGCGAGGAGCGCGTCAAGCCCGAGCTCATCAAGGCGTCCCGCAAGCGCCGGATTGCCACGGGCGCGGGCGTGTCGGTCCAGGAGGTCAATCAGCTCCTGAACCAGTTCGAGCAGACGCAGAAGATGATGAAAATGGTTGCCAAGGGGGGCATGCAGAAGCTCATGCGCAACATGAAAGGCATGTTCCCTGGGGGAAGGTGACGCGCGCGTAATCGGGGCCGCCGGTGGGGCCGTCGCGCCGACCGCTCGGATTTTGGGCGCGCTGTACGGTACATCGCGCTGGATTGGCCGACGATCGGGCAATTTTGGGCGACATTCGTGACAATTGCGCCGCCGCCCGGCGACAAAAGCGAGCGCTGACGCCACCCGCCCATCGCCAGCGCCACGCTGCGGCGCCCGAGCGAATCGCTCGACGAATCAACGTTTTTGCAATACAATAATCGGCTTTTCTCCGCTCACACCCGGATACTTCGATGGTCGTCATCAGACTCGCTCGCGGCGGCGCCAAAAAGCGCCCCTTCTACAACGTCGTCGTCGCCGATTCGCGCAACCGCCGCGACGGCCGGTTCATCGAACGCGTCGGCTTCTACAACCCGGTGGCCGCCGAGCGCGAGGAAGGCCTGCGCATCGCGCACGATCGCGTCGCCTTCTGGACCGAGCGCGGCGCCAAGCTGTCCGACACGGTCGCGATGCTCGTCAAGCGGGCGGCCACGGCCGCCAGCGCACCCGCGCCTGCGCCCGCGCAGCCGGCGCCCGTGCAGCCGGCCGCCTGATACGCCACCCAGCGCGACAGCAGCGGCGCGCGCGTACGTCGCGATGGGGCGCATCGGTGCTCCGTTCGGCGTGCACGGTTGGGTGCGGGTGACGCCCTGGTCGGAGGACGCCGGCGCGCTGGTCGCTCACCGGACGTGGGCAATGCGCGAGACGGCAGTCGACGAGTGGCGTGATGTGGAAGTGCTCGAGGCCAAGCAGCAGACGCCCGGCATCGTGGCGCGCTTCGCGGGCGTCGAGTCGCGCGAGGCGGCTGCAGCGCTGCGAGGGCGTGAGGTAGGACTGCGGCGCGATGCGCTGCCGCCGCCCGCGGAGAACGAATACTTCTGGACCGACCTCGAAGGTCTCGAAGTGATGAATCGGTCGGGCGTCTCGCTGGGACGCGTAGCGGGTGTGGCGGGCAACGGCGCGCACCCGATCCTGCGGGTCGCGGCGGAGGAAGGGGCGGAACGCCTCATACCTTTCGTGCCGGCGTACGTGGACCGCGTGGACATGACCGCGGGGCGGATCGAAGTGGATTGGCAGGCGGATTACTAGCGGCGGCAGCGTCGGGCAGCGACGCGGGGACGCACCATGCGCATCGACGTCGTCACGCTGTTCCCGGAAATGGTGCTGCACGCAGCGGCCTTCGGTGTGACGGGGCGCGCATTGCAGCGCGGATTGTGGCGTCTTCACGTGTGGAACCCGCGGGACTTCGCGACCGACGCGCACCGCACGGTGGATGACCGGCCGTACGGCGGTGGACCGGGGATGGTGATGCTGCCGGGCCCGCTGACGCAGGCGATCCGCGCCGCGCGCGAAGCGCAGCGGGCCGACGGTGTCGGCGAATCGCGCACGCTGCATCTGACGCCGGCGGGTGTCCCGCTGACGCACGCAGGGGTGATGAGCCTCGCACGCCGCGATGCTGCTGGGTACGTGGTGATCGCAGGGCGGTACGAAGGCATCGACGAGCGGGTGGTCGCGGCGGAAGTGGACGAGGAGATCGCCATCGGCGATTTCGTCGTGTCGGGTGGGGAGTTGCCGGCGCTGATGCTGATGGACGCCGTCGCGCGGCAGCTGCCGGGCGCGTTGAACGATGCGGAGTCCGCGGCGCAGGAGTCATTCGTCGACGGGCTCCTCGATTGTCCGCACTACACGCGGCCCGACGTGTTCGAGGGCCAGGCAGTGCCGGCAGTGCTGATGTCGGGCAATCACGCCGAGATCCGCCGCTGGCGGTTGGCGGAAGCGCTTGCGCGCACCGCCTTGCGCCGGCCGGGGTTGATGTCCGGCCGAACGCTGACGAAGGAAGAGCGTGAACTGCTCGAGCGGCACCGGGCAGCGGCAACGGAGTGACGGGCTCGCCGCCGGAGGCGGGCGTGGCGCGGAGCAAGTGACAGGGTGGGAGACGGAAGGCAACGAGAAACGAGAACGGATCGTCCGGAGCAGGCGCATGGCGCAGGGGTTTGCGCCGCGCGAGGCCGGCGGTCCCCGCATCGCGCATCAGGGGGCGCCCTGCGCTGCGCGCAATGGGTTACGGACCCGCATCATCGATGGAGACCACGCCATGAACATCATTGAAACGCTTGAGCGGGAAGAGATTGCCCGCCTCAACAAGACGATCCCCGAGTTCGCCCCCGGCGACACGGTGATCGTCAACGTCAACGTCGTCGAAGGCGAGCGCAAGCGCGTCCAGGCGTACGAGGGCGTCGTCATCGCCAAGCGCAACCGCGGGCTCAACTCCGCCTTCACCGTGCGCAAGATCTCGAGCGGCGAGGGCGTCGAGCGCACGTTCCAGACCTATTCGCCGCTGCTGGCGTCGATCGAGGTGAAGCGCAGGGGCGACGTCCGCCGCGCCAAGCTCTATTACCTGCGCGGCCGTTCGGGCAAGTCGGCCCGAATCCGCGAAAAGCTGACCGCACGCGACACCTCCAAGGGGGAGTGACGCGCTCGCGCGCATCGGCGCAACCTGCCGAAGCGCGGCATCGAAAGCGGCCCTCCGGGGCCGCTTTCGCTTTTTGTTGCGGCGCAGCGCCGGGTTGCGGGAACAGGGCGCGGATCTTGCTCTTTCCTGAATTGTCCCGGCGGCGGATAGGCTGCCGGCCGGGCGCATAATCGGGATTTTCAGCGCGTTAAGCATGAAGGCGACGCTCTACGATGCGCTCGGCGTTCAGGCCGCAGCCTCCGACGAGGAGGTGCGGGCGGCGCTGCGTCGCCTGATCCGCAAGTACTACGCAAAAACGCGCGATGGTCAGGGCAACGTCGAGGAGGCGCTGCGCTTCATCAATCATGCCAGTCGCATACTGGGCGACGGCAGCCGGCGCGCCCACTACGACGAGGAGCTCGCCTTGTCCGCGGGCACGGCGGAGCAGAAGATCGCCCACGTCGTCGAAAATGCGATCGCCGATTCCGGCGAGCAGACCGACGTGCACAGTGCGCCGCTGCCCGTTGCGCCGCAACTCGAGGATTTTCTCGATACCACCCCGGCGGGCAAGCCGCCGCCGGAGGCCACGCTGCACCACCCGGGGCTGACCGAGCGCGTCGCTTCGTCGGTGCGCTCCCCGTTCGTCGCCGTTGGCCTCTGCCTGCTGTTCGGCGGCTTCCTGGTGGCAGCGATCGTCTACGTGACGCCCCCGGACGTGATGGCGGTGGCGAAGCAGGTGCTTGTCTGGGCCACGGTCGCACTGCTGGTGCTCACCATCGTCTACGGTCTCGTCCACGGTGCCGCGTACAACCGCGCCCGCCCGTCGAACTCGCAGCTCGGCCTGCAGCCGCAGACGGATCTCGCGATCCTCAACTGGCGGCGGGAAAAAAGTGTCTTCATGGGCGCGAGCCAGCCTGCGGAGGACGCGTCGTGGATTTTCCAGCTCCGGATGGCCGAGCTCGAGCGCGAGAAGTCCGGCCGGACGAGCGAGCCGCGGCCGTGGAACCGTCTCGGTGCGCGTCTTTTCGATTACGCGATCTGGGGCCTGATGCTCGCGCTCCTGCTTTCCGAGCTGCGCGGCGCCGGTGCCTTCAGCGCGCCGGTCGCGTATTGGCTCGGGCACCCGCTGGTGGCGCCGGTCCTGATCACCGTGACCTTCATTCCGCTCGAGGCGCTGCTGATCGCAGCGCTCGGCACCACACCGGGAAAGTGGCTGTTCGGCGTCTACCTGCAGTTCTCGATATCCGACGCCTATGCGCGGCGGGACGTCGCGGCGCAGATCCGGCGCGGGCTTTCCCGTTCGCTGCGGGTCTGGTGGAAGGGCATGGGCTGCGGCATTCCGATCGTCGCGCCGGTGACGGTCGCGTTGTCCTACGAGCGCCTCGCGCACGACCAGGAGACCGAGTGGGACTTTGCCGAGGATTGCCTCGTCACGCACGGCCCGCCCGGCATGCTCAATCTCGCCACGGGGGTCCTCGGGCTGGCCGCCATGGTGTGGCTCTACGCCGTGGCGTGGAACCAGCCGATGGCCGATGCCGTGAACATCGTGCGCACCGGCGTCGCCCGCACGGTCCCGATGCTGACACCGCTCCCCGGCAACGCGACGGACCGCGGCCGCATCGTCGCTGCGCCGCATTCCTCGACCACTGCGTCCACAACCGCAGGCGTGGCGACCCTTCCGGCGCCCGCATCCGTCGCGGCGCCGAAGCCCGGCGCGCCAGCCGTGGGGGCGCCCATCGACCCGGATATCGACGCGCTGCTCGCGGAACGCCGTGGCCGGATGGACGCGCTGCGGCTCGAAGGCCCGCGCATGCTGCGCGCCGGCAACTTCCGCCGCGCGGCTGATCTGTGTCATGACTGGGCGGATCTGGAACTCGGCAGCACCGATGCCTGGCGCTGCCTCGGCGACGCGCAACAGGGCCTCGGCAACTACAAGGAGGCACTCGCCGCGTACCGCCGCGCGAAGCAGCATGACCCGAGCGACCGCTCGCTCGACGCGGCGATCGACCGCGCCGAGCGCGGCATCATCACCGACTTCGTCTCGCGCTACCGACGCTGACCGTCCGCCGTCAGGCGGCGAGCGCGATCCACAGCGGCAGCGTGACGGCCGCGATCAACGTCCCCGTCGAGATCAGCAGCGCCACCGGCCCGCCGCTGGCGTTCATCTGGACGGCCAGGATGTAGGCTGACGGCGCCGTCGACACCGCTGCGAGCGCCACGGCGATCTGCCGCTCGAGTGGCGCGAGGCCGAGCGCGCGCGCGAGCGTCACGGCAACGAGCGGGACGGCGGCCAGCTTCACGGCGCTCCACCACACGAGCGCCCGCACCGGCAGCGTCGTGTGCGAGAGGCGGAGGCCGGCGCCTACAGCAAGCAGGCCCAGCGGCACGGCCGCCGCCGCCAGCAGGTCAAGGATGCGCACGGCGAGCGCCGGCACCGGCACACGCAGCGCGTTCCAGCCGATGCCGAGCACGCAGGCGATCACCAGCGGGTTGCGCGCAACCTCGACGACGATTCGCGCCCCGCGGCCGCGCGCGAGCATCGCGACTGCGGCGACGTTGACGACCGGCACGAGCAGGCCGACCAGCAGGCCCATTGCCGCCACGCCGTCGGCGCCGCCGATGCGCGCCGCCGCCGCGAGCGCCACATACGTGTTGAAGCGGAAGCCGCATTGGAAGCAGGCGGCGAATGTCGCTTCCGGCAGGCGGAACAGCGGCTGCGCGAGCGCCGACAGCAGCATGCCGGCGGCCGTGAAGCCGAGGCCCACGACGGCGAGCATTCCCATGTCCGTGACCGCGCGCGGCGACAGCGCGAGCGAGCGGAAGAGCAGCGCGGGAAAGAGCACGAAGTACACGAGCCGCTCGAGCCCCGCCCAGAAGGCAGCGTCGAAGAGCCGCATGCGCGCGAGCGCCGCGCCGAGCGCGATCAGGAGGAAATCGGGAAGGAGCAGCAGTGCGGCATTCACGGCGTGGGCGCGAATGACCGCGGGAGAATCACCGCCGGCGCATCAGGAACCAGAACGCGCCGTCCGCCTCGCCGTGCTCGACGAGCTCGTTGCCCGTCTGTCGGGCGAACGCCTGGAAATCGCGCACGCTTGCCGGATCGGTGGCCGTGATGCGCAGCGTCTGTCCCGAGCGCATGTCGTTCAACGCCTTTTTCGTGCGCAGGATCGGCAGCGGACAGTTGAGACCGCGGGCGTCGACTTCTCGATCGGCTTGCAGCATGAGGTGTTCCGGTGAAGCGGCGGCGCGATTATAGCAACGCAGCGCCTGCAACCGCGGCGCTAGCGGCGGATGCGCTTCACCAGGTCGGTCGTCGAGCGATCGTGGCGGAACGGTATGGCGACGAAGTGGCCGCCGGCTGCGAGCACTTCGGCGGCGCCCGCGGTCGTCGCCGCTGTGTAGTCGCCGCCCTTGACGAGGATCTCGGGCAACCCTGCGGCGATCAGCGCGCGCGGCGTGTCGTCGTCGAAGGCAATCACCAGGTCGACACAGCCGAGCGCGGCGACCACGGCCATGCGGTCGTCGAGCGCGTTGAGCGGCCGGTCGACGCCCTTCCCGAGCCGCCGCACCGACGCGTCGGAATTGACGGCGACGGTGAGCGACGCACCCAACGCCCGCGCCTGCTCGAGGTACGTGACGTGGCCGCGATGGAGGAGGTCGAAGACACCGTTGGTGAAGACGCGCGGGCGCGGCAGCGCGGCGAAGCGCGTCAGCGCATCCGCGGTGGCAGCGATCTTGGCCGGGTAGCGCGGCTCGGGAATCACGACCGCGTCAGTTGATGTATTCGAACAGCTTGACCACGCGCACGACGCCGGTGGTGGTGCTAGCGATCTGCGCGGCTGCGTCACCCTCGTCGTGACGCACGAGGCCCATCAGGTAGACGATGCCGCGCTGCGTGACCACCTTGACGTGCGTCGTCGAGAACTTGTTCGCCTCGACGAAGCGCGTCTTGACCTTCGACGTGATGAACGTGTCGTTCGAGCGCACCGACATGTCGGCGTTCGGGCCGACGGCGAGCTCGTTGTGGACGATGCGTACCTTGTCGGTGTTCTTCGCGAGGTTGCCGATCGACGAGAAGATCTCCGGCGTGGGCACTTCGCCGGAGAGCAGCACGACGCCGTTGTAGCTGGTCGCGATCGCGTGCACGCTCTCGCCGTACTGCGAGTTGATCGCGTTCGATATCTTGAGCTCGATCGCCTCGTCGTCGGCCTGCGCGCCCACCGAGCGCCGATCGGTGGCGACGAGCGCCGTGCCGCCAACGGCGCCGGCGACCATGACCGGCACGCAACCCTGCAGCAGCGCGGCGGCGAGCATGCCCGCCGAGAGTAAGGATGCAAACCAGCGTGCGTGGATCATGCGACGGCCTCCTCGGACTGCGATTGCACCGGCGCTCTGGTGCGCGCCGCCGGCGTCGTTCGTGTATCGGTACGGCCGGCGCAGCGCCTCCGGCGCGACCGGCTCACTCCTCGTCGCCCAGCAGCGTCGCGTCGATGGCGTCGCAAAGGCAATGGATGACGAGGAGATGGACTTCCTGGATGCGCATCGTCCGGGCGTGCGGAACGCAGATATGGACGTCCTCGGGCGCAAGAAGTTCACCCAGCCGCCCGCCGCCCTTCCCCGTGAGTGCGACCACGCGCATTTCGCGCTCGTGCGCGGCCGTCACGGCGGCCGTGACGTTGGGCGAGTTGCCGGACGTCGAGATCGCGAGCAGCACGTCACCCTTCGCGCCGAGCGCGCGGACCTGCTTCGCGAAGACCTGCTCGAACGCGTAATCGTTCGCGATCGCCGTCAGCAGCGAGGTGTCGGTGACGAGCGACAGCGCAGGAAGCTCGGGGCGCTCGCGTTCGAAGCGCCCGACGAGCTCGGCGGCGAAGTGCTGGGCGTCGGAGGCCGACCCGCCGTTGCCGCAGGCGAGGATGCGGCCGTCGGCGAACAGGCACTCCGTCATCAGCGTTGCGCCCCGCACGATCGCCGGCGCGAGCGCTTCGGCGGACTCGACCTTCAATTGGGCGCTGTCGGCGAAGTGGCCGCGAACGCGCTTGACGTGATCGATCATCGGCAGCGATTTTAACAGGCGTCCCCGGCGTGCGCGGAACGTGTCATGCAAACGCGGCGCGGGACGGCCGGCTGCGCAGACTCACGCGTCGAACGCAAGCACGTCGCGCTGCCACTCGATCGCCGGCGGATCGGGGCCGTCCAGCAGGACGGCGTCGAAACGGCAGGCGGGTTCCTGTGGCAGGCGCGCGAGGTACGCGCGCGCCGCGAGCGACCAGCGCGCCTGCTTCGCCGCCGTGATGCTTGCGGCGGCGCCGCCGAATGCGGCGGACGAACGCCGGCGGACTTCGACGAACACGAGCGTCGCGCCGTCGTTGGCGATGAGGTCGATCTCGCCATGGCGTGTGCGAAAGTTGCGGGCGACGATCGTGAGGCCGTGCGCGGCGAGGAACGCCGCCGCGAGCGCTTCGGCGTGCGCGCCGACGGCAGCGCGATCAGCGCGGCGCGGCGTCGAGCGGGATGAGCGTTCCGTCACGATAGACGGCGAACACGCCCTCGCGGGCGAATTGCCGGCCTTCGACGAGCGTGATGTGGCCGGTGGCGCCGTCGAGCTCGAAACTTTCGGGCGGGTCATCGCCGAACGCCTGCGCGACACGGAACGCGTCGATGCCGAGCGCGTAGAGACGCTCCAGTGCCGCGCTGCCAAAGTCGCGCCTTGCGAACGCGGCGAACGCCGGCGCGTCGGGCGTCGCGAGCCAGGGCACCTCGACGATGCGGACGTCGTTCAGGTCGCGGACCGTGGCAGGATCGGGACGCTCGAACACGAGGCCGCTCGCGTACGCGGTCATCGGGCCCGTGAACGACTTGACCAGCGGCGCGTCGGCGCCGTCGATGGCGAGCACGAGCGCGTCGGGCGTGGCGCGGGCGAGGTTGCGCCGCAGCTGGGTCAGCGCTTCGGGCGCAGGGTCGAAGCGGTACGCGGCCGGCGGCGCGCCCCCCGTCTTCACCCATTCGGCGGCGAACGCCGACGCCATGCGCTTCATCACCGGTGGGTCGCTGGCGATGACGTCGACCGCGCGCACGCCGTCGGCCTGCATGCGGTGCGCGACGGCGCGCGCGTCGGATTCCACCGTCAGTGCGAACGAGTACACGGCCGGGGGCAGCGACGTCGGGTCGTCGAGCTGGTTCAGCGCGATCGTCCAGGGGATGTCGGCGTCGGCGATCGCGAGCGTCTTGAGATCGTCGCGCAGGAGCGGGCCGACGACGACGCGTACGCCGCGCTTTTTCGCATCCTCGAAGGCGGCGAGCACGCCATCTTCCTTGTGGCCGAGGACCACGCACTTCGCGCGGACGCCAGCCGCGTCGGCAGCGGCGAGAAAGCCGGCGCGCACCGCGTCGGCTGCACGGGCGTAGGCGGGCACGTCGAGCGGCAGGATCAGCGCAATGAGGTCGGTCCCCGCAGGCGCCGGACGCAGCGCTCGCGCTTCCGCTGCGGTGGCCGGCGCGTCCGCCGGCGACGTTGCTTCCGCGGGCTCCGCCAGCGGCGACGTCACGGCGGCCGTCGGCTCGGTTGGCGGCGACGGGGCGGCGACGACCGGCGGCGGCAGCGCCTGCGGTGGCGGTCGCGGTAACTGGGCCGTGCGCGGCGGTGGAGTACGCTCGACGATCGGTGCGGACCGGGTTGCCGGCCCCGTTTGGGCGCAGGACAATGCGCCGGCCGCGACGAACGCCGCGAGCACGGTGCGCGACCCGACGCGGGCGGCGCAGCGAAGGGCCGAAAGCCAGCGCAAGGGAATGGACACGATGTCGGAGGGGGTGGACGCGACGGCAGAAACCGGCGATCAGGGCGCGACGCCGGGCGGGCGCGCCATGCCGTCATCATTATATGTGGTGGCGACGCCGCTGGGGAACGCGGCCGATTTGACCTTTCGCGCGCTCGCCATCCTCCGGAGCGCGGACCTCGTCGCTGCCGAGGACACCCGGGTCACTGCGCCGTTCCTCAAGCGTTACGGCATCGCTGCAACGCTCGTGTCGCTGCACGCGCACAACGAAGCGCAGCGCAGCCGTACCGTGATCGAGGCGCTGACGGCAGGGCGCAGCGTGGCCCTGGTCAGCGACGCCGGGACGCCTGCCATCAGCGATCCCGGTGCGCGGCTGGTGCGCGACGTGCATGCGGCGGGCTACGCGGTCGTCCCGATTCCCGGGCCGTCGGCGGTCGCCGCGGCCGTGTCCGCAGCAGGTCTCGCGGCGGAGCGCTTTGCGTTCCTCGGCTTCCTGCCGACGCAGGCGAAGGCCCGCCGCATCCTGCTCGAGACGGTCGCGCCGCTGCCGTTCGCGCTCGTCGTTTACGAGGCGCCGCATCGCGTGCGCGCAACGGTCGCTGCGCTGGCCGAAGCGCTCGGCGGCGCGCGCCCGCTGGTCGTCGCGCGGGAGTTGACCAAGGTGTTCGAGACCGTGGCGCGCATGCCGCTCTCCGACGCCGGCGCCTGGTTCGACGGCGATCCGAACCGCGTGCGGGGCGAATTCGTGCTCGTCGTGGATGCGCCCGACGCGCCCGTGACCGGAGAGGAAGTGCTCCCGCCCGAGGCCGATCGTTGGCTGCGCGCGTTGCTCGCCGAGCTGCCGCCGGCACGCGCGGCACGCGCCGCGGCTGCCGCCACGGGGTTCGCCCGCGACGCGCTCTACGCGCGCGCGCTGGCGCTGCGGCCGCCGCAAGCCGAGGACTGATGCGTTTCCGGCGCTCAGACGCCGAGATGGCGGGCGAGCGTGTCGGGCTGCGTCGCCAGTGCGGACGACGCGCCCTCGAGCACGACCACGCCCTTCTCGAGGACGATCGCCCGCTCGGTATGCGCCAGCACCGACGGATAGTTGCGATCGACGATCAACGCCGCGAGCCCGGTGCGCTTCAGCTCGGCAATGATGTTCCAGATCTCGCGCACGACGAGCGGCGCCAGGCCCTCGGTGGCCTCGTCGAGGATCAGCAGGTCCGGATTGGTCATGAGGGCCCGCCCGATTGCGAGCATCTGCTGCTCGCCGCCCGACAGTTGCTGGCCGCCGTGCCCGAGGCGCTCGGAAAGCCGCGGAAACGTGTCGAGGACGCGCGCCTGCGTCCAGTCGCGCCGGCCGTCCACGCCGGCGCGCGCGGCGAACGCGAGGTTCTCGCGTACCGTGAGGTTGGGAAAGATGCCGCGTCCTTCCGGCACGTAGGCCACGCCCATGCGCGCGATGCGGTCGGGACGCTCGCGCGTGCAGTCGCGCCCGCGCACCAGCACACGGCCGCGCGACGCGCGCACATGCGTCAGCAGCGTGCGGATCAGCGTCGTCTTGCCCATGCCGTTGCGCCCCAGAAGGCCGAGCGATTCGCCCGGTCCGATCGCGAGCGAAATCCCGCGCAGCACGTGGCTTTCGCCGTAATGCGCGTGCAGATCGACGGCTTCGACGAGCGCTGTCATGGATGGCCGCAGCGTCAGGCCAGCGTGTCGCCGAGGTAAGCGGTCTGCACGGCGGCGTTCGCGCGCACGGCGTCGGGCCGGTCACTTGCGATGACCCCGCCGTTCACCATGACGGTGATGCGGTCGGCGATGCGGAACACGGCGTCCATGTCGTGCTCGACCAGCAGGATGGCGTGCCCGGGCTTCAGCGCGTCGAGGAGCGCCAGCATCCGCTCGGTCTCCTCGGGCCCCATGCCGGCCAGCGGCTCGTCGAGCAGCAGCACCTGCGGCGCGGTGGCGAGGCACATCGCGATCTCGAGCTGCCGCTTCTGGCCGTGCGACAGCGTGCCGGCGACGCGGTCGCCGAGCGTCGCGAGACCGGTGCGGGCCATCGCGTCGCGCGCCTGCGTCGCGCTTGCGTCGCAGCGCGCGGCGGCGCTCCACCAGTCCCAGCCGCGCTGGTGCCGGGACTGCGCCGACAGCCGGCAATTCTCGAACACCGTGAAACGCGGAAAGATCGTCGTGCGCTGGTAGCTCCGGCCGAGGCCGGCGCGTGCGCGTCGCGGCTGCGGCCAGTGCGTGACGTCGACGCCGTCGAGCTCGATGCGGCCAGCGGAGGCGGGCAGCTCGCCGGCGATGACGTTGACGAGCGTCGACTTTCCGGCGCCGTTCGTGCCGATCACGGCGTGAACGGCGCCGCGCACGAGCTCGAGCGACACGCGATCGACCGCGGTGAGCCCGCCGAAGCGGCGCGTCACGTCCGTCGCGGCGAGAACGACGTCAGGACGCACGGGGAGCGACGGCGCGCGTGCGCCGCAGCTGGGCGGCAAGACCGATCAGGCCATCGGGCATCAGCGCGACGCAGGCGATGATCGCGAGGCCCAGCAGCAGCTGCCAGTGACGTGCGAACGCACCGAAGATCGCTTCGGACTGGAAGAACTCCTTCAGCAGGACGAACGCGAACGCGCCCAGCACCGCGCCGCGCAGACGGCCGATGCCGCCGAGGATGATCATCAGCAGCACGGCCCCCGATTGATGCCATGCCAGGATCTCGGGATTGACGAAGCCGTCCTTCACCGCGTAGAGAAAGCCGGCGAGCCCCGCAAGCGCGCCGGCGACGACGAACGCCGCGAGCTTGTACGGATACGTCGAAAAGCCGGCGGCGCGCATCCGCTGCTCGTTCGCCTTGATGCCGGCGAGCGCGCGCCCGAAGCGCGAGCGCAGCAGCACGGCAAGGAACGCAAACGTTGCCACGAGCGCCGCCAGCGCGAAGTAGTAGAACGCCAGCGAACGGTCGAGATCCAGCACCACCGCTCCGCCGACGGCCAGTACGGGCTTCACGTTGAGGTAGATGCCGTCGCTGCCGCCGCCGAGCTTCGTGTCGTGGAACACGTAATAGGCCATCTGCGCGAACGCGAGCGTCACCATGATGAAATAGATGCCGCGCGTGCGCAGCGACAGCGCGCCGACGAACGCGGCGAACGCCGCCGCTGCCGCCATCGCTGCCGGCAGCAGGACGAGGAGCGCCGGCGCCGCGGCCTTCGGCGCGAGGAGCGCCGTCGCGTACGCCGCCACGCCGAAGAACGCCGCATGCCCGAACGACACGAGGCCCGTCGCTCCGACGAGCAACTCGAGCGACAGCGCAAACACCGCGAGGATCATGATCGTTGTGGCGAGGTCGACTTCGAACTTGCCGCCGAACCACGGGAAGGCGGCAAGCAGCGCGACGACCGCGAGGTCGGGCCACCGGCGGGCAAGCGACGGACTCATCGTCATCCCTGCCGGAACAGGCCTTCCGGCCGCCACAGCAGGATTGCCGCCATCAGCACGTAGACCAGCACACCGGCGGCCTGCGGAAAGAGCACCTTGCCGAACGTGTCGACGACGCCCACGAGCAGCGACGCGAGGAACGCGCCGCGGATCGAGCCGATGCCGCCGATGACCACGACGACGAACGAAATGATGAGCACCTGGTTGCCCATGCCCGGATAAACCGACGACACCGGCGCGGCGATCATCCCCGCCAGCACCGCGAGCGCCACGCCTGCCGCGAACACGACGCGATAGAGAAAGCGGATGTTCACGCCAAGCGACTGCACCATCTCCCGGTTGGACGCGCCGGCGCGGATCGCCATGCCGATGCGCGTGCGTGCGATCACGACGTAGAGGCCGAGCGCGACGGCGATGCACACGCCCGACATGAACAGCCGATAGACGGGATACGTCATGAGGTCGCCGAGCGGCACGCTGCCCGTCAGCCAGTCCGGCGGCTTGACGCCATGCACGTCGTCGCCGGCGAGGAGGCTGCGGAGCTCCTCGAACACGAGGATGAGCCCGTAGGTCATCAGCACCTGCTGCAGATGCTCGCGCTCGTAGAGGTACGACACGAAGCCCCACTCGAGCGCGTAGCCGAACGCCACGGCCAGCATCATGCCGAGCAAAAGCGCAGTGAAGAAGCCGCCGCCGAGGTGCAGCGCGACCCAGGGCGCGAGCGCGTACGCGAGATACGCGCCGATCATGTAGAAGCTGCCGTGCGCGAGGTTGATCACGCCCATGATCCCGAAGATCAGCGTGAGCCCGCTCGCCACCAGGAACAGCAGGAGCCCGTATTGCAGGGCGTTGAGGCACTGGACGAGGAACGTCGCGAGATCCATGGCGTGATGGCGGCGTCAGACGCGACGAGGCCGGCCGGGGAAAGTCCGCGCGGCCGGCCTCGGCGGGATCGTCCGCTTACATCTTGCAGCCGGGCGACGGATCGGCGAGCGCCTTGACGGCGACGCCGGCGACCTTGTTCTGCGTGCCCTCGACCTTGCGCAGGTAGATGTCCTGCACCGGCTCGTGCGACTTCGACAGCGTGAACGTGCCGCGCGGGCTGTCGATCTTCGCTTTTTCCATCGCCGCGACGAGTTCGGCGCGCTTCGCGACGTCGCCCTTCACCGCATTGAGGCCGACGGCGAGCAGCTGCGCCGAGTCGTAGCCCTGCACGGCGTAGACGTCGGGTGCCGCCTTGTACGCGGCCTGATAGGCGGCGCGGAACGCCTTGTCCTTGGGCAGGTCGAGGCCGTCGGCGTAGTGGAGCGTCGTCAGCAGCCCTTGCGCGGACGCGCCCTGCGCCTCGAGCGTGCCGTCGGTGAGGAAGCCGGGACCGTAGAGCGGGATCGTCTTGCCAAGGCCGGCGGCATCATAGTCCTTGACGAACTTCACGGCGCCGCCGCCGGCGAAGAACGCGTACACGGCGTCGGGCTTGGCCGCCGCAATCTCGGTCAGGAGCGCCTGGAACTCGACGTTGGGAAACGGCAGCGTCAACTCCTTCACCACCTGCCCGCCGGACGCCGCGATGCCGTCCTTGAAGCCCTCGACCGACTCGTCGCCGGCCGCATATTTCCACGTGATCGTCACGACCTTCTTCGCACCCTTCTCGCCGGCGACCTTGCCCATCGCATAGCCGGGCTGCCAGTTCGAGAACGACGCGCGGAAGATACTGGGCGCGCACATCGGCCCGGTGACGGCGCGCGCGCCGGCATTCGGGATGACGAGCAGCGTGTTCGTGTCTTTCGCGACCTTGGCCATCGCCATCACGACACCCGAGTGAACGGTGCCGACGACGACGTCGACGTTGTCGCGCTTGATCAGCTTGTTGATGTTGTCGACGGCCTTCGACGGCTCCGACTCGTCGTCGACCTTGAAATACTCGATCTCGCGACCGCCGAGCTTGCCGCCCTGCTCCTGCACGTACAGGCGGAAGCCGTTCTCGATGGCGTTGCCGAGCGCGGCATAGGTGCCGGTATAGGGCAGCATGAAGCCGACCTTGATCTTGCTTTGCGCCTGCGCCGCTGCGGCCGTGACGGTCAATGCCGCCGCGCACAGCACCGCCGCGATCTTCTGCGATCGTCCGTTCATTGCGTTCCTCCTTGGTTGGCCCGCGTCGCCGCGTGGCGCGAAATGAAATCAGTGGCGATCCGCGTCAGCGCGTCCGGCGCGTCGCGGTGCGGCGAATGTCCGCTGGTGCGCAGCACGTGAAGCTCCGCGCCCGGAACGTCGCGCGCGATTCCCTCCACCTGCGCGAGCGTGCCGTACTCGTCGTCCTCGCCCTGGATCGCGAGCACGGGACAGCGCAAGTCCCGAAGCATAGCCAAGATCGACCAGGCGCGGAACTCCGGTTTCAACCAGACGTCGTTCCACCCCCGGAAGGCGGAGTCGGGGTCGTCGTGGTAACGGGCCAGGCGTGCCCGCAGGTCGGTGGTGCGATAGGCATCGCGCGCACGCTCGATGCTGGCGATCGACACGTCCTCGACCATGATGTGCGGCGCGACCGCGACCACGCCGGCCACCGCCCCGGGGAACATCGCGGCATGGAGGAGGGCGATCGAGCCGCCGTCACTGTGGCCGAAAAGCCACGGCGGATCGCGGCCGGCATCGATGCCCACGCGCTCGAAAAGCCGCGGCAGCGTCTCGCGCGCCTGCACGTGCATGAAGTCGACGGGCCAGCGCTCGCCGGGCGGCCGCGGCGTCGACCGGCCGTACCCGTAGCGCGAGTACACGAAGCCGCGATAGCCGCCGGCGTCGCAGAATTGCTCGGGAAAATCCTTCCACATCGCGAGCGAGCCCAGCCCCTCGTGCAGGAAGACGACGAGCGGCGCCGAGCGGCGCTCCGGCGCCACGAAAGCGTGTTCGATGCGGATCGTCCGGCCGCCGTGCGGGAGCTCGACGAAGGCCGTGGTCATCGCGCGGGATCGTCGCGCGCGCGCTCGCGCAGCCGGAAGCGCTGGATCTTGCCGGTCGCGGTCTTGGGCAGCTCGCCGATGAACTCGATCTGGCGCGGATACTTGTACGGCGCGAGCTGGTCCTTCACGAACGCCTGCAGCGCCTGCGCGAGCGCGGCGTCGCCGTCGTGGTCGGGCTTCAGCACGACGTACGCCTGGGTCTTGGTGAGGCCGTCCGCGTCCTGGCGCCCGATCACTGCCGCCTCGAGCACCGCCGGGTGGCGGGCCAGCGCCGCTTCCACCTCGAACGGCGACACGTACATGCCGCTGACCTTCAGCATGTCGTCGGCCCGCCCCGCATACACGTAGTAGCCGTCCGCCTCGCGAATGTACTTGTCGCCGCTTTTCGTCCACACCCCCTGGAACGTCGCGGTGGTCTTGTCGCGATCGCACCAGTACATCAGCGCCGCGCTCGGCCCTTTCACGTAGAGATCGCCGATGGCGCCGTCCGTCACCGGGCCGCCGTCGTCGCCGCGCAGCTCGATGTCGTAGCCGGGGACCGGCTGCCCGGTGGTTCCGTAGCGCAGCGCGCCGCTGCGGTTGGAGATGAAGATGTGCAGCATCTCGGTCGACCCGATGCCGTCCAGCACCGCACAGCCGAAATGCGCGCCGAAGCGCTCGCCGAGCTCGCGCGGCAGCGCCTCGCCGGCCGATGTGCAGAGGCGCAGCGCCACCGCAGATTGCGCGGGCAGATCCGGGGCCGCGAGCATTGCCGCGTACAACGTCGGCACGCCGTAGAAGACCGTGGGCTGCTGTGTTGTCAGGCGCTTGAAGACGGCCTGCGGCGTGGGCCGCTCGGGCATGAGCACGACGGTGGCGCCGGCGGAGAGCGGGAACGTGAGCGCGTTGCCGAGGCCGTACGCGAAAAAGAGCTTCGCCGCCGAAAATACCGTGTCGTTTTCCGTGAGACCCAGGACGTTGCGGGCGTAGAGCGCGTCGGTCCAGTAAGGATTGGCGTGCGTGTGGACCGTGCCTTTCGGCCGCCCCGTCGATCCCGACGAATAGAGCCAGAACGCGGCCTCGTCGGCGCGCGTTTTCGCCGCGGCGGCGGCGGGCGTCGCGGCGGCGACGAGCACCTCGAATTCCTGGTGCGCCGCGTCGAGCGCGCCGCCCGGCCCCACGACGATGACGTGCTTGACCTCGTGCGGAGCCGCTGCCAGCGCGCGGGCGAGCGTCGGCAGCAGTGCGCTGCCGACCACCAACGCCTGAGCGCGGCTGTGCGCGAGCATGTACGCATAGTCGTCGGCGCTCTGCAGCGTATTGGCGGCGACCGGGACGATCCCCGCGTGGAGCGCGCCGAGAAAGGCCACCGGCCATTCGCGCGTGTCGTGCGCGACGAGCAGGATGCGCTCCTCGCGGTGCAGGCCGAGCGAGCGCAAGGCCGACGCGAAGCGGCGTGAACGGAGCGCCAGCTCACCGTAGGTCAGCGTACCGTTGTCGTCCCGGTAGGCGATGCGCGCCTCGCGGGCCGCATTGCGCTCGAAAAGATGCGCAGCGAAGTTGAATTCCGCCGGCGGCGGCGCGATGGCGTTGGCGATCCCGGTCATTCAGGCATTATAATGCATCGATTGCACGAACGCGCCAGTCTCCGGACGCCATGCCCCGCAAGCCCGCTGCTCCCGCTCCGCCTCCGGTAACCGCCGATGCCGGTCGCGCGCCGTTTCTCGCCGCCTTGGGCGAGACCGTCCGGATGCTGCGGGCGCGGCGCGGGCTGACGCGCAAGGCGCTCGCTCGCGAGGCCGGCGTCTCGGAACGGCATCTTGCGAATCTCGAAGGCGGCGTCGGCAATCCGTCGATCCTGGTGCTGCGCCAGGTCGCGCTGGCACTTCATTGCGAGCTGACCGATCTCATCGGCGACGCCGCGCCGCGCTCGGCCGAGCGGACGCTGATCCGCGATCTGCTGGCGCGACGCTCCGAGCGCGAACTCTCCCTCGCGCGCCTGGCCCTCGCGCGGCTCTTCGGCGCGCCCACGACCGCGGCGCGCCGGACGGACCGCATCGCGCTCATCGGGCTGCGCGGCGCGGGCAAGTCGTCGCTCGGCGCGATGCTCGCCGACCGCCTCGGCTGGCCGTTCGTCGAACTGTCGCGCGAAGTCGTGCGGCTCGCCGGCTGCGGCATCCCGGAGATCCACGCGTTGTACGGACCGTCCGCGTACCGCCGCTACGAGCGCCGCGCACTCGAGGAGGCGATCGCCGCGCATGCGCAGGCAGTGATCGCCACGCCGGGCGGCCTCGTGGCGGAGGCTGCGACGTTCAACGTGCTGCTCGACCAGTGCTTCACCGTGTGGCTGCAGGCCGCGCCGGAGGAGCACATGAACCGTGTCATTGCGCAAGGCGATTTCCGGCCGATGTCCGGCAACGTCGAAGCGATGGAGGACTTGAAGCGAATCCTCGCGGGCCGCAGCGCGTTCTACGCGAAGGCGGACCTCGCCATCGACACCTCCGGGAGCACGCTCGCCGACAGTTTCAATGCGCTGTGGACCGGCGTCGCGGCAGCGCGGCGGCCGCGCTCTGCGGTGACGCGATTGACCCGTCGCGCTTGATGCAATAAGATGCATTGAAAGGAGGATCATGCACGATAATGCATCTACGCCGGAGGGCCCCGTCGCTGCGCGGAACGCGATCGACTATCGCACCGAGCCTGCGCGCTATCGGCACTGGCGGCTTTCGTTCGACGGGGCCGTCGCGACGCTCGCGATGGATGTCGCCGAGGACGGCGGGCTCCGCCCCGGGTACAAGCTCAAGCTCAATTCGTACGACCTCGGCGTCGACATCGAGCTTGCGGACGCCGTGCAGCGCCTGCGCTTCGAGCATCCCGAAGTGCGCACGGTCGTGCTCACGAGCGTCAAGGACCGCATCTTCTGCTCGGGCGCCAACATTTTCATGCTCGGATTGTCGTCG
>Ga0157379_10001001_pt1 | contig 22933 bp, 18 predicted proteins | sample S25metaG_FD_121802 | JGI IMG/M metagenome (GOLD analysis project Ga0157379, IMG submission 121802) | Switchgrass rhizosphere microbial communities from Kellogg Biological Station, Michigan, USA - S2-5 metaG | ecosystem: Host-associated > Plants > Roots > Rhizosphere > Soil | place: USA... | reverse complement strand
GTGTTTGGCCTGATCGGTATGCTAAACTGGACGCATCGTTGGTTCCACCCCGATGGCCCGGTGTCATGCGCAGACGTCGCCCGGACGTTTGCTCAATTGGCTATTGAGGGCATGCGTAAACGCAATTAAACTGGACGGCTCTGACAAGACCTTGCCCCCCAGCTGATGAACCGAGCGGGTAGCGCCTCGCTTTTTTTTTCCAAGCGTTCCTTCTTCCCAGCCACAACGCCAACACCGTCTCGTGAAGGCGTCAGCGGCGCACGATTGCCCCCCTGGCACCCGCGCACCGTTTATCATCATATATGTTGACGATGTGCAGTGCGTCGGTTATCTCTCCGTGCATCGGCAAAGCGCAGCGCTCCTTTGATAATGATGTGCGGCAGACGGCAGGTGGCGCATTCAGGCAAAGGAAGGGGATAAATCGCAGCCGTTAATTACCCGCCTCGACGGCGGATGAGTGGAGAGAGTGAAATGCTCAAGCGTGTTAGCGCGACGTTTCCGTTTGCTGGATCCATGTCATGAATCACGAGCTGCCCCAATTCGGCACTCCGGAAATGCTGGAAGATCCGTTTCCTTTTTTCGAGGACAAACGAGCTCACTGCCCGGTATTTTCCGTGCCGAGCCGAAATGTCCATATCGTTACTCGACGCGAGGATATCGAATTTGTAGCCTTGAATCCTGAAACTTTCTCTAACAAGGGTCGGGCTTCCCTCGAGACATTTCCCGGGCAGCGCTACAAGACCATGCCTGATCTCACCAGCATGGATGGTGCCCAACATCGGGCAGTACGTGAAGCACACATGGCGTTCGTTTCACCCAAGCGATTGCGTGAGATGCGCCCGACCTTCGAAGCCGAAGCCAGCCAGCTGATCGACACCTTTGTTGACGAACGAGAAATTGATTTCCTGCCAGCCTTCGCCAAGCCATTTCCGGCATGGGTGATGGGTAGCGCTCTGCTCGGCTTGCCAAGGGAAATGCACCCGCAGCTAGATATTTGGGCGGCCAATTATTTCGAATTGTTCGACAAGAATCTGCACCATGGCGGTACCAACGGACCCGATCCACGCCTCATCGATAGCTTCGTCGAGTTCACCAACTTTTGTGGCGACTTGGCGGTCTCCCATCGTGAGAATCCACAAGACACCCCGCTGTCCGAGTTCGTCAACTTCGTTAAATCCGACGGTACCCTTTATAATATGGATGAGATGGCAAGCTTCATCCGCTTGCTGGTCGTAGGTGCACAAACCAGCACAAATCTCATGGCCCAAGCCCTGGTTGACGCGATCCGCGCTGGATCCAGCGTGAACTTTTCCGACCGGCGAGAAGCGCAAAAGCTGCTTGATGAGTCCTTGCGCCTCGATGGACCGGCAACCTACGGTCCCCGCATCTGTACCAAGGATGTCGAAGTAGGCGGCGTACACCTCCCGGCAGGCAGCCGGATCATGCTGGCCTGGCAGTCCGGCAACCGCGATGAAGAAACCTTTGAAAACCCGAAGGAGCTTTGGCCCAATCGGCCAAAGCTTGCCAAACAGCTGGGCTATGGCCTCGGGGCGCATCGCTGCATCGGTGCGCCGCTTGCGCAGCTGGAAGGCGAAGTGGCGTTGCAGGCGATGTTCAGCCGTTTCAAATCCATTCGCCTGTCACCGAAAAATGATTTCCGGCACGACACATCGCTGACCAGCATGCGTAACTTACTTGCCCTTCACCTGGAGCTGGAAGCGGCATGAACAGTAACTGCCCCCCGCCATGCGCTGTTCAGCCGCTGCTGTGAAGCGGGGCGCGATGCAGGTCGAAAACGCTGCCCTAATCTATGATTTTAACTAATGGAAAGTCCATTGGACTGCCAAAGACTGGAGCGGACAATGCAAGAGCCCGAGCGTGAATTTGACGTTGTCATTATCGGGACGGGCGTCACCGGAATTCATCAGCTGTATGAGATCCGCAAACTGGGACTCTCCGTCCGCGCCTATGACGCCGCAGGCGGCGTTGGCGGAACTTGGTACTGGGCGCGCTATCCCGGTTGCTGTTTCGATTCCGAGGCGCAGGCATATGCTTATGGCTTTTCCGAAGAACTTGCCCAGGAATGGGATTGGAAGAACCTCTACACGTTGCAACCCGATATTGAGAAATACCTCAACTACGTTGCGGACAAGTTCGATCTTCGGCGCGACATCCAGCTTAATACGGAAGTGAAAGACCTGCGCTGGACAGACTCGGATGATCGCTGGCACATTATTCTCGATGATGGCGAACGGGTGAAGGCGCGCTATGTGATCGCCGCCGTCGGCATCATGCCATCACTGGCGACATATATTCCGGATTTTGCCGGACTGGACCGATACAAGGGCCAATGGTTCCATGCGTGCCGCTGGCCGCAGGAAGGCGTGGATTTAAGGAACAAGCGCGTGGCTGTTATTGGCACGGGCTCGACCGGGGTTCAGCTGATCCCGATCGTCGCTGAACAGGCGGCCCATCTAACCGTATTCCAGCGCAGCCCCAATTATTGCGCGCCGCTGCGCAATGCCGAGGTTCCCGACGATTTGCAACAGTACTGGAAGGACAACTTCCAGCAGATAATGAACAAATGCCGCAATTCTCCTGCCGGCTTTCCATTTGAATTCGATATGCGCCGCGCGATGGATGTTCCCAAGGAAGAACGCTGGGCCATTTACGAGCATCTATGGAATCGCCCCGGATTTGAAAAATGGCTGGGAAACTTTTACGACATCGGCACCGATCCGATCGCCAACGAGGATTTCTCGGAATTCATCCGCAACAAAATTCGTGAACGAGTCAAGGATCCGGTGCTGGCAGAGAAGCTCGTGCCCAAGGACCATGGTTTCGGCACCAAGCGGCCGCCGATGGAAACCAACTATTATGAAGCATATAACCGCGAGAATGTGACGCTTGTCGACCTGCGGGAAACCAAGATAGAAGAATTCACCGAAGCCGGCATTCGCACCAGCGAAACTGAATTCGAATTCGACCTCGTTATTTTTGCAACGGGATTCGATGCCTTCACCGGCGGGCTCACGCATATGAACATCGTCGGCCGGAATGGGGAAACCTTCAAGGAAGCATTCAAGGACGGCCCGCGCAGCCTTGTCGGGATCATGACATCAAATTTTCCCAATTTTTTTACGGCTGTTCCCAGGGCAAATTGCAATTTCCCGCGCTGCTCGGAAGTGGTGGTCGACTGGATCACGAATTGCATCACATATTTGGAAGACAATCAGCTTCCGTGGATCGAGCCCACACCGGAAGCAGAAGCGGAATGGGATGCTCACGTCACCGAGTTCGCCAAAGACCTGCTGCTGGTAAAAAACGATGTCGGATCATGGTTCACGGGAGCCAATATTCCAGGCAAGAAGAAGAAATTCCTGCTCTACGCCAATACACTTCCCGGCTTTCGTGCAAAGATCAACGAATATGCCGAGAATGGCTACACGGGCTTTGTCTTTGGATCGCCGGTCAAGGCCAGAGTATCGGCATGAGCGTCGACCAGCAGCGGCAGGTCGCGCATGGACGTTGAAAGGGCACGCATTGCCGTCGTCGGAGGCACAGGGAATCTTGGCCTAGCTCTTGCCACGAGGTGGGCGATGGCGGGGCTCGACGTTGCCATCGGCTCGCGTTCGGTTGAAGCTGCCAAAGCCGCCGCAGAGCCGATCGGGGCGCGCTTTGGCTGCAACCGTGATGTGGCCGAAAATGCTGACATTGTCGTCATCACTGTGCCCGCCAAGGCTCAGTTGGCTACGCTTGCCGACATCGCCGAAGTCGTTCGGGGCAAGCTGGTGGTGGATACGACTGTTCCGCTGGTGCCTCCCACAGTTGCACGAGTGCAATTGCCCGAAGAGGGCTCAGCTGCGATGCGTGCGCGGGTAGCTCTTCCTGAAGGAGTCGATCTGGTTTCCGCCTTTCATAATGTAGCGGCGCAAAAGCTGGCTCAGCCAAGTGACGTTGGATGCGACGTATTGGTTTTCGGCGACACCCGCGAAAGCCGCGCTGTCGCGATCGCGCTTGCGAACAAGGCTGGCACGCGAGGCATACATGGCGGCCCGCTCGCCAACTCGGCTGCGGCGGAGGCGATGACCTCGGTATTGATCCACATAAATCGAACATACGGCGTGAACGAAGGCGCGGGGATAAAGATCAGCGGCATCCTGCAGCAATCGGCGTCGGAATAGGCGGCCACGAAGTCCATGAATTCGAACCAAAAAAGCGAATGACGCTCGATTAGTCAACACAGTAGTTGACACATGGAGCACTGCACAGCATGTTATGTTGGGCAAGAGAGGTTTGAGGTCAGTTATGAAGTTCGGCACATTTTATCAGCAGCAAATGCCTCGACCTTGGGATGATGGGGTGGAAGCCAAGAACTTCGCCGACCATATCGAGCAAGCCGTGGTTGCTGACGAACTTGGCTTTAACAGCGTGTGGGTGACCGAGCACCATTTTCTAGAAGAATATTCGCATTCTTCAGCGCCGGAAATCTTCCTCGGTGCCGTGGCAGCGCGAACCAAGCGGATTCGACTGGCCCACGGCATTCGTCATACGCCGCCCGGCATCAAGCATCCTGCGCGCATTGCCGAGGAAATTGCGACGCTGGACGTCATTTCCAACGGCCGCGTCGAATTCGGCGTTGGCGAGGGCGCCACCCGGTTGGAATTGGGAGCGCATCATATTTCCGGCCGCGAGAAGCGGGCCATGAGCATGGAAGCTAATGAACAGATCGCCAACATGTTGGCGATGTCGCCTTATCCCGGCTGGGACGGCGAATTTTTCAAGATGGAGTGCCGCAATGTGGTGCCCAAGCCCGTGCAACGGCCGCATCCGCCAATGTGGCTGGCGTGCACCAATCGCGATACCATCGCACTGGCCGGGCGGCTGGGCCTGGGGGCGCTGGCATTTTCTTTTGTCGATCCGTCAGAAGCGTCACAATGGGCCGAAATCTATTATGATGCCATCAAGTCGGATGAATGCGTGCCTATCAGTCATACCGTGAATCCGCGGCTGGCCATGGTCAGCGGCCTTTCGATCGACGATGACCGCGCCACGGCCATCCGCGGCGGCTATCATTGCTTCAATTTCTTCAAATTCGCGCTGAACGCTACCCTGATGCGCGATACGGTGCCCGGCTATACCAATCTTTGGGCGGACTATATGCGAGAGCAGCATGGGGATGAGGGCTGCGAAATGGCCATAAACGAAGCGTTGGCGCAAGGCGATGTTTATACGGGAGCGTCAGGTACCGTCGAGGATATTCGCCGGCGCATGCGTATTTTCGAGGAGGCGGGCGTCGACGAGGTAATTTTCACAATCCAGGGTGGCGGTCGCACACATGAGCATATCTGCGACACGCTGCGGCGCTTTGCAGGTCAAATCATGCCGGAATTTCTGGCGAGGGACAAGGTACGCCGCGCTGAACTGGATGAAGAGCTCGCCCCCTACATACAGGCCGCGCTCAAGCGGAAGCAGTGGATGAAGCCTCTCAAACGAAGTGAAGTGCCGGTGGTGGAGGGTATCCGCAAAAATATCAGCGCGACGGTAAGCCAGCTCTGACGCAGCCGTGCATGCCGCCGGAATAGCGGTAGCTTCGGCTGCCCGATGACGAGAGCGCTACCTTGATCCTTGAAGGATCTGCAAGGAGCAATCACCGGATGAAGACGTCGGCCATAGATCATGTCCTGGCTAGCGGCTTGGGTTTTACGGAAGGACCGCTGTGGACATTGCGCGCCACGATCATGATTGTCGGGCTGTCGCGAGGTTTGGTGCATGAGGTGGATCCGAAAGACGGAGCGCTGATCCGTTCGGTCTTTGTCGGCGGCCGGCCAAACGGCCTAGCGGAAGGCCTTGATGGCGATATCTGGATCACGCAGGCCGGCGGGAATGGCGTGCCGCCATCCATTCAGCGGATACGTGGCAACGATGTCGCCACATTTGCCGGCGACTTCCATGCGCCGAACGATCTCGCCTTCGGCCCCGATGGCCTGCTCTGGTTTACTGATCCAGCCGGTCATGCTCTTACCGATGCGCCGCAGCCGGGCCGGATCTGGACCATGGATACCAGGAGCGGCGTCTTCACGGTCAAAGCCCATGGCATACACTATCCCAACGGACTTGCCTTTTCGCCCGGCAATGATGCCCTATTCGTAGCGGAAACGGCCACCGCCCGGATTCTGCGGTTCGGCTATGCGGACGCAGCGATAGAGGATCCAACTGTTTTCATCCAGATGCAGGAAGGTCATCCAGACGGCATCGCTTTCGATCATTCAGCTTATCTCTATGTCGCCGCTACCGACGGCGGGAACGTTCAACTGTTCACACCGTCTGGCGAACTCGCGGAGATTATCACCTTACCGCCGGGTGGATTCGCGACCAATCTGTGCTTTGGCGGCGCGGGCAACAACATGCTCTACGTAACCTCCGCCAAGGGTGGGACAATCCTGACCATGCCACGCGAGACGACCGGACTGGCGCTGCTTACCGCGGCTTGATAACCGCGCGGCGATTCATCCGTCGATGACAGTCGGAATGGCGCCGTTCATGGCCTGATAGGTGTCGGGCCTGCGATCACGAATGAGACGAGCGCCCTGGAAACATTGCACATCTTCAATGCCGCCTTGGATATCGATATCCGCGATAGCCATGCCGGTGTTCACGGTACCCGTGGTGGCAACCACTCGCCCCCAAGGATCGATGATCTGGCTGAGTCCAACGAATTGCGCACCGCCAAGCTGTCCCCCGAAGTTCGACGATATGAACCAGCGGCCATTTTCCGCCGCGCGCGCCCGGTCGAACAAGCGATGGAGTTCGACCATGATGTTGGTCTCCGGATCTTTCTCGTCGACCATCATCGGCCACGCAGTTGGCATGACGAGGATGTCCGCGCCCCTGAGCGTGAGTTCACGGGCCGATTCCGGCCACATCTTGTCATAACAGATCAGCATGCCGATGCGGCCTAGCTCGGTGTCGAACACCGGCCAGTCATCGCCTTTGCGCCACGTCAGCTGCTCGGTGATCCCTACGTGCACCTTCCGATATTTTCCGACATATCCCTTCGGGCCGGCCAGCACCGCCGTATTGTAGATCACCCCGGCCGAGTTACCTGTCTCATGCATGCCGAAAACGACGTAGACATTCAGCTTCTTGGCGTGTTGGATGATGTGCCGGACATGCGGGCCGCCCGGAACCGCCTCCGCGCTGCGAAAGGCGTTTCGGATACGCTCAGGATAGACTTTGTCGACATCGGGCGGATAGCCTTGCAGGCTCGTTTCGGGAAAGACGACGAGCCTTGCGCCCTGAGCAGCTGCCTCGTCCATGTTGGCCATATGACGTACGGTGTTGGCATCAACATCATAGCTGCCTTCAAATGCTACCGTTGCAATGATTGTCATGGCATTCTCTTCCTCAGTTGGATCGGCCGCCTGCGCGCCGCAGATGCACTTGCTCCTTCCCAATTTCTATTGGAATGACGAAATAAAACTCGCGTGCACCGCACTTCGGCCAGAATGAAATTCTAAATTTTATCAAATATCTACGTCAAAAATAAAATTAGATAGACGGACGAAATCTATTCTGGCCTTGATCCTGGCACGAAGCGGTGCACCGTCTCGATCGCCTCTTCAAAACTCATCGACAATATCTCGATGACATGCCCATCGGGATCCTCGGCATAGACAAAGGGCCGGCCGGTCTGGTCATTGACGGGAAACTGCAGTCTGCCGCCCGCCGCTTCGACCCGATCGGCAACCGCTCCGACATCATCCACCTCCATGCAGAAATGGAGTATCCGGCGCTTCCACTTGGGACGCTCCTCCGGCCGATCATTATTGTCCCCAAACCCCAGCTGCACCAATTCGATGCCGCCATTTGGCAAGCTGAGATGCACGCTTCTCTGAACGATCCCTGCAGGCGCGTTCAGCAGCTTTTCGACAAATTCCCCTTGTCGCGGAACGGGGCGGGTCCGGGCACGCGCTCCAAAAACGGATTCATAGAAGGACGACGATCGATCGAGATCGGCAACATGAAGCGAAATATGCTGCAACCTGGCGGTCATGACGCTTTCCTAGCTATCCGATGCGGTTCGGGAGTTTTCCAGGTGACAACGCGCCGGCGTTGGGTTCTCAGCCCCGTGATTCCCAGTTCAACGAGATCGCCAGGCTTCAGCCAGACCGGCTCGATAGGTGCATGATCCGAATAGTTAAGGCCGATGCAGACAAATTTTGTCATTCCCGAACAGGGGATCCGCAGGCGCGGATCGCCAGGGAGCGGCGGCAGGCTTTCGGGATCGATCCGGGCAAGCGCCTCAAGATGATCTGGTGCCAGCAACTGCGCATCGACATCGGCGTAGAGCTGATTTAAGCCACGCAAACGCCCTGCCTTATCCGCCAAGGCCGGTTTTTCTTCGCCCGGTTCACCATAACGCGCCAGTTTCATGCCCAAACTCCCCGATTCATACCCCGCAGTCCACCAACAACGACCGATCGATCTCTTCGAGGCTGTTAATTCCACATAGCGCCATGGTGAGATCCATTTCTCGTTGAATGATTTCGAGGCTCTTGCGTACACCGCGCTCCCCACCTGCACCGAGCCCGTAAAGATAGGCTCGGCCGATCATTGCTCCGCGCGCGCCCCGCGCCAACGCTTTGAGAACAGTCTGCCCGGACTGAATGCCTCCATCGACCCAAACCTCCAGCTTTTGGCCGACCGCCTCGGCAATTGCAGGCAAAGCGCTGATCGAAGAAGGCGCTCCATCCAGCTGGCGCCCGCCATGATTGGAGACGACAAGCGCATCAGCACCGACATCCACAGCAATGCGCGCATCCTCTACATCCATGATGCCCTTGAGTATCAATTTGCCGTCCCAGAGACCTCGGATCCAGCGCACATCATCCCAACACACGGTCGGGTCAAACTGCTGGCTCACCCACTCGGCGAACGACGCGATCGATTCGGCTCCGCGCGCATATCCGACAATATTGCCGAAGGTTCGGCGTCGCGTACGCAACATCGCTGCGCACCAGCGCGGCCGACTCGCCATGCCGAGAATGGATCGCAGCCCGAGGCGTGGCGGCGCCGAAAGCCCGTTCCGCAGATCCTTGTAGCGCAAGCCCTGGATCGGAAGATCAAGCGTGAGCATCAGTGCCGGACAGCCCGCGCCTCGCGCCCTTGCGATCAACGATTCAACGAAGGCACGGTCCTTCATGATGTAAAGCTGGAACCAGAAGGGCGTCCGCGTATGTGCAGCAACGTCTTCGATCGAGCAGATGCTGACCGTCGACAAGACATAGGGTACGCCAAAAGCCTCGGCTGCGCGCGCCGCCAATATTTCCCCGTCGGCATGAATCATGCCCCCCATGCCCGTCGGCGCCAGCACGACAGGCATGGCAACTGCCTGCCCCGCCATTCGCGAATTCTGGGAACGCGCGGAAATATTCACGGCGACGCGTTGGCGAAAGCAAAGAGCCGCAAGATCCCGCGCATTGGCTCTATAGGTTGACTCGCTCCACGAACCGGCATCAACATAATCATAGAACATGCGCGGCACGCGCCTGCGCGCGCACCGTTTCAGATCTTCTATGCAGCTGATTTGTCCTTCACGCATTCCATTGCCTGCCCAGTGCGACCTTCAGCCCGTCGGCACGAGATCGAGATGTAATTCCTTCAGCACACGAATGGCAGTCAGCGACGTATCGTGACGGAAATCATTTCTCTGAGAGAGACGAATATCCGCAAACCGACCGAAGAGCACCTTTAGCGCCACCCTCCCTTCCAGCTGAGCGAGCGGCCCGCCGATGCAGCGATGAATGCCCTGCCCCAGCCCCAAATGACGAGCGAGGTGGGGCCGATCGGGCTTGAAAGCATCCGGATCCTCAAACATCGTGGCATCGCGGCATCCCGAATGCCAGGACAGGAAGATCCGCGTGCCGGCCGGCAGTACAATGCCGCTTAATTCCACGTCCTGCGTGGTTGTACGGGGGCAATAAGTCGCTGCCCCATCCTTGCGCAGGGTTTCATCGATCAGCCGATCGAGATAGCGATCATTTGCGAGATCCCCACGATCCTTGAGGCGGATCACTTCGACGACTGACTGTGCCAGCATTGACGTCGAGGTTTGCGCACCGGTCACGAGCAGGCGGATGTAGGTCGCCATTTCGTCGATGCTGAACAGGGACCCATCGCTCTTGCGGGCGTTGACGAACTCGCTGAGCGCGTCTCCGCGCGGCCGCTCTCGCAGCTCCACGGCCAGATCCCCGCAATAGTTCATGAAGTCGACGTAGCTCTCGATCAAGTGCGGTGGCAGCGCCGTCACGTCGGGGTGATGCAGCAACTGGTCGAACAGCTCAAAAAAATCGACCGCCCATTGATCGACCTGCATGTGCATGTCGCGCGGCAAGCAAAGGATATGGCCCATAACCCAGGCCGGATAAGGCTTGGCGAAAGCGCTTATGAACTCGACCTCCGGACCGCCGGCGAACCGGTCGATCATCGCATGCGCCTCGGCTTCCATGGCTGGAAGGATTTCTCGTAACCGCTTGGTCGACAGCAATGCCAGATGCGCGGTGCGGATCTCGCGATGTTCGGGCGCGTCCGTGCCGACCAAATCCGGCGTAGTTTGATAGCGCTGCCCCGGAAAACTGAGCACCGGCGTACGGCCGCGGCTGGAAAAGAGCGCAGGATTGCGCAGGACATATTCGATGTCCTGATGACGCGTCACCACATACATCTTGCGTGATTGCACGGGAAATACCGGCGCATGCACGCGGGCATGCTCAAAAAAAGGAAATGGGTCCTCAAGCATTTCAGCCGAGCCAAACTCGACATTCGCGCCAGCCATGTTTGTCTCCTGCAATTCCAAAGGTCCTGCCGTCATGCCGCGTTCGCCGCCCGCTGATCTTCCAGAATCAAATCGGCCGCACGCCAACCAGTCGCCATAGCGGGACCGTTGGTGTTGCCTGAAATCCCGCCCGGCATGATCGAGCAATCCACCACCCTGAGAGCGGTTACGCCGCGTACGCGCAGCCTTTCATCCACCACGGACGCCGCATCTCGGCCCATGCGGCACGTCCGAACGGCATGCGTGCCGCACACCGCCACACGGCGCACTTCTGCGAGAATCTGCTCATCGGTTTCTATATGCGCACCCGGAACGAGTTCCTTGACGATCAGATCCGCCAAAGGCCGATGGGCGGCAAAATTTCGGATAAAGCGCACCATTTCAATGGCCTGACGCTGATCGTGCGCGGTGGTGAGCCAATTGGGCGCGATGTCGAGCGGCGCATCCGGATCAGAGGACGTAATGGCAATGCGTCCTTCGCTGGTCAGGTGATTAAGCGAAGCAAGGATCGAGATGCCCGGCTTTCGATCTACTTCCGCCATCTGCACCGGGTCATTCCGGCTTTCATCGTGGGCGAAAGTGATTCCTCCGATGAAAAGCTGAAGATTGGGTGTCGCTTCCTCGGCGCTGGTGCGAACGAAGGCGCCCACTTCCAGCGGCCCGGTGCCCAGCGGACCGCGGCCCGTGAGAAGATATTCGACCACGCTTCGCGCAAGGCCCAGCCCGTAGAGGCGGTGGTTAAGCCCGCGATCGCCCCTGATTCGGAATGATGTCATAAAACCCATATGCTCGAGCAGGCGGGCTCCAACGTCGGGGCTATGGTGCAGCACTTCGATACCGAGCGACGACAGCAGCCCCCCCGGCCCAATACCCGACAATTGCAAGAGTTTGGGTGAATTGATAGCACCTGCGGAGAGGATTACCTCACGCGCTGCATGCCAGGTCATCCGCTCGCCCCTCTGCCGGCCCTGCACGCCGACGGCGCAGCGATTTTCGAAAACAACCCGATCGACAAGAGCATCAGTCAGAATAGTCAAATTGCGGCGCTGGCGGATCGGATCCAAAAAGGCGAGGCTGGCGCTCTGCCGCTTGCCCTTGTGGATGTTGTGGCAGATGTAGCCAATGCCTTCCTGATCCTCACGGTTGAGATCCTCGCGGCGTTGGAGGCCCATAGCGACGCCTGTATCAATCGCGATCTCGGCCAAGGGATAGCGCAGCTTGCCCGCGCTGATCCGCACCGGACCGCCTACGCCGCGCAAGCCATCGTCGCCCAGCTCATGATCCTCAATGGAACGAAAGGCGCGCTTCATCGCCGCCCAGTTCCATTCGGGGCCAGCTTCGCGTGCCCACGCCTCGTAATCCTCGGGCTGGCCGCGCATGTAAATCATGCCGTTGATCGCCGAAGAGCCGCCTAGCCCACGCCCGCGCACCCAGCCCTCGTTGATCGGCATATTCTCCGCGCGGGGCTGGCTGACAGGATAATGCCATGTGTAACGGGGGTTTTCGACCACCCTGCCTATCCCCTTCGGCATCCGGATCATAAAATCGTCGTTCTTGCCTCCCGCCTCGATCAGGAGAACATTTACGGAGGGATCGGTCGAAAGCCGATTGGCCACGACGCAGCCAGCTGATCCCGCCCCAACAATGACATAGTCATAGCTTCGCGGCATGCTCACGCCTGCCAGCTCAGCCAGTTGCGCACCGAGCCGCCCAACACGGCGGCGGTTTCAGCCGCGCTCAGCTCGGTATTGGCGCGCAGCGAAAACAGGATCTCGCCCCAGCATTCACCGGTATGGACAACGCTGGCATCGGAACCCCACATCACGCGTTCGGCACCAAATGCATCCACGGCGCGACGCAGGATCGGCCAAGTTTTTTCCCCAGGATAGGGCGGGTATTCAAACACCGAAGCTGCATGCGCCCATTTGAGCGCGACGTTGGGGATATCCGCCAATTTGAGCACATGCTCGAAATCGGCCAGCTGCGCTGCGCGCCCCTGCGAGACGCCCTCGTACCCCGTGACAAAGCGGCGCATGCCATTGGACAGCATGCCGCAATGATCGACGATCACTTTCAGGCCGGGGAATTCCTTGGCATATCGCGCGATCGCCTCCAGTTGGCACGGTGCGAAAACGAAGAGCGGCAGCCCGGTCTGCTCGGTCGCTGCAAAAAGCCCAGAATAATCTCCGGCGACAAATGCGTCCCCTTCCGACTTTTCCATACCGGGGCCAATTATTCGGATCGCTTTGACGTGCGGAGCCTGCCCCGCAAGGCGGATCAGCGTTGTTACTTCGGGATCGCGACGGTCGACACGCAACAGGCTGGTAAAGCGCGTTGGGTGCAGGGTGGCGGCCAACTCGATCGTCGGTTGCGTCACGCGAAACACGCCGGACGGCAGCTTATAACCCGGGTGGCCCATCCATTCGCCAATCCAGAACTCGTCGATCACGGCCGCGGCGATGCCCAGGGCATCCATCATTGCAAGAGCCCGATCTATCCCGCCGGGGCCGAAGTGGAACTGCGCGTCGACGATGTCCATAAGCTCTCGCCTCTTCAGTAACTTAGTGCAACATCACCCTTCACTGCCTACGCGGCGCCTTGCCATGCCGAGGACATCATGCCTTGATGGTCACGCTTCCAAAATTATCGACCCTGGCCGTCTGTCCATGGCGTAGGACCAATGTTGTCACGCTGAATTCCACGATTGCCGGCCCCGCAATGGTGCCGCCCGGCCCGAAACTGTCGCCATCATAGATGGGCGTATTTTCCGGGGTTACGCCATGTTCGTACCAGATGACGTCGCGCTTGCCCTTGAGGCACGGAGCACCCTTCGATGGATCCACCTTGGGCGACAGGGCGAAATCGCTGACATTGGCCCGAGCCAGGACGCGTTGGGCGGTCATCGTGATACCTGCGGCGGAATAGCCGCTGCCTTGACCATAGAGCCGCTCGTAATCGCTTTCAAAGCGAGCCGCCAGCTCCCTGACCTCATTCGGGCCATAGTTGCCCGCAGGCGCGCGCACCGGCACCTCATTGATCTGCATGGAGTAACGGACATCGGCGGTGCGCTCCCAGACAATCTGGTCGCGTTCAATACCCTGGGCTGACATCCGGCGGGTTGCCGCTTCCTCAAGCATCGCCCAGCCCCGATTCAGTGCCTCCGGATCGAAAGGATAATCCAGAAGATGAGGAAATTCTTCGACCACCACGGCGTCGGAAGAAGCGATGCCGAAGGCTGACCAGCCCGCCGCCAGATCGCTGAGCGGCATGACGACTTCCTTGATGCCCAGTTCGCGTGCCAGCGCCATGGCGTGCACGGGCCCTGCCCCGCCATAGGCATAGAGGACGAAATCGCGCGGATCATAGCCTTGCTGTACGCTGGCCAGCCGAATGGCATCGGCCATCTGATTGTCGACGATGCGCAGAGCGGCCGCCGCCGTTTCTTCGGCACTGAAACCGAGCGGTTTGCCCACACGCGCTAGCGCGGCGCGCGCACCAGATAGGTCGAGCTTGATCGCCCCACCCAGAAAGAAATCGGGATTGAGACAGCCAAGCACCAAATTGGCGTCGGTTACGGTGGGCTCAATCCCGCCGCGGCCGAATGCCACTGGCCCCGGCCGCGCGCCGGCGCTGCGGGGTCCAACGCGCAATGTACGCATCTCCTCGTCAAAATGGATGATGCTGCCGCCGCCCGAACCAACCGAGCGCACATCCAGCGTCGGGACGAAATATTCATACATGCCGTGGCGGGTGGTCGAACGGTGCAGGGGCTCCCCGTCACGGATCACCCCCACGTCGAAGGTCGTGCCACCCATGTCCCCGGTGATGACGGCAAGACCTTTGTGCCCCTCGCCGCTCGCCTGGGCCAGAGCGCCGGCACCGATCAACCCCGCCACTGGCCCCGAACCAATCGTCAAAACCGGGAGCGAACGCGCCGAGGCGGCATCAATCAGGCCGCCAGAGCATGTCATGATGTGCAGCGTGTCGCTATAACCGATGGCTTTGAGATCACTCTCCAGCGCGGTGAGATAAGCGGTCATCGCCGGCCCGGTCAGGGAATTGATGACAGTGGCGACGGTGCGTTCATATTCGCCATTACGAGCGATCACCTCAGAGGAAACCGAGACGAAGGCGCCCGGCACGCATTCCTCGATCAGTTCACGCACACGCCGCTCGTGGACGGGGTTGGCCACCGCCCATAGCAGCGAAATTGCGAACGCCTCGGCGCCCGCCTCATGCAAACGCCGGATCTCGGCGCGGCAGCCGTCCTCCTCCAATTCGACCAAGACCTTGCCATCGAAGGCGATGCGCTCGTCGACCTCGCCAACCATCGTCTTGGGCACCAGCGGTTCGGGCTTGTAGTGGGCGGCCACATGGGCGATCGCTTCCGGCGGCAAGCCAATCAGGCGCGCACCGCCCTGCATGCCAAACAGGACGTCACGATGGCCGCGCGTAGTTAGCAAGCCAACTTTGGCGGTGCGGTTCTCGACCAGCGCATTCGTGCCTACGGTGCAGCCGTGATAGATGCCCTTGGTCGCGCCGATCAGCTGATCCAATCCCATCCCGAGCCGTTCCGCGACGATCCGAAGGGAGTCGACAAAGCCGGTCTGAAAATCGGGCGGTGTCGAGCTGGACTTGCCGATCGTTACCTGCCCTGCATCGTCGATCACCACGCAATCAGTAAAGGTGCCCCCGATATCGACACCAATAACGTAACCCATAAATTCACCCTTCCCGCCTATCCCGAATATTCGCCGTCAGCGGCATATTGTCCGTGGATATCGATCTGGAAAACACTAGAAAGCCTATGCTTGCATAGGTGCCATCAAGCGCATGTCGCATAATAGCGGCTCGTCGGCACGTGCCACATCCACCGTCATCAGCGTTTGGCATCCAGGGCAGCAATAGCTCCGGAATTGCATCTCATCATCGAGGAAAACCGCCGGATCTTGTACCCCGGGAATGAGCGTAACCGGACCCACATGCTCCAGGAGCCCGTCTTTGTAATTATCGGTGTAATCGCCCAGCTGATGACCACAATGCAGGCAGGCGAGCACGCGCTGGCCGCCTTCATCGCACGCTATGACACCCTCATGCACCACGTTCGGGCGGGCGCCGGTTGCACGGGTAAAGGCCGCTTCGCCTCGGGCGGGGCGCGACCCGCCATTTGCCGGGCGCCATTGGCCACGCTCGATGCGGATCGCCGCGCGACGCGCATCTGTGCCAATGGCATCTGCCATGCCGTCAGCGGCAAGCACTACGCCGTAGATCTCGCGCGCCACTCCTTCCGAAACATAGCCAAGCATGACATCCCGCGCCACCGCGTCAGGCTCCCGCAACAGCGGATCACCATAGCCACCGCCACCACAGAATGTCGCCTCCATGACGTCGCCGGATTCCAGTGGCGTTCCATTCGACTTGCCCCGCAGCAGCAGGTCCTCCTCAGCCGATAATTCGCCGAGCGCGGCCGGCACGCGACGGCGGGCAAAGATCTCCGCCAGATTGGTGCGCTTGCGAATGATGTTGTGGCAGGTCGGAGACGGCAAGCCGCCAAACAGGCCCATAGCGCTGTTGGTCGAAGCGATCTGCCCGCCAGTATTGGTGATCGCCGAGATTTCCTGGGCGCGATAAGGCGTGAAGGCAAACTTCATACCAACCCCGCCCCGATAGCGACCGGCGCCACCACTGTCCTCGAGCTCCCGCCGATAGAGATAGAGCATTGGATAAAATTGCTCGGTGTCTTCGATGTTGATCATCTTCATGAGCGGGCTCCATGTCGCCCCGCCGGTATCGACGCCGTCGCGGGTGGCCCGCCCGCCTGAGCCGATCGAAACCGCATCCATGAGTCCCGTACCGAAAAATCCCCCCCGCTCATCGCGCCCGGTCAGCACCACTAACGGAAAACCGGCCGCCGAAGCCAACACGTCCGGTTTGAGATCGGGATCGCAGGCCAGCATCCGCGCGATGACGTTCATCAGCGCATTGGTGTGGATCACGATGTTCTGAACACCGCCGCTGACCGCCGCGGGATAATCGGCGCAGGTCAGCAAGCCTGGCGTTGGACAGAAATCGATCTGTCGTTCGGCGCCACCAATCGAGAACATCTGCTCATAAAGCATGGTCACGGCGATCACGCCCAAGAACTGGCCAGAAAAAGCGGCATAGACGAAATTTAGCGGGCCACCGACCTGCTTGTCGGTGCCTTCATTGTCTATAATGATGCGATCGCCTGCCTTGGTGATATTCACCTGCATGCGATAGGTATCGCGATGGCCAGGCATCAGCTCGTCGAAATAGCGCACCTCCGACCAGCGGCCGTCCGGGATGCGCCGCAATTTTTCCTGCATCGATATCTGGGCGTTATCGAGGATTCGTAGCATCGCGGCCTTGACCACGGCAGATCCGAACTGATCGCAAAGATCAACTATCTGCCGCACGGCAAACCGGCATCCCGCAATCTGTGCGCGCAGATCGAGCGCAAGCAGATCCGGTACGCGCGACTGGCGGAGATACATCTCCTCCAAGTCTTTGCGTACGACCCCCTTTTCCGCAATCTTGAACGGGGTGAAAATGGTAGGGTCGCTGTAAACATCGGGCGCGTTCTGCGGCCACCCACCCGGCGTAATGCCGCCGCGATCATATTGGTGGCCGGCATTGGTTACCCACCCAAACAAGCGGCCATCGATGAAGACAGGAGCGGCTATCAACACGTCCATCTGATGAACTGCACCCACCCATGGATCGGTGGCCAGGAACATGTCGCCATCTTCGATGCCCGGATCGGCGCTGAATTTTTCCATGATGAAGCGGATCGCAAGGGTCGCGCCAGCCACCAGATTTTGCAAATAGGGAGCGTTCATGGCGATCTCGCCGCGCTCCGTCATGATGCACATGTTGAAATCCAGCGCCTGAAAAACAGGCGAGCCGGAAATACGTGTCAGCGTTTCTCCATGGGCAAGATTGATCGTCCACAGCCGGTTGCGGATCACTTCGAACGTGATGGGATCGAGTTCAGTTTCCGCATCGCTATTCAGTTGCAACGTGGGCGCCACACGCTCCAACCAATCGTGCGCAGGACGATAGGAATGAATGCGTCCATCCCAAAAGTGCGGATCGATCTTCAGCGCGGGGTTTGAACAAGGCAGGATGTCGCTCCGCTCTTCGAAACCCGCATCGGCTCGCCGTGAAGCCATCAACACCTCTCCTATGGTGGCGACGCGGCTTTAGACCGTAATCGGACTATCGCCTCATGGCGTCTTCTTTGCGTGACCCTAAAGGACCGCGCCCATTAGTCAACGCTTAAGTTGACAACCATCGCCAATGGCCCTTTGCGGGCTCGGGGTTGATCCGGCAGCTCACTCCGCAGATGGGAACAGGCGTTCAAGGGCGCTTGGGCTCGGGCGAGGAAAATACCAATCATCGCCAGGCCAACGCGTCCAACCGGATGACGCCCAGGCGCCACCGTCCACATGCAGCGCAGTGCCCGTGATGAACGACGAAAGATCCGACGCAAGAAACAGGACAGCGTTCGATAGTTCCTCGTGGCTGCCCGTTCGACCGAGCGGCACATACATCTGAAAGCCCGCGCGGGTCAGCTCATCGGCGCGTGCAGGATCCTTCCAATCGAAATTTCCCCGAATCTTCGCCTGGCTGGCGGTTGGCACGGATTCTATAGCGACCGTGTTCACCCGTATTTTGTCTCGGCCCAGTTCTACTGCCAAGCTGCGGCTAAAATTCGTCAGCGCGGCCTTATAGCCAGCATACACGGAATATCCCGGCGCCGCGCGATGCGCCTCGATCGTTGTGATATTGACGATTGCACCTCCGCCCGCCGCGCGCATCCGGGGGATCGCATGTTTCGAGCTATGAAGAACATAATGATAGTTCCACTTCGCGTCGCGTTCCCAATCCTCCACGCTGCTGTCAGCAAACATCGCAAAGCGGGTACCGCCCGCGACATTGACCAAAATATCAAGTGTTTCCGAGGTGTCGTCAAAGGCCGCAAAGAGCTTTTCGATTGCGGCCGGATCGCAAGCATCAATCATCTCGGCCAGCAGCAGTTGGCCTTCCGTGCGGACCTCCTCAGCTGTCACAACCAATGCTTCGGCATCAATATCACAGATGGCGACCCGTGCGCCCGCGCGCGCCAGATCGAGCGAAACCGCCCGGCCAATGCCGCCGCCACCGCCGATGACAATAGCGTTTTTGCCCCGCAACCGGGCGCGATCGTCCAACATTGTCATCGCCTCTCTCCTCTGGCGCATCCTCCATGCGAACTAGCGTCGGAATGCTGCCCCTGATGCCTTCGATCGAAATCAATCCCTACCATGTTCAAGATCGAGTCCCGGGTTTCTTCCTAAATGGCTCTTTTGACCAGCGCAAACCCATCAACGATAGAGTTGACATTTATCGACGGCGTTGAGCTATTGGGTTGAGTGAGAATGGCCATCCGAATCAGCCGACACAAGCGGGAGAGAAGCGATGCTGCAAGGACTCAAATTTTTCGTCACGGGTGCCGCCACCGGCATTGGGGCGGGCATTGCGCGTGTCGCGGCGCGCGAGGGCGCCTTGGTCGCCATCGCGGATATGGCTGTCGAACCCGGCGAAGCGCTGGTTGAGGATATCCGACGCGGCGGTGGTCAGGGGCTGTTCGTGCGGTGCGATGTAGCGGATCACGACCAGCTCAAGGAGACCATAGATCGGTCTGCGGCGCATTTCGGCGGCCTGGACGTGCTGGTCAACAATGCCGGCATATTTGACAACCGTGTCCACCCCACGCCATCGCTGGAGACTCTGGACGCCAGCCACTTCCGCCGGATGCTGGAGGTCAATCTGATCAGCCAATGGATGGCTGCGAAATATGCGCTTCCCTATCTGCGCGCGAGCAAAAATGCTTCGATTATTAACGCCGGTTCGGTGGCCGTCTTCGTCGCGTATGCAGGCGGAACAATGTATGGTGCCACCAAGGGCGGCGTAGCAGGGCTGACCAAGCAACTCGCTGTAGAGCTCGCCCCCGATCATATCCGCGTAAACTGCTATTGCCCCGGCGTGACCCGCACCGAGGCGGCGCAACTCTATATAGAGCAGATCGGCGAAGAGGCGTTCACAAAGACCAACACGGCTGCAAACTTGATACCGCGTGTGGGAGAACCGGAAGACCTTGGTAATCTCGTCGCATTTCTCGCAAGTGATCGTGCAAGCTTCATTACCGGCTCGATCTATTTATGTGATGGCGGTGCGCTGGCCTGGCGGGGAACCATGGATATGCTGGGCATGACGCCTGGAAAGATATGATGCCCCGCTGATCTCGGGCGGCATTTCAGAGCATGGAATGTGCTATGGTATTACTTCAGTGAAGCGGAAGAGCGTGGTTTATCATGCTCTCGGAGTTTACTGTGAACGAGACACGGAAGCGATGGTCGGTTCAGCGGGCCGGCCACCGCTGAGCTCGCGAGTTAACCCGTTTGTTGTGAGGCGCCCTTCATTGATCTACCCCGACGTTTTCCTGCTAACTTGCGCCCAAGCAAGCTTGGCCAGTTCAGGGAACATGTGAGCACGGGCAGCCGCCTGTGCCGAAGCTGCAGTGCCGCGGATCACCCGGCCCTTGATACCATGGAAGATCGCCGCGAGGCGGAAGAAGTTGAACGCCGTGTAGAAGCGATAATTGGGGATGCCGTCGCGCCTCCTCCGCGTACAATAGGCGGCGATATAGTCTTCCTCGCTCGGGATGTTCAGCGCCCCCAGGTCCGCCCCCGCCAATCCGGCCACGATGTGCGGCGGCATGTGGTACATCATCGCATGATAGGCGAAGTCGGCCAGCGGATGGCCGAGGGTCGAGAGCTCCCAGTCGAGCACCGCCAGCACACGCGGCTCGGTCGGGTGGAAGATCATGTTGTCGATCCGGAAATCGCCATGGACGATGGCGGTCTCGTCGTCGGAGGGGATATTCGCCATCAGCCAGTCGATCACCCGATCCATGTCGCGATCGCGGCCCGCATCATTGTCATCGAGATATTGCTTCGACCAGCGGCCGATCTGCCGCTCGAAATAATTGCCGGGCCTGCCGTAGTCGCCGAGGCCGATTGCCTCATAATCGACATTGTGGAGCGCCGCGATGGTCGCGTTCATCGCATCGAAATAAGCGGGGCGCTCGTCGCGGTGCACCTCTGGAATCGTCGCATCCCAGAATATACGGCCTTCGACCAGATCCATGATGTAGAACCAGGAGCCGATCACCGCGCAGTCGGTGCAAAGCGCATGGACATGCGCGACGGGGAAATCCGCCTTCTCCAACGCGATCAGCACCTTAGCCTCGCGCTCCACCGCATGGGCGCCCTTCAGCAGCTGTCCCGGCGGCTTGCGGCGGAGCACATAGGCACCACCGGGCGTCACCAGCTTGTAGGTAGGGTTGGATTGTCCGCCCTTGAATTGCTCGACGGTCAGCGGCCCGGTGAAACCTGGGATATTGGCCTGCATCCACTGCGTCAGCGCCGCCTCGTCGAAAGCGAAGCCCGCACGGACCGGCGTCGTACCCTCATTGTCCGTCCGACCGCTGCCGCTGCTCATGCAACATGCGGCTTGGCATGGTCGCGCTTGATCTTCTTGGCAAGCGACCATTTGTGGACCTCGGTCGGGCCGTCATAGATGCGGAAGGCGCGGATCTCACGGAACACCTGCTCGACAACGGTGTCGCCTGAAACGCCGGTGCCGCCCATCACCTGCACGCACCGGTCGGCGACACGATAGAGGGCCTCCGACACCGCCACCTTGGCCATCGAGCTCTCCACCGTGCCCAGCGATCCGCCGTCGAGCACCCCCGCGCACCAGTCGATCATCAGCTCGCACTGCTGCAGGTCGATCATATTCTCGGCGAGCATGAAGCCCACGCCCTCATGGTCGATCAGCTTCTTGCCAAACGCCTCGCGCCGGCAGGCATATTCGCTGGCAATTTCCTGCGATCGGATCGCGCATCCCAGCCAGCGCATGCAGTGCGACAAGCGCGCAGGGCTCAGCCGCACCTGCGCATATTGGAAGCCCTCCCCGCTCGCACCCAGCATCTGGCTGGCTGGTACGCGAAGATTATCAATCATCACGATCGAATGGCCGCCCGGCATCGAGCTGTCGATCGTCTCCAGCACCCGCTCGATGCGGATCGCCGGATCGGGCAGATCGACCAGGAACATGCAGGCACCGTCTTTCGACTTCGCCATGACGATGCCGACCTTGGCACCCGCCGCGCCGGTGATGAACGCCTTGCGCCCGTTGATCACCCAGTGGTTGCCGTCCAGCCGGCAGGTCGTCTGCATCATCGATGGATCGGATCCCGCGCCGCCATCCGCCGCTGGCTCTGTCATGAAGAAGGCCGAGCGCCCCTCGCCCGCGACCAGCGTCTCCAGGAACCGGGTCTTCTGCTCTGGCGTGCCGACCTTGCCGATCAGGTACATATTGCCCTCGTCGGGCGCCATCGTGTTCACCGCCACCGGCCCCAGCGGCGACAGGCCGGACTTGATCAGTACGATGGCCGTTTCGCGCTGGGTCAGGTGCGATCCGTCGGCCAAGATGTGCGGGGTCAGCACCCCGGCCGCCTTTGCGTTGGCTCGCATCTCCTGCACCAGCTCATTGGTCGGCCCATGCGAGGTTGCACGCGAGTCCTTCTCGTAGGGAATGATCGTGTCGCGGACGAAGGCTTCCACTTTGGCGGCGATCGCCTGGGCACGTTCGGTCATACGTAATTCCTCTTACAGCGAACTGATCGAATGGCCGCCATCGGCGACGATGACCGAGCCGGTCATGTAGGACGAGGCATCGGACGCGAGCAGCAGCAGCGGCCCGTCGAGCTCGTGCACCTCGCCGAGCCGGCGTTGCGGCACTCGCTTGAGGATCGCCTTGCCGCTCTCGGTCTCCCAGACGGCCTGGTTCATTTCGGTCTCGATATAGCCCGGGCACAAGCAGTTCACCCTGATGCCGAACCGCGCGAGTTCCAGTGCCGCCACCTTGGTAAGCTGGATCGCCGCTGCTTTCGACACCGCATAGGGGGCGACATGCGTGCCCTGCCGCAAGCCAAGGATCGAGGCGATGTTGATGATCGAACCGCCG
>Ga0157379_10001000_pt1 | contig 22965 bp, 26 predicted proteins | sample S25metaG_FD_121802 | JGI IMG/M metagenome (GOLD analysis project Ga0157379, IMG submission 121802) | Switchgrass rhizosphere microbial communities from Kellogg Biological Station, Michigan, USA - S2-5 metaG | ecosystem: Host-associated > Plants > Roots > Rhizosphere > Soil | place: USA... | reverse complement strand
TCGAGGTGCCCGTCTGGCTCAACAGCTTGGTGGTGCAGTTCTCTTCCCGGTTGTGCATGGCGGGCGGCGTATCGCCATTGACCTGCTCCTTGGTCATGCACATCTGGCTGGTCATGGGCTGGCCCATGCCGGGCATCTTCATGCCGCGCGACTTCATCATCGCCATGGCTTCCGGCGGCATTTGCGGCATGTTCGCCATTTCCATGCTGGTGGTGACATTCCACAGACCGGGTCTGCCATGGGCGGCCAGCGCTGCCATCGGCGCCAGAACGACTCCGGCGGTGACCAATGCCGTGATAAATTTCTTGGACATGCTTCCCCCGAAAATTGGTCTGGCCAAATTCTGACAGGCGCGTAACCCCTGTCAACCGCCCGCTCACTGGGTGCGAAGTTTGTACGGCCGGACATCCCCGCAATCGGCTTTCACCCAATCGCCACGGAAAGTCGTGCGCATGGTGGTGGGATTGTTCTCCACCGTCCCCTTGAAGTCATAACTGCCGCGATAGTGTTCCGCTCCCGTATAGGTGAGCCGCATATGGCCGCTCCCCTTCATGGCGCCATTGCAGACCATCTCGGCTGACAGGGACGTCCCGCTCATGCTGGTGACATGAGTATCGCAACCGGTCTGGCGCTGATCGATATGGGGCGGGCGGTCGGAATTCACTTCTTCCTGGCTCATGCACATCTGGGTGGTGTGGCTCTCAGGCGCGGGCGCCTTCATGTCCTTCATATGGTCTGCCATGCCCGGCGGCATGGTCATGTCCAGGCTGGTGATCGAGGTGACGTTCCACAACCCCGCCTTGCCGTGCGCGGCCCAGGCAGGTGCAGAGACCAGAACAAGGGCAGAGGCGGCAAATCCAACGAGTGTTTTTCCAGGCCTGACCATTTTGTTCCCCGCTGATGTTCTGCGCCCCGAATCTGGCAGCGCGGTCGAAGCTGTCAATGCGATCAATTGTTGTTCTGGGGGATGAAAACCCGAACGCCCCGGCAATCCTGGCCCTGCCAGTCGGCGGTGAAACTGCTGCTCATGCGCGCCGGCTCGCCGCGGGAGCGGCCCTTGAATTCATAGGTGCCGTCAAAATGGTCGGTACCGCGCCACAGTATCTGGGCCCGGCCCACACCCTCCAGCGGACCATGGCAAATGCTTTCCAACACCATGCGCCCGCCTTTGAAGCTGACGGTCCGGTTGTCACAGTCAAGGTCGCGGCTGTTGAGATGCAAGGGCTGGCGGCCGTCGGCCTCATATTCGGTCATGCAGATGTGATGGGTGAAGGGCTGGCCGCTGACCGGCGGCTTGAGGCCCTGCTGGCGAGCCAGCGCCACCAACGCCGGCGGCAGATATTTCATGCCGAACTGATAGGTGGTGGTGACGATCCAAAGCCCGGCCTTGCCCGCGGCAAAGGCTGGGTAAGTCAAAAACAATAAGGCAAAAACGGATGAAACGATCGCGCGCATAAGCATCTTCCGGAAAGCGGCGCGAAATCTCGCATGCGGCGCTGAACTTGGAAAGCAGTCCTTGAAAAGCGGCCCATTGGTCTTAACTTCTGCCCGCGACTTTTCCGCGAGGATCGTTATGTCCAGGCCCAAAGCCCTGATCACCGGCGCGTCCACCGGCATTGGCAAGACCTATGCCCAGAAACTCGCGCAGCGCGGCTATGACCTGGTGCTGGTGGCGCGCGACCGGGCGCGGCTGGAGGCGCTGGCCTCGGAGCTTGCCAAATCGGGCACGTCGTCTCAGGTGCTTGTCGCCGATCTGACACAATCGGGCGATGTCGCGCGGGTGGAACAGGTGCTGGAAAACGATCCCGCCATCAGTTTCTTCCTCAACAATGCGGGCATCGCCACGGTGGCGCCGCAGCTTCAGACACCGGTCGATGTAATCGAGAAGTTGATTGCGCTGAATGTCACGGCGGCGACGCGCCTGGCGTTGGCGGCAGGGCGCGCTTTTGTCGCCAGGAAGTCCGGCACCATCGTCAATATGGCCAGCGCCGTGTCGATCAATCCCGAACGCTTCAATGCCGTCTATAGCGGCTCCAAGGCATTCGTGCTGGCGCTGTCACAGGCCCTGACCCGCGAACTCAACGAAAACGGCGTCACCATCCAGGCCGTGCTGCCCGGCGCGGTGCGCACCGAGATATGGGAGCGCGCCGGCACCGACCTGGATGCCAGAATTCCGGCGGAGCGGATCATGGATGTAGGCGAGATGGTGGACGCCGCCCTCAAGGGCCTGGAATTGGGCGAACGCATCACCATTCCATCCCTGCCCGACGCCCAGCAACTGGTGGACGCGGAAGCGGCAAGGCTGAAACTCGGACCTAACCTGTCCTGGGCCCATCCGGCGGCGCGGTATCGCTAGAATTCCCCGTGCAGCCGAAAGCCCAGCACCGACACCGGACCGCGGTCGGCATTGTAGGCGGGATTGGCGATGAACTGGTAATCCAGCGAGGCCTGCACACCCGTCAGCAAGGTGGCCGCATAATAAGCCTCCACCACATCTTCCCGCGCGTAGTGATCCAGGCGGCCGTCGCCGATCAGAATGCCCAAGCCTCCAAGTGCGAAGAAATGCCGGGCTGCGTCTGAAATGCCGCCGGTCTCGAAGGCCAGGCCCACCGTGTCGTCCTTGCGGTCCCAGGCCGCGCCCTTCAAGGACAGACCCATGGAGAGGCTGTTGGCCATGTCGGTGAATTCATCGCCTTCCTTGCTGGGGTCATCGATGGTGGCCCGCCAGAAAGCACCCAATTCATCGCTCAAGGCCAATTGGCCGTTCATGGACAGACCGCTTTTCCAGGCGCCCTGGCGCACCAGCGATATATCTGGCGGCCGGCCTGTCAGGGTGGCCAGGGCCACGGCATCGTTGTAGTCGCCAAGCTGCCCGCGGCTGGCAAAGGCAAGGAATTTTATCTTGCCATCATGGCCATCCAAGGTGAAACGCCGCTCGACTTCACCGTCCAGCTGATACTGCCCGAAGCCGCGCACCAGTTCCGTGCCATTGGGCAGACGCGACAGATTGAACAGCCCGCCGCGCAGGGTCCAATCCGAAAAGCTCCATTCCGCCGCCATGCCGTAGCTGTAGCCCCAGGCGTCGGCGGCATAATCCCAGGGACCGGCATCGATAATCGCCCAGTTGAGGAAGTCGTGCATCGGATCATGGGCATAATCGTTGGTATCGAAGATGTCGGTGGGTGAGAATTTTCCCACCGTGAGGATCAGATTGTCGGCACTGCGGCTGCCGGCCAACTGGTTGGCTTCACCCTCGACAGTTTGGCTCTCCCCTCCCAGATCGAAGCTCTGACGAAAGAACAGACGGTGGAGCCTGAGATAGGGCACGGCCTTGCCCACCTTGGAGCCTTCGCCATTGGTGAAGGCGGCCACGCCCAAAGTATCGGACAGGCCAAAACCCTGATCCATTTCCAGATCGGCCCAGGCTTCGCCGCCATCCCACGGTCTCGCGCCGGCATAGAGGGTCACATTGGCGGTCTCATTGCCGCGGCTGCCCGGGTCCAGACTGTTGGGACCGCGGTAGAGGGAGCGGAAGGCGGGATGATACTGTTCGATGAAAGTAGCCTGGCCATGAACGGCCCAGTCCTCGGCGCCGATGGCCGGACCGGCCGGCAGCAAGACCGCAACGGAAAAAAGAAACGCGCGCACGTTGGAAGACCTCTTGCCGCAAAGCCTTTCGGGATTTCCCCGCCCGGATGCTATAAGCGTGCAAAAAGCACAAGGGGGAAGCAGCGTGGCGGGAAAAATCATGCGCCCCGGGACATCCGGATGACCTATTGCCTGGGGATCATCCTGCCGCAGGGCCTGGTGCTGGCCTCGGATTCCCGTTCCAACGCGGGCGTCGACCAGGTGGCGCGGGTGCGCAAGTTCGATCTTTTCACCCTGCCCGACAATCGCGTCATCGCCATTCTTTCGGCGGGAAACCTGGCCACCACCCAATCGGTGATTTCCCAACTGCGGGAAGATCTGGGCAGCGGCAGGCCGGACGACCTGCATGCCGCGCACTCCATGTTCGAGGTCGCCCGCATCGTCGGCGACAAGCTGCGCGAGGCCATCGCCCGCGATGGTGCGTCGGTGCAGCCTTTCGGCGATCCCAATGGCAGCTTCCTGGTGGGCGGCCAGATCGCCGGCGAGATGCCGCGGCTGTTCCAGGTCTATTCCGCCGGCAATTTCATCGAAGCGACCATGCGCTCGAACTTCATGCAGATCGGCGAGACCAAGTACGGCAAACCCATCCTGGATCGCTCGCTTACCCAGGAAACGCCCCTGGACGAGGCCGCCAAGCTGGCGCTGTTGTCCTTCGACGCCACCATGCGCAGCAACCTGTCGGTGGGCATGCCGATCGACATTCTGCGCTATAAGACCGACAGCTATTCCACTGCCAATATGACGTTGCTGAGAGAGGATGATCCCTATTGGATCAGCCTGCGCGATGCCTACCGTGACGGCTTGTCACAACTGGTCAAGTCATTGCCGACGCCGCCTGACTGGAGCGGCGAAGATTAAGCCTTTTTGGCGTTACGCTGACGCGTCACGCCGTCGAGGATCATCCGCTTGGCCTCGGCGGCATCGCCCCAGCGGATGATCTTGACCCATTTGCCGGGCTCCAGATCCTTGTAGTGGGCGAAGAAGTGCTCGATCTGCTTGATGGTGATCTCCGGCAGGTCGCTATAGTTGGCGACGCCGTCGAAACGCTGGGTGATGTGGGCGGACGGCACCGCCACGATCTTTTCGTCCATTCCGGCATTGTCTTCCATCAGCAGCACGCCCACCGGACGCACGCTCATCACCGCGCCCGGCGCGATGGCGCGGGAATTGGCGATCAGCACATCCACCGGATCGCCGTCACCAGACAAGGTATGCGGGATGAAGCCGTAATTTCCCGGATAGCGCATGGCGGTATAAAGGAACCGGTCCACCACCAGCGCGCCGGAAGCCTTGTCCAGCTCATATTTGATGGGCTCGCCGCCGATCGGAACTTCGATGATGACATTGACGTCATCGGGGGCATTTTTCCCGACCGGAATCTGGTCGACACGCATACGGGCGATCCTTGTGAAGTCGGGGCGGTGGTAATTTTATTGCGGGCGGGCGTCAACCGCGCCCCCAAAATCCGGACGAAAAGCCGCAATGGTCTTTACTCGGCGCATTTCAGCCTTATTTGCCAAGGGATATTCCCCATCCCTTGCAGGAGCCTTCATGCAGACCAAAGCTTATGCCGCTCAATCCGCGACCACGCCTTTCGGGCCCTATGCCATCGACCGTCGCGAGCCGGGTCCAAAGGACGTTGCCCTCGAAATCCTGTTCTGCGGCGTCTGCCACAGCGATCTGCACACCGCGCGCGGCGAATGGCCCGGCGTGCAGTTCCCTTGCGTGCCCGGCCACGAAATCATCGGCAAGGTGACCAAGGTCGGAAGCCAAGTCAGCCGCTTTAAGCCCGGCCAGATCGTGGGCGTGGGCTGCATGGTCGATAGTTGCCGCACCTGTTCGCAGTGCAAGGAAGGTTTGGAGCAATATTGCGACGGCCCGGTCGGGTTTACCGGCACCTATAACGGCCCGGTGGGCGGCGGTCCCAACACCTTTGGCGGCTACAGCGCATCGATCACGGTAGATGAGCATTTCGTGCTCAACATCAGCCATGCCGAGAAAGACCTGGCGGCGGTCGCCCCCCTGCTCTGTGCTGGCATTACCACCTGGTCGCCCTTGCGCCATTGGGGCGCCGGGCCCGGCAAGAAGGTCGGCATCGTCGGCATCGGCGGCCTGGGTCACATGGGCGTGAAGCTTTCCCATGCCCTGGGCGCCCACACGGTGGCCTTCACCACTTCGCCCGACAAGGTGGCCGACGCCAAGGCCTTGGGCGCCGATGAAGTCGTGGTGTCGAAAGATGCCGGGCAGATGGCGAAGCACGCCAACAGCTTCGACATGATCCTCAACACCGTGGCGGCGCCCCACAACCTGGACGCCTTCACGTCACTCTTGAAGCGGGACGGCACCATGGCGCTGGTGGGCGCGCCCTCCACGCCGCATCCCTCGCCGGCCGTGTTCAACCTGGTGTTCAAGCGGCGCGCCATTGCCGGCTCGCTGATCGGGGGAATTCCCGAGACCCAGGAGATGCTGGATTTCTGTGCCAAGCACGGCATCACCTCGGATATCGAAATGATAAAAATGCAGGATATTGAAACAGCTTATGCGCGAATGCTCAAAAGCGACGTGAAGTACCGCTTCGTGATCGATATGGCGAGTTTGAAAAATAACTGAGCAAGGTTCAGACCCCTTCCCTCTCATGCGCACACACGCAAAGAGGGAGGGGCTTCAGCGCTTCATGCCGGAGCCAAGGTCTGACCGGCGGCGGTCTTTTGCGTCACCGCCAGGAACTGGTCGTAAGCGCCGATAGCATCTGCGGCATACATCAGGGCCGGCCCACCACCCATGTAAACCGCCATGCCAAGCGCCTCTTCGATCTCCTGCCGGGTGGCGCCCAGTTTCACCAAAGCTTCGCTGTGAAAGCCGATGCAACCGTCGCAGCGCGTGGCGACACCGATTGCGAGCGCGATCAACTCCTTGGTCTTTTTGTCCAATGCATTTGAGCGGGACGCCGCCTGCGCCATTGACGAGAAGCCCTGCATTGTTTCTCCGATATCGCGGCGCAGGATTTTCAGATTGCGCGAAATGTCGCCGACGATTGCAGGATAATCCTTCATGGCACTCAACTCCAAGAACCATGGAAATAATGGCAAAGTTCGTCACGCCGGACCTTGATCTGGCGCAAAGCAATGCTCGTTCTGGCGGCTCATAGTCTTCCGGTGGAAACAGGAGAAGGTGACAGATGAAATCGGTTGATCCTTCGACGCTGCGTCAGTGGATCGCGGAAGGAAGCGCTACATTGGTCGATGTGCGCGAGCCTGCCGAGCATCGCACTAGCTGGATTGCCGGCGCTAGGCTGATGCCGCTGGCCAGCGTGGATGCCGTGAAGCTCCCCGCCACCGGCAGAATTGTAATTCACTGCCAAAAAGGCGGGCGCGGCGCTGCGGCCTGTGAAAAGCTGCTTCAGCAGAACCCCGCTCTGGAGATCTACAATCTCGCCGGGGGGCTGGAAGGCTGGAATGCCGCAGGTCTGCCCGTTGAACACGGCACCGGCCGCGTCTTGCCACTGGACCGGCAGGTTCAACTGACCATCGGCATCCTGCTGCTGGCGGGCGCTGCTCTCAGTCTTCTGGTTGATCCGTCCTTCGTCTGGCTCAGCGCTTTTCTTGGCGCAGGCCTGACCATGGCGGGCCTCACCGGATTCTGCGGCCTGGCGCGCGTGATGGCTCGGATGCCCTGGAATCGATGATCCGGCGCGTCCCGCCGCTCGCGCCCTACATCGCGGGCCTGTGGAAGCGGCCCACCAGCACGGCTTTGGCCAGCACATGTCCGTCCATCGCCGCCATGATCTGCGCGCGGGTGGCATCCGGTCCCAGGCTTAGCTTGGTGTCCAGGGCATAAAGCTGGAAGGTATAGTGGTGATAGACATTGCCCCGCGCGCCGGGGCCCATGAAGCCGTTCTTCTTGCCGGTATTGAGCGGCTGGATGGTGCCGTCGGGCAAGGTCGCCTCATTGGGCACACTCTCCGGCAAGGAGGTGGCCGTCGCCGGGATGTTGAAGGCCGCCCAGTGCAGCACCTCGTTGGTGGTGTGCTGCAGGGCGGTGTCGGGATCATCGACAATCAGGGCAAAGCTTTGGGTACCGGCCGGGGTGTTGGTCCAGGCCAGCGCGGGTGACACCGGCGCAGCCGACGCTTGCGTATACTTGTCGGGGATAATGCCGCCATCGGTGAAGGACGAGCTGGTCAGGCCCATTGGAGTGGGCGGCGGGCCGGCGGGCGCCTGGGCCAAAGCCAGGCCGCAGGTCAAGGGCAAAAACGCGGCGGCAAACAGCAAAGGACGGGGGAAGCGAAAACCGGGCATGCGATCCTCCTCGCGGGTTGGGGACGCGAAGGAAATGCCGTTTTCACGGGAGAGTCCAGCGTCAGCGCTTTTGGTAGGGATGAAAAATATAATCCTTTTTGGCGACCGGGGTGTGGCACGCATATCCACAATCGGTACCGCGCCCATCCGGTGAGAAACTGTCGGTCGCGACCGCATAGTTGAATTTGGCGAAGCCCCATCCGCTGGTCTTGGGAAAGCGCTTGCTGTCTTTCTCGATCAAGAAAAGATCCTGCAAATGGTCCGGCACATTCACGTCAAAGGGTGCCTCCGTGCTCTTCTTGGGCGTCCACTGAATCTTCGCGATCTTGGATCCATCCGGGAAGCGCTTGCCGTTGCCGGGGATGCCGGCACGATAAGCGGCGATCATCGTGGGATTGGCGACGATCACCTTGAGAACGTCCTTGGTCTGGGCGACGGAGACCACAGTCCAATCCTCGTATCCGCGGAAGTCGGACAGGGAGATCCCATCGGGGACCTGAACGGAATATTTGTCTTGTGCGGCAAGCGCCATGCCGCCAAAGACGGCAAAAGCGCCGCCAATCGCTGCGATCTTGGAAGTGCGCAACATGCAACTCTCCATCTGGAATGGCCGTCTGGCCGCCAAAAAAGAAATTGGTGTGCGGAACTAACGTTTGGGGAACAGGGTGAAGACATAATCCTTCGCCGCCACCTTGGTGTGACAGGCGAAGCCGCAGCCGGGGCCGGTGCCCAGCGGCGTGAAATTGTCGGAAGCGGCGTCATAGTTGAACTGGCCGTATCCCCATCCGCCGGTGGCGGCGAACCGCTTGCTGTCTTTCACCATGGTGTCGAGATCGTGCAGCGAGCCCGGCACCAGCGCAGGGAAACCGTCCTGCTGCTTGGTCGAATTCCAGTGGATCTTCACCATCTTCACGCCGTCGGGAAATTTCTTGCCTTCGGCGGGAAGGCCGGACTGATAGGCCGCAATCATCTCCGGATTGCCCACGATCACATCGATGATGTTTCCGCCCTGGCTGACGGCGATCACCTGCCACTTTTCGTATCCCTTGAACTCCGACAGCGCGAGGCCGTCGGGCACTTTCACAGTGTCCTTGTTCTGCTGAGCAAGGGCAGCACCGCCCAAGGCGGCGAGAGATGCGGCAATCAAGGCGAAAGAGACAGGCGTGAAAAGCTTGGAAATGGGTGTCAAATGAGCCTCCACAAATAGAGCAGAGAGCCGTCTGGCGATCAGGCACAAATAACTGCCGCGCCAGCCAGTAGCTGTCCGCAGTTTATAACAGGCAAGAACACCCCTTCGCGGCACAGGTAACACACAGGGCGGTGGTTTTCTATCACCGAGTCAAATAAAAGCGCGACCTTTCATGTGATGAAAAAATGCACAGACCGTTCTGCGCAAATAGTCATCTCAACGTTTGAGAGCGACCAGCGCGAAGTAACCGCCCTGCGGGTCCTGTCCCTGCAATATCCATTGGCCGCCGGGCACTTCCATCGGCCCCATCTTCACCGAGCCGCCGGCCTTCTCCACACGCTGTTTGGCGGCATCGATGCTTTCGACATTGATGTAGTAGTTCCACCAGGACATCGGCATCTCGGCCGGCCTGTTCATGGTGCCGCCGATGGGCTCCGCCCCGGCCGCAAAGAGCTGATAGATGCCGTGCCCGCCCATGTCGTGGGCCGCGGCCTTGGTCCAGCCGAATAACTTTTGATAAAAGGCAAGGTCCGTCTCCCAGTCGGCAGCGAACAGTTCCCGCCAGCCGAAAGTGCCTTGCGTCCCAACCGGCGGCTGCGGCATGGGCCGGGCATCCAGTTCCTTGGCAATCAGGAAGACCGCGCCTTGCGGATCGGCAACCACTGCGAAGCGGATGACGCCGGGGACGTCACAGGGCCCGCGATGAATGGTGCCGCCCTCGTCCTTGATCTTCGCCGCTACGGCATCGACATCGTCGACCGCGATATAGCCGTTCCAGACCGGATGCGGCGGTTTCATGCCGTCCGGATAGGGCATCACGCCGGCAACCCCGGCGCCGCCGACCGTGAACACGCCATAGGTCTGGCCGGCCTGGCTGTTGTCCTGATAGCCCCAGCCCACCACGTCGCAATAGAATTTTCGGGCAGCCTCGACATCGCTGGTGGCCAGGTCGTACCAGAAGAAATTGTTCGGCATTTCCATCTCCTATTGCTGATCGACGTCCGCAGGACGTCCGGGAAACGCCCTTTCCGACATAAGCTGCGCGAAACTTTGCCGGTTTATCGCCCGGGCGGGAGAAACAATTGTGACGGGGTTCCAAGCCGGCACGGGAGCCGTTACGCAGTTGATCGGTAAGACGGGAACTGGACAATAGCATATCAGAGCCGAAACTTTGGCGCGGGTGTCGGATATGCCCCGCATGGCACGTCTTAAAAGCGATAGCGGGAGACACCCGCCCCCATCAGGAAGGAACGATACCATGTCCGAGAAACCCGCCGGCAATACCGTCCGGCTGCACCGCGTGCTCGCCGCCAAGCCGGAGAAAGTCTACCGGGCCTTCCTGGAAGCTGACGCCATGGCCAAATGGCTGCCGCCCTACGGCTTTACCTGCACAGTCGAACAGATGGAGCCGAAAGTCGGCGGCAAATTCCGGATGTCGTTCAAGAATTTCACAACCGGAAATGCGCATTCTTTTGGTGGGGAATATCTCGAATTGGTTCCCCATAGCCTGATCCGCTACACCGACCGCTTCGACGACCCCAACCTGCCGGGCACCCTGCATGTGACCGTGCAGCTCAAGCCGGTGTCGGTCGGTACGGAGATCCATATCGAACAGACCGGCATTCCGGCGGCGATCCCGGTGGAAGCCTGTTACCTGGGCTGGCAACAATCCCTCGCCCAGTTGGCGCTGGTTGTCGAGCCGGATATTCCGAACTGATCCGTTCCGGCAAAGCCGGTCAATCGCGGAACGATTTCCATACCGTTACAATCGGGATCGCCACGACCAGCACGATGATCTCGAACACGAACAAAGTGTAGATGTCGGTGGGAACCGGAATACGAAGCCGGTCGGCCAGCCAGGCCAGGAAAACGAACAGTCCGACTTTGGTGACGAGGTAACGGTACAACATCAGCGCCGGTCCGTTCCGATGAAGCAGGATTGGGCCGGATGCTGCACGGCTCCTTGCCGACTGCAACGATCGTCACCATGCCCGCGCGCGCAAGCGCGCGACATCGCCGTCGAGAGAAGAGGGAAAATGTCCCTCACCACGCACCCCAGTTTGTCCCGGTGCCAAATTAGCACAACAATTCGGGGCTGGAGCGCGCCGGGTGCTTATTTTCATCCGATGATCGCACGGACACGCGTATGCCGCTTATTTCGGCGGTTTGATCCCCCCGGCCGTTTACCATGATTGCCCTTTGAGCAACCCGACAGTTTGTCAGCCGGTCGGCTCGCCGAGACGGCGCAGGCAGATCACAGGACTTGCCCGCGCTCATTCAGGTCACGATTTCGTGACACGAGCCTGACCAGTGGGCGCCTGGCCATGCTCCGGATGCTGTTTCGTTTGCTGTGGCTGGCGGCGGTCCTGACCGCAGGCATTGTCATCATAGCCGATTATCGCGCCCATACCCTGGCTGGTGACCGCTGCGATCCAACTCGTCACCATCCGCAAACAGTCCTTTGCCATGGATTGCATGCGGGTGATTGCCCTCCCTCGCCTCTGTCGGACATTCTGATATATTGCGCGGGGTCGGGTCGGGGATGTTTTCATGAGCCTTTTTCTTATCGGCAGTATTGCCGCTGCAATCGTCGTTTTTGTTGCGCTAATTGCAATTTGTTTTCGCGTCGTGGTTCCAACCAACGCCGTGCATATCGTTCAAAGCGCCAAGCGGTCGACGCCCTATGGCAAGGACATGGGCGGCAACACCTATTACAAATGGCCCGCCTGGTTGCCGGTTATCGGCGTCAAGGTCAGCGTTCTTCCGCTTTCGGTTTTCCGTGTCGAGCTTGAGGACTATGCCGCCTACGACAAGGGCCGGCTTCCCTTCGTTCTCGATGTACTGGCATTCTTCCGGATCGCCGATCCCGCCAAGGCGGCCGAACGACTGAGTTCGATCACCGAACTCGACGGCCAGTTGCAGGGCATCATGCAGGGCGTGGTGCGGACCATTCTCGCCAACGCCTTGATAGAAGATATTCTCGGCAAGCGTGCGGAATTCAGCGAATCCTTCACCAAGGAGGTTTCCGCCCAACTTCCCCAATGGGGGATCGAGACGGTCAAGAACATCGAATTGATGGACATCCGGGATGCACAAGGCTCCCAGGTCATCCAGCAGATCATGAACAAGAAGAAATCCGAGATCGAGAAGGAATCCCGGATCGCAGTGGCGATGAATCAGCAATCCGCCCAGACCGCCGAGATCGAGGCCGCCAGGACCGTCGCAACCAACAAGGCGGCTGCCGACGAAGCGGTCGGGATCCGCAACGCGCAAAAAGACCAGATGGTCGGCATCCAGGACCAGAAGGCCCAGCAGGCCATCAAGGACGAACAGAAAAACACCGCCGAAAAGGACATGGCGGTGAAACAGGTCCAGTTCGTGCGGCAGGCCGAAATCGACCGCAACGTGCAGGTCGTGAACGCGGACAGGGACAAGCAGGTCGCACTGGTCGCCGCCGACCGGGACAAACAGGTGGTTGTGACCAAGGCGGAGGGCCAGAAGTTGCAGGTCACCGCTGTTGCCGAGGGGGATCTGGCGGCAGCAAAGCTGACCGCACAAGGCATCCAGGCCAAGGGCGAAGCGGAAGGGGCGGCCGAAACCGCGCGCCAGATGGCCACGGTCAATCCGCAGATCACGCTCGCCAAGGAAATCGGCGAGAATGAGGGCTATCAGACCTATCTGATCAGGGTCAAACAGGTTGAAGCGACGCGCGACGTCGGTATTGCCCAGGCCGGCGCCTTGGAGAAAGCCGATGTGAAGATCATCTCCCAGACCGGCACGCCATCCGAAGGGCTGAACGCGGTGGGAGAATTGTTCACTGCCAAGGGCGGCCAGGCTGTCGGCTCGGCTTTGGAAGGTTTCAAGAATACCGAGGCCGGCGCGGCCATTCTCCATGCCGTGACCGGAAGCGGCGGCAGCAAATAGCGATACGCGGCACTCCCGCACACATGCACCAACAAAAAGGCCGCCACTTCGGGCGGCCTTTTCATTCGGCGCTCGTGCCGATTATGCGCTTGTGCCCATCTTGCGGCGGCGGCGCATGACGGCCAGACCGGCGATACCGGCTCCAAACAAGGTGAAGGTCACCGGTTCCGGCACATCATTGGCGGAGATGAAGCGCGCAAAACCATTGTTCAATCGTACCCAGGTCGGATCCAGATAATAGGTCGCGTCAAACACCGTGGAGCCGGCGCCCGCGATTTCAGTCACCTGAAAGAAATTCGAGGTGTCGACGCCCGTAAGGTCGATGGCGCCCCCGTCCCTTTTCGACAAGAATGCCAGGTCGCAGGTTTGGCCATTGCAGGTGATGCCGAATATATCGCTCAGGGTGACGCCATCGGGCTCGTAAACCAGCGTGAACTTGTTTTCCATGCTTGAATTGATGCCGAGGCCGGGAACGGTAGTGATATCAAAAAAGCAGCCGCCCACCAGGATGGTGGAGCAGCTGTTGATGTCGGCATTGGTCACGCTGAACGCCTCGACCGAAGTGAGCGGCGGCGCCTTGAAGACAAACATCCCGTCACTGTAGCTCTGCACCGGTCCGGCCTGCGGCACGAACGATGTCGGCGGAGATGGCAAAGCCTGGGCCGCGACACTGCCCAATGCGGTCAAGGCAGCGGCAGCGAGACAAGCAAAAGCGATCTTCTTCATTGAACCCCCCAATGGTGCGTCTAAGCCAACCAACGGGCGATCCGAGGTCTAAGCCGATGCTGGAGGGAACTCAGCAACAAGTGTACCAGAATGAAACAACCAGCAATTGTAATGGCTTATAATTTTACATAACATTTGGCGGTAAATGGAACTTACAAATATCCCTTTTCAGACAATGGCTTATTGATTTTTCCCAAGGATAGACCCGGCTTCGGAGAACGCACTTTTCCGTGGCCGCAATCTCAAAACCCAACCTGCGGAACTTCCGCCCTGAGGCCATGAGTTTTGCTCAAAGGTGCCCCTCCCTGACCGCCCTACCGCTGCCGGCGTTTGCACTTACGTCTGCCGCGGAGGGTCCAGACCAACATGCGTACTGCTTTCAAGAGAAACATCCTGCCGCTGCTTGCGGGCGCCGTGTTGTCGGCGACGGCGATCACTGTTCCCGCTCGCGCTGCTGACAGCGCGGCGGACAAAACCACCATAGTGGTACGGATCGAAAATGTGATGCCCCAAGGCATGGTGCGCGTCGGGCTTTATTCGGAAAAGCTTTATCCGGACGACAATGCCGACCCGACTGCAAGCGCCGATGTGCAGGCAGATGCGGGAGAGACGGTGGTTACCTTTAAGAATATCCCAGCCGGCACCTATGCCATCGAGGCCTATCAGGACCTGAATAGCAACGGAAAAATGGACACCGGTTTTCTCGGCATCCCGAAGGAGCCTTACGGTTTTTCCCGCGATGCCCGCCCGCGCCTGTCAAAACCGGATTTCAACCGGGTGAAGTTCGACGTCACACCCGGCCAGAACAGCCAGACCTTGCATCTGCAAAATACAACAGCGACGGCCGGCAGCTGACCAGATTTTGCCTCAGGCAAGATCCACAGCCACGACCTCATGCACCTCGATGCGGGGTACCTCGACCACCAGGCGCCCATTCTCGCTGCGTCCCGTGACGGTGGCGCCGGATTCCAACAGACGCACGGATTTCACGCTGCGGCCGGGCGGAATTTCCAGACTGGCCGTATAGGGACCCATGGGCAGGATTTCGCGCATATAGCCTTTCATGGCCATCGGATTGGTCAGGTTGACGAGATGCGCCGTCACAGAATCCGGTTGGCGCCAGTAGCTGACATCCACCATGCCGGGGCCGGTCACCGTCAAGGGTTGCCGGCCATCGGCGGCCCAGGCGACCGCGTTGCGCAACAGCGCCAGGTGATCCTGGTTGGTGGTTTCCCAATAACAACGATCCAGATCGAAGGGGAAATAGACCACCCTGCCCTTCCCGACCTCACGCAGATAGACCATCGGTGTATCGGTTTCCCACACGGTGGTAAAGACCCGCTCCATCGGCAGGTCGGAATAGCTGGGTACCAGGGTCAGCGGCGCTTTCTGGGGGCTGCGTGGCGTGACATGCACCAGCTTGGTGCCGGCCATGATCCGCGGCGCGTCATCGAATCCCGCGGTGAGCGGATGCGGCCCCCGCACCGTGAGATAGGAGTTCTGCACGCGCGGATCGGTCTTGCCCGCATAGTCGCAGCCGAAAAGCTCGGCGAGCGCGAAATTGCCGCGCGGCTTGCCCCATTCGTCATAGAGCGAGGTCTCGTGGGTCGCAACAATGGCCCCGCCCTTCTCGACATAGTCGCGCAACTGGCTGCATTGCTTGTCCGATAGCGCCGCCACATTGGACAGGACCAGAACGCGATAGCGGGAGATATAGTCCGGCTCGAGCTGGCGCTCGTCGGCCAGATTGAACGGCACGCGCGATTCCACCAGCGCATGGTAGAAGCCCCGCACATGGTCGTTGTTGCCCACCCTGGCTTGCGCGGATTCCGGAACAACCTCGCGGTTTGATGAAGCCTGATTGGTGGGCGGCACATAATAAGTGGCAGTCTGGTCGGATTGCACCATTGCCACCCGCGCCAAATTCTCGGTGTTGCGGAAATATTTCTCGTTCCTGGCATGCCAGGCGTAAATCTTCTCCACCACCGGCACCCAGCGCTTGTCGAACACCTCGGCCTTGAACTTGGTCATCCAGGGCCTGAAGCCGTGCGCCAGCCCGTCATGCAGGTAGCTCGCGAGTTCAGCGCTGGACTGGCAGGAGTCCTCGAAGCGGTACGGCGTCGATGTCTCCCCCACCGCGAAGATGCCGCTCACCGGGCGATCCTGCATGGTGCAATAGGCTTCCTTGGCGCTCTGGCCATTGCGCCAGGCCGGATCCTGGCCGTTGCGGCCCTGACGGTCCGAAAACACCGCCCGTATGGTGGAGCGCAGGCGCACGGGGTCCAACCGTCCCCAGGTGCCCGGCGTGAAAAAAGTCTCCGGGTTGACGGCGCTGACGGTGTCGGTCCAGAGCTTGAGCTGGGCGTAGCGCTTGCTGTCCACCCAGAGATTGTAGGCTTTGACCTCCGGCGACTGCGGGTTGGCCAGCGACGCGGGCACGTCGAAGCCGCTGGCGGCCTTGAATTCGCTCTTGCAGACATTGCAGTAACAGATGCCCGCGCTGCCGGCCCAGCGATTGCCGAAAATCCCGTCAACCGGATAGGTGGCGACAATCTCCTTCAAGATCTTCGGCATCCATTCGAAGGTCACCGCGCCATTGGGACAGGTGAGATGCAGGTCTGCCGCGGTGGGATGCCTTTTGGGTGTCCCGTCGGCATTGCGCGCCACCCATTCGGGATGCGCCGCAAGCGCATCGGCATGCATGGCATGGGGATCGACGCGGGCCAGCACCCGAATGCCCTCCTTCTTGCACGCACGGGTCAAGTCGCCGAACATGTCGGTCTTGCCCAGATAAGGACTACGGTAGTGAAACGGCACCTTGGTTGGATAGAAGGCCGTCACTCCGCCCGCGCTGAGGCATACGCCGCCGGTGCTGGTGCGCTTGAGAAAGCCCATCCAGAAGGCCTGGTCATAGCGCTGGGGATCATCGTCGGTGGCGCAAATCTGCACCCAGCGCATCGGCTGCCATTCCCAACCCTTGCCGTTCGCGGGCGCAGCAATTGCGGCGCCATTTGGCAAAGCCAGCGCACCCACGGCCGCGCTCCCCGCCTGCAAGACGAGACGGCGGTCAACCGGTAGCCGATAATCCATGCTTTCCCCCTTAGAGGTTGAAATCCAACAACTTGCCCATTTCCATCGGTTGTGGCCGAGGGCCCAAGGCAAGGCAAGCGCCATTGATAGCCCGGCAGGGCGGCAGGCAGCGTTTATTCCCCTGCACATGGCTTGTGGAAATTCGCGCAGAAGCTGGCCATCCCGCTCTTCCACCACGTCGGGATTTCGCTAGCATGCCGCCGGGGCAAGGGGACAATCGAACATGACTGTCGCTATCGATGCATCAGGGCAAACCGCATTTGCGCGCGATCGCCTGTCGGGTTCCGCGCGCACCGGCGTTATCGACCGATGGATTTATGTGTTCACAGCGGCGCTCTTCATTGCCGTTGTTTTAGCGGGTTTCATTCCCGACTCGGTTGCCAAACTGGCAGCCATCGATGCGGGCAAGCGCGCGCCCTTCCCGCTGGTCTTGCATGTGCATGCGATCCTGATGGGCAGCTTTCTGTTGCTGCTTCTGGGACAGACAGTCCTCGTGGCGACCGGCAAGCGCTACTGGCATATGCAGCTTGGTATTGCCGCGACGGTGTTGGTTCCTGCGATTGTCATCACGGGATTTGTTCTCGTTCCAACGATATATCACGGCGTCTGGAATGGGGCCCAAACCGCACCGGCACCGGCCGGACAACAGCTTCAAAGTGTCTTGCCGATTGTCGATGATGTCCTCTTGCTGCAACTTCGGGGAGGATTCCTCTTTTCCATCTTCATGTGGATCGCGCTGCGGGCAAGGGCGCGGGATGCCGGGCTGCACAAACGCATGATCCTTCTGTCAGTCACGGCGGTGCTGGGCGCAGCGGTCAACCGCCTGGATTGGCTGCCGACAAGCTTTCCGCGCGATACATATACGCTGGACTTCTTCACCCTGCTTCCATTGGCGCCGATGTTCATTTGGGATCTGGTGCGCAACCGCAGCCTGCACCGCGCCTATCTGATCTGGGCTGCATTCTATATACCGGTGACTGCAGTCGTTTACGCCCTGTGGGACACGCCATGGTGGCACGCCACCGCGCCCCACATCATGGGCGTCTGAGAAGCGCGAAGAGTTGATCAGACCAAGTCCGCAGCGGAACGGCCTGTTGCGGCGGGCCGCTTGACGGCCTCATCGCCCTTCTTAAGGTGCGCCGACAGATTCTTTGTTCAAACGGGACCGGGGACTTTCCATGAAGAAACTTTCATTCGCGGCGGCAGTGCTGAGTGTTGCTGTATCCGGTTGCACCACCCCCGGCGGCGGTTCTGCGCCCGGCGTCATCGTCTCGGAAGATTTTGAATCAACGGCCGCCGGTGCGATTCCCGCAGGCTTCACCAAAACCGGCGACGTCAGTGTCGAAGAAGGGGTGGCCCATAGCGGCAAGCATGCCTTGGTCATCGCGCCCGCCGTGCGAGGCGGACGCTTCATAAGCCTCGCGCCCGACAAGGTCGCGGCGCTGGGTGGTGAGCATTGGGGCCGGCTCTACTACAAGGTCAAGACGCCGACGCCGATGCCCACAGGACGGCTTATCCATGCCACCTTCGTCGACGGCAAAGGCATCAGTCCGCTGGCGAATGACCTGATCGATGTGCGCCTGGCTACCCTGCTGTTTTATCCCAATGGTGACTATGGCTGGTTCTATAACGTCCAGCCGCCGAACGGGCGCAAGGAATTCGGGCCCAAGTCCGCAACCATGCAGAAATTCACCGACGAATGGACCCTGCTGGAATGGCACGCCGATGCCGCGACGCAGACATACGCGTTTTTCGTCAATGGGAAGGAAGTCGCCGACATCGGCCAGCACAAGGGTGCGGGCAATTATGAAGGCATAGAAATTCCCGCCGCGTTTCAGACTTTGTCGGTCGGTTTCACGAATTATCAGCCCGCCACCGGCGAAGGTTTCACGGTCTGGATCGATGACTTCGCGGTGGGCAAACACCGGCTTGGCCCGGTGCGTGGAGCAGCCAAATAAGCTCGTCCGTTGCTTCTGAGCTGGGCCGGCACATGGCCTCCTGACGGCGAATCAAGGCCTTGCATCCGGCTTTTCAACCTGCGCCAACACTCTATAATGGCGGCGCGGAGGTATCGAGGCATGGCAGGAAAAGCAATCCGGCTCTTCGCCCTTTCCGTTCTGCTGATGGCTGGCGGTATGCAGGCATCCGCCGAGACAGCCACGCCGACCGAAAATGTCACCGTCACGGGGTCGCGACGTGTGCTCCACGAATTCACCAAGACCTTTGCCACGCCGACCATGATCACGGGAAAGATGGCGCGCTGGGAGCGCCGCCTATGCCCGGTCGTTGCGGGCCAGAACCCCCACTTCACCGCATTCATCACCCAGCGGATCAAGTATATCGCACTGGCGGTCGGCGCGCCCGTCAACACCGACGCGTCCTGCACACCCAATATCGACATCGTCTTCACCACCGCGCCGCAGGATCTGCTGGACGCTGTCAGCAAGGATGACCAGCACTATTTGGGTTATTTTTCATCGGTCGCCCAGAAAAAGGCGCTGGCGACCGTCACCAGACCCATCCAGGCCTGGTACGCCACCGAATCCACTGACCTCAAGGGCAGGCGCCGGCTGGACACTGGAAGGTCCATCGTCGGCGGCACCACCGTGGGGAACTTCAACAACTTGTCGACCAGCAACGGCGACATCGTGACGGACACCCGCGGCACAGCTCTGACCGACATGGCCCCCTTCTTCGCTTCGACCGGCAACCACCTGAATGACGGCATCTACACCGGCTTCAACCACATTCTGATCGTGATCGATTCCACCAAGCTGGCGGGACAGGATATCGTGCCCTTGGCCGATTATATCTCCATGCTGGCGCTGACCCAGATCAACTCGCTGGATGTCTGCCAAAATCTGCCCAGCATCGTGAGCAGGATGGCGCCGGATTGCGGCCATGGGGTGGATGGTTTGACCAAGTACGACCTCGCCTATCTCGAGGCCCTCTACCACATGACCGCCGGCAGAAACGGTGTGTTGCAGCGGAGTGAAATCGCCGACCTGATGACGGACAGGCTCGCGGAGATGAACTAGGGCGCAGACTTAACCCCTGCCCCCAGGGGGAAATCGGGCAACAGCCCATCAGGCGTTCACATGGCGGGCGATGAAGTCCTTCGCCATTTCATGGGCACGGTCCGTCTGCGGCCCGGGCTGGGCCACCCATTCATGCTCGCACCCATCGAAGATCGTATAGTCGCAGGAACCGCCCGCCGCCCTGTAGGTCTCAACGAATTTGGTCTGGAAGGCGGGCAGCATATTGTTGTCCAGTGCGCCCTGCATGATGAGAAAGGGCTTGAGTACGGCCTTTTCCTTGCGATCCAGAATCTCCTGCGGATTGGCTTCGTGGATGGAATCCCAGGGAACGAAGAAGGTCACATTGCTCTTGACCATGCTGTCGACCCTACGCGCTTGCGCGTTTTCGAAGCGCGCAAAGGTGTTGCTGATCGGCGAGCGCATCAGGACATAATCCACCGAAGCAGTAAGACCGCCGGTAAAAGGGATTGCGTTATAGCGCGCATCGTTTGGCCGCAGTGCCAGCAGCTCGGCGACATGGCCGCCGCTAGAGCTTCCGAACAACCCGATCCGGCTTGCGTCTCCGTTCCAGTTCCTCGCTCTGGCCTTGAGCCAGCGCAGGGCATAGCTCGCATCCTGCACGCAGGCGGGATAAGGCGCTTCCGGGGCCAGGGTAAGGTCCACCGCCACCACCAGTGCCCCGGCTGCGGCCAGAGCGCGATCGAACGGCTCCTCGGCATGCCGGTCCTTAGCGTTCCAAGCGCCGCCATGCAGGTCGAGCACCACCGGAAATGGGCCTGGGCCGGTGGGCTGGTAGATGCGTGCCATCAGCGGCCGGCCCTTGGCGGTGCGGCGATATTCCAACTCGCTGACGGTCAAGTCGAATTCGGCGGACGGGTCGTAGCGGATTGGAGCGGCGGCAAGCACCGAAGGCGCGCAAACCATGGCGAGGCCGGTGGCCTGGAGAAAATCGCGGCGCTTGAGCGAAACGTGAAGCATGCGCCCTCCTCAGCTTCTCGGCGGCGAAGGCGCCGCCCCAACTGGTGAACGCCAGGCCCGTAAATTTCGCCATGCTGGCTGTCAGTGGTCCCGCAGGGTCGTTTTAAGGGTTATAGTCAGCGCCCAGGCAGATTCTAGCAATGTCCGATGGAGGGAACAATGAAGCTTTGGAACATCGCATTGATTGCCGTCCTGGCAACTTGGGCAGCCCTGGCCACTTGGGAGCTGGAAACCATGCCGCATGGGGTCGCGAGTTGGCATGACGCCATGATCAACTGTCCGATGTACCGCGCCGAAGGTACCGGTTGATTATCTTCTGATGGGCAAGCCCTGACTATCGAAATCTCCCACGCCTCTGAAGTAGCGGATTTCTGGCCGAAGAAACCAGGATTCTAAGCGCGCGCCACCATCCGGCCCATGGGCGTGATCATCAGGCCGCCGAGAATTGCTTGGATCAGACCCAGTTCGACAAGCCGCGCCTGGTGCGATTTCGGGATCGTGGCGCAGATGAATCCTCGGCACACCAGAACCAGCGAAGCAAGTTCCGCGCTGGTCAAATCCATGGCATTCGGCAAGCGACCCACGACTCTCCGATCTGGATTTTCAGTCATGGGCGCAGGTGTTGGCAGGCGAACGCACAGAATGACCTTATCCGGTAAAGGCAACCGGTTTTGCATCCAGGAAGCGGCACATGCCGACCGGAGAATAGAAACGGTCATACACTTGCTGACATTCGCCCGGCAGCGCGTGCGGACCCTCGAACAGAATATAATTGGGTGCCGCGACCGGCTGCAGTGCCGGCGGTGCAGAACCGGTGACATACCAGCCTGGGCCATTCCAGCCCTGGGCATCCGGGCCCGTGCCCGCTTGGGCCGTGTTTGCCAGCAAGCACGCAAAGACCAGCATGGTGACCTGGGATTTTCCCATCAGCGCGGCCAGACAAAGCCCGACAAATGCAGAGTGCCCACCAACCGTGCCGATCGGTTGAGACTTGCCGCAAGCGCAGGACTGGCGGTGGGCTTTGGCGCCGCTTTGGCTTGATTGGGCGCTGCGGCAGCACCAGAAGGGTTAAGAGAGTGCCTATGATGATTCATTGTCATTCCTTGATGCGAAGGTGGAACGTTCCAAGTTGCGTTTGGGGAGTTGTGAGCTGATGTCGTGCAGGAAACGGGCTGCCCGGACTTTCAAGCTCTCTTCCGGCAATCCCCTATCCCGGCCTTTGCGGCCGGATGCGATTTCCCGAAACACCGTTTGCTTGAAACCATGCGGCAATTCATTCCAATGCGCGACGACGCTTTGTCCGAAACTTTGAAGAATATCATCGGACGCGCATCGGGAGCCGGTATCCCGAACGGCAGCGCCTCCTTCATTTTCCCAACTCGAGAGCATACTGGAACTGTCATACAGGTCGCGGTCACGCAGTTTCACGGTCCTGATCCTCTTTATTCGTTCCTGTTAATCAAAGCGCCACTGGCCATCGGAGGCGCGGCAAGCAGTGCCGGTATGGGTGAGCGCGCGGTTTCCGCGGTAGGTGGTTTCGGTGAAGTCGCGGCATTGCGTACCCGATCTGCGGAATTCCCGGGTCGGCCGGAAGTAGCCGCGGGACTGGCCATGGTTCCAGTTATAGCGCCGGCCGACATCGCCATTGAGGCCGTCAGAATATGTGCGGAAAGCGTAAGGCTGATCGTCACACTCTATGTCCTTGGAGACCGTGTTGCCCAGCAATCCGCCCAACACGGCGCCGCCAACGACCGCGCCCCCATTGCCACGGCTTACTGCTGAGCCGATCAGGCCGCCTGCGGCAGCACCAAAGATCGTGCCGGCGGCAATATTGCCGCGGCGGCAGTTTTGCTCGAAGTGTCCTTGGCGATAATAGTTGGCCGACCGGTCGTATCGCGTGCCGGCGCCGTCCTGACGGTCGCGAGAGTCGTCCTGCGTACGCATCATCCGGCGATCGCCGCCGTTGCGGTCGGAATAGCTGCCTGGATCCCGATGCGGATCATAATTCTGGGCCAATGCGGGCAGCGCCGCCGTTAACAGGACCGCGGTCGCCGCCAGGAGTCCAAATCTGATT
>Ga0157379_10000998_pt1 | contig 22971 bp, 24 predicted proteins | sample S25metaG_FD_121802 | JGI IMG/M metagenome (GOLD analysis project Ga0157379, IMG submission 121802) | Switchgrass rhizosphere microbial communities from Kellogg Biological Station, Michigan, USA - S2-5 metaG | ecosystem: Host-associated > Plants > Roots > Rhizosphere > Soil | place: USA... | reverse complement strand
GTCTCCGCCTGCCGCTCGTGAAAAGGGAAGCAAAAGTGGGTTCGAGGATCGCTGGGAATTCTTTCATTTACATAGGCTAAAGAGGGCCGTTTCTAGATGCTTCTAAAATTGTCAAAGATGTAACAAATGCTGCCGATTTGCATATTCAGCCTCATGAAGCGAATGCTATCAAAAGACCACTTTCGCCCATATTGGACCCCGTGGACGCTGCTGAGGTTTTAAAACGCGTAAAACATTGAGCATCCTTATCTTATGTCTTTGGTTGCCTCTATCGTTATCAGTTCTGTCTTTACCTCGCTTAACCTTTACCATGCATAGATACCACACTGTAGCCAATTTCCTCCTAATCGCAGAAAACAATATAACGATGCATCATATTCTTGCTATACATGTAAATAATAATCACACGACCTGCTACTATACCAGAAACCAAACGCAGGATATACTCATAATCCACCCCCACTGAGAATGTACTCAATAGCCGAATGCACGTTACCCCCAGTCGCCAATAAAGCTCTCACGTTCTGTGTCGCATTCGTAAAGCCCATTTCCTGCAGCTGCTGTAGTTGGACTTGGAACCTTTCCTCTGGGCTTCTCGTGTCTGCTGGTTGAGCTGGAGGAGACCCTCCCAGGCTTCCTAACCCTGGGAGCCCACCACCAGGAGTTCCGCTACCTAACCCCCCTAGAAGTTGCTGGATCAACGCTGGATCAACAAGACCCGCACCAGGTTGACCGGCTGCACCCGCAGCTGTTCCCGTCCCCGTCGCACCTGCAGCCGCAGGTTGTGTGGGTTGTGGGAATGGTGGCCATTGAGATGGGTTGAAAGGTGCCGAACCGGCTCCCGTGGCATTTGCGGATGCATTTGCGCCTGCTGGTGGCCCACCGAAGAGACCAGCACCACCGCCAGCACCTCCTGGCCCATATCCAGCTTCGCGAAGCATGGTTGACATTTGCAACATTGTACGCAAAGTTTCGGGATTGGACCTGGAATTGGAGGATAAGCATGTGTTTGAGCAAGAATAGGGTAAGTACGCACATCATTTGACGGAATTGCTCTGACTGGAACATCTGCCGGATTTGAGGAGCTTGAGCTTGTAGTTGAGGATTTGAAGCAATTATTTGGTCTACGATTGCGGGGTTAGACATGAGACTTGACATTTGTTGAAGGAACTGAGGTGAGTCCATCATGCCTTGGAACTACATCGAAACGTGTCAGATGAGACAGTAACGGGGGATATTACACACCATGTTTGGATCATTAGGATTAAGACCCATACTTGCAAAGGGGTTAAATCCAGCCATTAAACCATGGCCCATATGACCATTCAGAAGAGTGAGTGGATCAGACGGATTCTGCCCGGCTTGCATGGCAGGGAGTGGCTGTGGCGCGGAAGACGAGGCAGCAGCATTGTTACGAGCAGCACCCTTCACCATATGGACTGTATGACCGGATTGAATCTTGTAAGAAGACAGGAGATCATCATCCTATAACGGAAGATATCATTAGAACACGCTTTTCCGAGGAGATAAGTCGGTTACGTACTTTAAGCACTTTCCCTGCGAAAGAATTATTCAAATTTCGTGCGATAATGATAGTTTAGCTACATACCGCTATAGATCAATCTCTGTCTTTCTGCTTCAACATCTGATTTCTCTGCAATTGCACGCTTGAGGTCCATCACACTCTTGTCTGTGGTAACAGTGATTTGAATCTTCAGCTCACTAGGACCTACACGGATTGTCAAGCGGCAAAATATTTAGTCCATAATAGTCCATACCCTTAATATTTATCGAAATTTGAGGAGAAGCTTCTGTATTCGATGAGGAGGACATGGTCGTTGTTGGTAGAGGCTGCACCAATGATGCTTTCGTAATCAAGGGGAAGGCGACCCGACTACGTGGCGCTTCCAGCAGCTTCCGGTAAACGCCAGACACGACCAGCCCCCGCCTCAAAGACAGGTGAATAGCAAAAAAAAATTAATTGCCTTTATATTTCGTACCAATAATTCTTTCAGATAGGAATACAGTGTTCAATGCTATAATAATCTCAGAAGTCCGTACACAGTCCGTATGCAGAAAGAGCGGTATCACAGAGTGGTATGATTTTAAGCTTTAGGGTTGATAACCGTCATCCCAATAGGAGTTAGGTGCAAGAAAACATGTCGAAAATTGTCCGTGAGCCAAGGAATCTATCTTCTCGGTCTCGGTATCTACCTCCACGTCTTTCGCACCTGCCCGTCGGATGTGAAGTAAAATTCGAGAGGTAACAACAGAATGGATGACCCTCTGGAATCTAGAGATTACCATTTAGTTGTGATGAGAAACATGGAAACTATGGCTTACAATACTAGGGACATTCCCGACATCTACGTAATTTCATCTGTGAGTTCGTCTAATAGATGAGATTTGGTAGAATACTCACCGCAACGCTCGTCACTCCAAGTGTGAACAGATTTCCCACAGTGAATGCAGTCAAATATATATAGTACATCAATCCTATGATTAAACAGAGTAAGCCATATTGGTAGCACCTTTGGGGACAAAGGCTTACCGTCTTTATAGAGCGTTGCTCCAAGGTTTGTCTTACGGAAGTTGGCTGTGGAGGAATACTTTTAAATTTAATAAACACAAATATCCAAATATCCAACTCACCCTGCCGCAGGGTTGGAAGAATAGTAAGAATCACGATTACTGTTTACGCAAATGTCAGCGAGCTCAACTGGGCCCCGGAGTCGAGTTACCTACACGTTTCAAACAGAACTACACCCGAAAAATCCCACAAAAGCACCCTGTTAGCCTCTTGGTTAGGAACGGAGACGCAATCTAGGTAGCCGGGCACATGGACGACTAATATCCAAGGTGAGTAAGTTGGACACGAGATTCTCAGCAAAGAACTCACATCCAACCCCATTTATACCTTTGTACGTGGTATACACTGCAGGTGATCCAATAAAGATGGCTACAGCTGTGAGTCCCAAAAGAAGTTTTTTACTGCTATTCCAGATGGCGTATGTTCGGAAAATGAAGACCACTGGTGCCAAGGAGTCAGCATCCGCAGGGTTAAGGTATGTAATCAGTGACAAACATTCTGCGATGAAGACTCCAATAAGGATGAACCCTTCATAAGAGTGTGAGTCCCTCTGCCTACCAATCACGGGTATGTCGGTATGTCGTACTCACATCCTGTCACAGTATAAATGGTATGGCACTGGTTATAAATTGCTTGTTAGTTATATAATCGCCGAAGACTCATTATACTCACGTTCTCTACAGACAATGTTGTCCCCTTTGCGAAATGTACTGGAGGACTGACCGTCAGCTTCACATATCATCCAGGGGGCGCGTTTCCCTACGAGTATTAAGAAGAGTCGTCTCGGTATAGACACTATATCGAGTTAAGACAAATAAGACCCGTCCTATTGTCCAAGGCGTCCCCCACATCAGTTCAATTTCGTCCGAAATTGTCGTCAGATAATCATAAAACTATGGTGAAAAATATTGAGTTTAAATGGAGGACCGCCGTTGAGCTTCTCAGAGATACGTACAAGAACGACCAATGCAACAACTTGAAAAGGACGGAGGTTTTTCAGCTTTTATGACTTATCAAATGTTCGTAAAACGTACGGTCGAAGTACTGTGGGGACAGTTTAATCAGTGAATTCACCTATTCGTAAACACTGTCAACATACCGTGGAGACGTGGTTTAATCTAGCGAGCGTGGTGAAGTCTCCATCGCTGGCAAAATGAGTGGTCATGGTAGAAAAAGCATTAGGGAGCATTCCGATGCCATTCCCCCATAATTAAAAGTGATCCTATCCGAAGCGTGGTGATCAAGGGTAAGATTGGCTGATGCCAGCATGTCACTCCTGTCGCTTACTTTATCGACGACGATGGGGGAGAGACTTTTCATTGGTGTTTCCACGGTAGACTCCAAACTGTCCATGAGAGCTGTGCACTGTCATCTGGAAAATGCTAAGCGTAGATGGTATCTGGCGCATGGGTGAAGAGTTACGAGATACATTCTTCCTATCAATCTTGCGTAATTCTCCAAGATATTTGAAAATTGGACTGAATAATCATACCAGCTCCATAGGGTAGTTTAAAGATAATGTCCACATCCGACTTTTCCAACAGAAAAGCAACCAACTGTCAGCGTCGTTATGCGAGCGCCTGAGTGCCGAGAGTACGGCACCCCGATGTACAATCATTGAGGCGATCCCGGACAGGCTTCTTATTTGGCTAATGGATTTGCTCCTATATCATTGTAACACCTTGACGAATGTGGAAGCTTCCGTTAAGGAACGACTTCCTTGCCGGTAGAGTATCAACCAAGATAGTGTATCTGGTAGCCTATTCGTCCACTTGGATACTCCAAATCTGAAACAGTACATGCCCTCCCCACCCTTCCAAAATAAATAAACAAGATAATTGGAGTAGGAAAGCGCATTTCTTTATATAGATAGCAAGGGGGTGCCCTCCTCTGGACGTCTTCCCCTTTCATAGTACCTGTAGTACTACTACGTTTGCCCCGAACGAATTATTGCTCTACAAAAGGGCGCAATATTACTGTGTGGCTATCCTTTTCATTGACATTTGTCTATATATATAGTTCAGTACTTGCTGCATGCCGCATGATATCACCGGTGACAGTTATGAGAAGTCTAAATGCATCAATCGTATTCAAGGTGGCTTCGGCCAATCCTGCCGTTTGAGTATGACCACCGAAACTTTGACCTTACCTGGCTTCTAAGTATCGGTTACTTGTGGTGCTTGCGATGAGTGCGTAGTTTTGAGTTCCATGTCCTACAGACATTTGATGTCTAATTATATTAAGATTATGGAAGCATGATCTTTGGAAAGAAAGAAAAAAGCCGGTTTTTCTTTACGAATCACTGGAGTACTCGAGGAGATTATGAGCCCGGCTGGAAGTGGTTTTCTTCCCATAATACTAGGAAAAATTATACACGATGACAAATTACGAGGATGAATTCTGGAAGCATTGGATGTCATTTGTGTGAAATCCATCAGTTAACGTCTGAAATGCAATTGCCTCGTGAAGACCTTGATAACCTTTGAATATGAACGTTCAAGCTGAAGAAGCAGTTCATATACAGAATCTTGAAGAAAGCAGCAACTCTCAACCGTCACTGACTGGAGGTGTGAGTGAAGGCCCTTATAGAGTGGTTTTTCCGATTCCTTCGGCTCTCCCTCATCAGGGTGCGAACGCACTCGAATGACTCTGACAAGTGCATCCCCTTCGATATCCAACTTTGCCAGGGAGAGTGTCCTGAGGCGAGGACAACACCATTTATCATATGGACCTCCTTCATTGGGAAGGAAAATTTCAAAGAAATCGGAATGAAGGGGGACAGAGGTAATGTAAAGGGTAGTCAAATTTTCCAGCCTCCGTACCAGAGGTTCCATCACGTTAATACCAACTGCAAATGTGTCCGGAGCAATGACGATATCTTCCAATGTTTCGGCGAATTCCAACGAAATGTGCCAGAAGATTTCCGTAGGGCCAGTCTCTGTAGGGGGATAAGGGCCCCGAGATTCGGTACAACGGATTCTCTTCAGGTTGGGACAGTAGAGCGACCGTAGGAAGTAAAAAGAATCATTGTTATATGCAAAGGATAAAGATAAATCATTAAGGTAGAGCAGAGTTATTTTGGTTGTCGGCCAGGATTCGTCTTGGTAAGCATCTGGGCAATGGTTGAGGAAAACCAAGGATCGTAAATTAGGGCCAAGCCTGAGGATATCTAGAAATTGAGAACATGGTATTTCAGCCCTATTGCTCGTAATGTATAGATAGATAAGTTTTTCGTAGGGTATTGGCGATATGAACCGGAAAGCAAGTTCTGAAGCAGGTAGTGCCAAATATACTAGCTGAGGCGCCGAGAGGGGGCCCATAAGGAAGTCGGTGGACAGCGGAGGAAGATCTCTTGCATTAAATATCTGAAGCTTAGACATCTCCCAAGTCGATCCTGGAGGGAAGAGCATTCCGAGATCTTGGGGAGTCAACAACCCACTTATGCATCGTATGCGGGTAAGATGGCCACGCAAGAGCCTTAAGGTATCGTCTTGAATGGGCTCTGTTGGTTGTCTATGCCGAATGAATATGTCTATAGGCATATCTCCTGAACGCTGTAATTGCATCTCAAGGTTTTCCTTTTTCAAGCTTGAAGGGTACCTAAAATGGAGGAGCACCAAAGACCAAAATTCGGAGTTATCCAAAATAATCCTTTGCCAGCGATGGGAAACGAGCATCAGACGTTCAGAAACTCGTCTGGGATGACTCTGGGACGTGAGAACCACCGCGACCGGTTCCGTCACTTCCAGTGCGGCTTCGTCAAGGTGAGGAAATATTTCCCAAAATATAGCTTTTAGAAGCGCATCCGTTAGGGAGTTAATAGATGCAGGTTGGGCTGAGACAGCTATAAATATATCACTTCGCTGCAGAATTGGAAACCCACCTGAGTTGTCATTTCGTACATCACCTACCCTTGGTTTCGATACCCCTCGAGGGTGTTCCTTACGGGAACCCCGCCTAATGGAACTAAATCCATTTGTCAAGCCACGAGATAAGATCGACTTCGAAACAGGTGGAATACTAGGAGGACTTCCATCTGGAATAATTGACATGGTGGTTGTGTCCAACCTGAGATTCTGAGAAACGGAGTTCGAATCAAACTCCGCAATACATGTACACCAAGCCCAAATCACAAACCAGGATTGTGAACGTTTCCCTCTCGATTCACATCCAGTTAGTCCTTTCTTTGGTATTTTTTGAGATTAGAAGTACTGAATGAGTCTCCAGATTGCTTTCCAGTATCGTTCATCCGAGCGCAAGTCCGAAGCCATAGTTGGAACATAGTCTGGGATATTTTCGTTTCTACTCACTCCGCCGTCTTTCATTTGATCGTTCAGAACTGGTTCTTCTTGATACGTTCAGTAGGACACTTCTTCTACATCCATACTTCCCGTTGGTCCCTTTCCATATGGATATCATTTCGACCGGCGGAATAGCTAGGATGGAAAACTGAAATAAATGAAAATTCACGAGGTCCATCAGGTTCATTAATTTCCCTTTGTTGAATTGTGACCTATTTTATAGGCTTATCTGGTCATGAGGTCCAACCGCCCATTGGATCGCTCGCTCCACCATCCACCACACAAATGGCGTCACTTGCCATCGTCAGAGGACTTCATCGGCCGAATTTTAATCCTAATCAAAGATAGTTATTATACCACTGAGGCAAATACACAACGCGGGCCTTTTCTACCACGCACTATCTTACAACTTCAAATAAATCCACTTCGCCTTTCCCAACAGGTTCCACCATGTTGAGCTACAGAGTTTTCGTCTTGGCCTTCCTCTCCGTTCTTTAGTGTCAACCCAGGCATTTCCCATGAATCCAACACTCAAATCCCGAGAGATATTCGTCCCCACGATTTTGACCCCAGCGAAGACACAGTATGACAGGCGGGGAGTACTGTGAATGTATGCGGTCTTTTCTTTTCGTAGAGTTACAAGAGAAGGATTGACTCGCTCTAGGTTACATGGTATTCAAATTAGGTCCCTGAAGGACTTCGTCGGTTTACAGCTACATTGTAGGGTTACCAGCAATGCACCCCCTGGAAATCATATAGTGAACTTAGGGGAATCGTTCTAAGAAATCGACTTAGACAGCCTGCTGGTGTTCCCCCAGGTGGGGCGGTCTTCAGATAATCTCTCTTCATTCAGATTATTTATCTTAATGGCTCAGCATACACTCTTTCTTACAATATTTCTTTACTCGCTGGGTTTCATGAGGTGAAGGTCCCTTGTGAGCCTGTGTCGCAAAAATCCATTTTACCTGACGCCCTGAAGGGTCCTGAAGAAGCCTGATCAGGCTCCATCAGGTATTATCAGGACTTTTCCTCCTATGTCAGACTTCGTATGCAGCGTTTTTAGCACAATCTAATCACTTTTTTTCTCCTGATCCAAGTCATGAACCATATCAGGCCATATCCGGAAATTTGGATTTTTGCGACATGCCCACGAATAACACATATGCAATTGTTTGTAATATCTCGTTTATTCTTACTTTCTTTCCAGAACTGAAGCGACCCCTAGTATTCGGAGATTTAGGGAACTTAGTCCTACCTTTACCATTATCAATGAACTTCAAGAGGAGCTTGCCGCCCGGGAAAATTTCAATACCAAACTCAATGCCACCCTGGGAGGACACAGTCTAACTGGGAAGTAACCTGGCGGAGCCCCACTCTTTTCAGATACTTTTCTGCTCCTACTTCTGAATATTGGATAAACGGACTTTATTAACCTTGCTATTGAAATTATCCTCAAATGTAGTATCTGTAGTGCTCTTTTGCTTTAGTACCAGATCTTCTATATGCTAACTTCATACTATGGTTTAGGTCGCGTATGCCTGTATATATGCTTTAAATGGTGGCGAGGACTGCGTGTGCCGATTTTACTCTTGAGAGTAGGAATTCACTGAGACAGATCGGTTTAATTTATACATCCGTTAGAGGGACTCGTTTCACAGAACTACAAGCTCAGCATTCCAAATAATGCTGGTTTCGTCCTTTCATCCCTTTATTCTTCCTACATATACCTTAGTACACTTACTAATTGGAAGAGGAGTCAACCTTCTCTTCGGTATGTGTTGCTCGCTCATGATGAACCTGGAGTCTACCCGAAGGCTTCCAGCTTGCAGAACGCCATGGGACAACACGCGCGCGATACATCTCGTCGACCTAAATATGTATATATGAGACGACGGCTCGTACGGAAAATTTGATGCTCTCACCTCCTCAAGAGTGAGACCCTTGGTCTCCGGAACGAAAAGATATACATAAACGAACCCGAAGGTCAGCATACCGAAGAAGATCAGAAGAATGAGGGGTCCGATACTGGACGCTTATGAGTTAGCTATTTCAGATAATGAATTTTATAGACTTACTCGTTAGCGATCCGGGGAGCAAAGAATGAGAGAAGGAAGTTCCATAACCAATCTAGAATATTACGGGTGAGATAGAAGTTCATTAACACTTCATATAACACCTACTAGTGGCGCTTCCTAAGGCAATTGCCTGTACAGGTTAAAATATGTCAAGAGAAGAAGTGGCGGTTAGACTGGGAAGGTACACACTTTGGGTCGAACACGCAGAGGGAAACTCTCGCCCAAGTATACCCATGGAGTCGGCCCCCAGAACATGGAGAACGAGAACACGTGCAGAACGGCAAACGCAATGAGAGTATCTCCTCCTTTCTTATTGGTGGGGGATAGTTGATCGATCGGGGTGTTTGCTGGTGCAAGGGTGAAATGACCAACAAGTCCTGCGATAATAGAGCAGAGCTACGACGTTTATTAGTAACAATACCGACCTTAATGACAATAGTTCCACATACCCCTTCTAAGACGGACCCTATTAGCAAAGATTGTCGACGGCCAAGGGTTTCAATAAGGATCAGAGCCTGGAAGCATGATATGGTCACAATTGAAACCGAATAAACTTTCCACTTACGGGCACAGTGCCAACTAAAGATACGCCTCCTAAGATAGTTTGTATTACGTAGGGAGATAATCTGAGTGCTGAAATTTTAATGAAACTATTGGTGGGCGGCCGAAGTGCAAACAAACCTGGTTCCTGCGCTCTTGAAGAAAGTATCACCATAGTAATCTTTAAGGATTAGGCTTGAAATAAGAGATTGCAATACTAGGGAATGTAAACTCACAATAGAAGTTCTGGCCATTGAGCTGTTGAATGAATTGCAGCCTGATGTGAAGGTAAGCCAAGATCCCGGAAGAAAGGGGACGGAGAAAGTTTAGCATACATCATCCCATTCCCTGTACGCCACCACAACATGTTACGGGTAGAGAAACATTCCATCCATGTCGCCTTTCCGCCTTCATTTTCTTCTCTGATACCAAGCTCTAGTTCTTCGATGATCTCGGTAATGAGTGGGTCATTAGGCGGAACGCCGTTAAGTTCCGAAAGGGCGGCTCGAGCCTCATCTTCACGCTTTAAGCCAAGCAAATGCCGACTGATGCGACTGGGTAAGTACATACCATAAGATATGCATGGATTTGACCTACGGTGACTCTGGAAGGAATGTAATTCCGACGATCAATATCAGACCCCAGAGCAGTTGAAGACCGATCTTCATTAACACATCAATGACGATCTTGTCACATAAACGGATGAAACTCACCGGAATCTTCCACGAAGCAGTGTTCTTGATATTGTGTGTGGCCAAATCGAGAATGTAGCTCAAGAAGATGCTGAACGAGTGTTCATCGTTAGTTTCATCCATTTTAGAAATACTGCACGAGAGACCAATTACCCAGTAATGATTTGCAGCTGATATAATACCAATAAAGCACCACGAATCTTCTTGGGAGCAGCTTCTCCATTATAGAGGGGCACGATGGCTGATAAAGCACCCACGCCGAGGCCAGCACAGAAGCGGCTTTTGTTATTGTCAGTTCCAGCTTTTAATGGCATTAAAGAGTGGATGCATACCCAAAGGTGATCTGTGCAACTGAATTGAGAGTCCCTGTTTGGATGGCGACGCCGATGGTGAAGATGGTTGACCATATAAGAATTGATCCTTTACGTCCAAAGCGATCAGAGGTGAATGCTTGACCCAGAGCTCCTCTGTAATAAAAATGTAGCGTATGCAGAGAGAAGAAATGAAAGGAAAACGCACACGAAAGTTCTTAACATATGTTGTTACTAATCAAATATGGTAATTTCACAAAATACTGCACATACCCGGCAGACAATAAGGATGTTATGATCGACTGGCGACTTGCGGAGAGTGTTCGTGTACCATCAGAATTGAGAATGTCACCGAAGCGATTGTTGAAGTCCTCCATAATAAGGCATCCCTGTTTTGAATAAATAAACCAAATATCAGGCCTTCACAGTAGCCCAAGACGTACCGAAATGACACCAATATCATACTAAGGGTAAAGAGGGGAACGTTCCTGAGAAACTGGTCGCATATACGAGACGCAACAAACGACATACCCCGAAAAGGAATCCACCGAATGCCACAAAGAAGCAGAATACGACTGCTTTCTTATTGCTCAAGACTTCAGCAGCAGCCGCACCCATCGTAATAAGCAATACAGTAATCCGTTACAGGGATGTATGTATCGCGAAGGGAAGAGAAGCCCACTCTCTGTGGGTTATAAGCTTCCGTCTATTCGAAGACCCCGAGTCCACCAGAACCATTCGGCAGAGCTTCTTATGGTTAAATCTGGGAAGGTTAGTATACTGCTTTGAAGTTTGTCAAGTGACTCGGTAGGGAGCTGCAAAGCCTGTGGAATCACAGATTATAGGCCGAAGCGGACCGCGGGCCGGGTCATGATCACTATTTTTTCTCTCGCGTAAGGTGTCCAAATATTTCGAAGGAAAGCATGCGCCATTATACAGGTAATAAATCTTCAGAAAGGACAGTTTGGAGACACTTGACAAGTCTGGCAATTTTGCAGGGTGAGTGGATAAATTATAAAGGGAATAAACCTCACTAAATTTTACGAGCCTCTGAGAATAGGTACTGTGGAAGGTGGATACTTGTGATGTAAAAGATGTCCAATATGATGGAATTCTGGATGCCGAAGCCTTATTGGAAATCAAGAAGGCAGTCAGTTCGACCGTAGCAGCTATGCTTCCCTTACACGTTCAGTGGTGGCGTGGAGTCTCTGTGGAAATTTTCTACAAAAGAAGAAGACTCACAGGATGGATATGGGTTTTATTAATTACTTCGGAAGCGCATGGCTCATCAGAAGACTGTGAGGCGTCTACGGGAGATAGACCAACGGAGATTCCCTCAGTCCCAGAGAATTCTCAATTTGGTGGCATACGCTACGGATGTGTTTAAAGCACGCGCTTGAAGATGTTCTCTGATGTAAATTTCAGACAGATTATATCTCACTGACACCTACCTTCCGAAGCTGGAGCTTGAAATATGTCAGAATATCAGAAGTCGACGATAGAAGAAGGTTTGTACGGAAGAAGCTGCCTTTTACAGATATTGGCAAAAATGAATGGATCAGGGATTATTGGCGTTATTATGGAGGAACTGTATAGTTCCGAAGGCGCCAGCGGCCTGGTAGGCATTGTGGACAGATATGGGTCCCACTATTTCCAATATCGACAGATAAAGAATTAAATCAAATAATCAAAATACTGTAAACTGTAACGTATCTATAGGGTAAATCAAACACAACAGAACGTCCTCTGTTCCCCATAAATTATGTCTATTTTGTATCATACCCCTCCGGGTTCTTCGACTGCCAGTTCCAGAGATCGCGACACATAACATCTAGTGGTTGCGGGGCACTGAATCCGAGTTCTTTTACTGCGAGTGCGGGGTCTGCAGTAAGGTCTGGAACATCTCCAAGTCTAAAAGGAATCAAGAGGTATTCAGAAAGGGAGCATTCGGCGGCTCTTACCTCCTGCCAACGACTTCAGTTTCGAAAGGGTTTCCAGTTGCTTTCGCCATAGCGTTCACAATGTCGAATACACTCTGTCCACATCCTCTACCCAAGTTGAAGGCCCTGAACTTTCCTTCTTGTCGGCCAATGTCCCTGAAGACGTCGTGCCTCTCCGCAGCGGCCGGGGTCTTCAAAGCTGGGGCAGCATCGAGCGCAGGAATCTCAGACCATGCAGCCTTGTCAATTGACCCAGGTTCTAATGCATCAAACGCAAGGAGATGGCCTGCGGCGAGATCCATGACGTGGAGATAATCGCGAACGCAGGTACCGTCGTGAGTAGGGTAGTCATTGCCGAAGACCTTGAGGACCTTATCTTTGACACGCCCGATGGCCATCTGCGAGAGCAGAGGGAGAAGATTGCCCGGTCGGCCACGAGGATCTTCACCGATGAGACCGGAAGGATGGGCTCCTGCAGGACTGGAATGGAAAGCTGAGCAGGGACATAGATGCACCTAAGCATCTTGGACATACTTGAAGTACCGTAAGGATATGGCCCGCCAACGATCGGGTTGGGCTATGGGGGTTTAGTATGAAGCTTTTATAAGGATTTCAGGACATACAGTGACATAAGTCTTTCAAGACCATCTCAGACATGACCTTGGTGCGACCATAACAGCTCTCAGCTTGGAGTGGACTTGTCTCCGGGATGGGAATATGGGGAGGTATTCCATAGACCGTAGCAGACGATGAGTACACGAATCGGGTGCATTCATACTGGTCCATAATTTGAAGCAACTGGATGGTCGCGGAAACATTAACTTGATAGTAGGTTAAGGGGATTTCGCCAGATTCTCCAACAGCTTTATAGGCCTGCAATAGTGATATTAGTGCCTCTTTTAGACGATTAAAATAGTCTACGCACCGCAACATGAATTACACCCCAGATTACACCCTTTCCATATTGCTCAAACACTCTTGTGACTTCCTCTGCCTTCGTCAAGTCACCAGTATGGGAGTCAACCAATGCGCTCTCCTTGTCTTGGTCGGACGGATTAGCAGGTAAAGCATCGAAGGCGATCCTCGAGACACGACTCAAGGCGAGACTATGTGAGTTATGATGGTTGTCAATCGAGATGACTTTGAACCGTCTTGTAAGAAGTAGGGTCAGAACGATGTGGGAGCCTATCCAAGAAGTTTGGTCTTTCAGATCACGGGGATTATAGTTGCAAAATACGTGAACATACCAATATACCCAGCACCGCCTGTAACAATGACACGCTATAAACAAAACTATATCTTTAGAAGTACTCTGACAGCAAGAAAAGCCACGCACACGCAAAGGTTGTTCTGAAGTCATGGTAAGGATCCTATGATGTGGTTATTTTATAAGTCAGTTTGGAAAGATCATAAGGGATTTTATAGGAATGACATCGCGACTCACGGATAGGTTTATTGATAGCGATTTCTTGATCTGTGCTGGAGTGTACAGCACACGGCACGGACCGAACAGCTAGGCGCCGTCAGAGTCCTTATACCTATCCTCTGTGTCGGCTATCGAACATTTTGGGAAGGTCGAATCGATAATCGATTCGGCCTTTATGTTCTTGAAAAAAAAACATTAAATTCCTGAATTACTTTGTTGCAAACAACCTTAGATTCCAAGGACCATCTTTATGTACAGCTTGTCCAAAACAGGCAGGTCGCGGTCCGGGAGTTTTAAGATCTCCACTGAGACCCATTTCCGAAGATTTTCCTCCAACTCCAATATGGCCTTCGTTGATTCGCTTCTTTGATTAAAGGTCGCCGCGCCGGTGAGGAAAGCTTTACGATAGCGGAGGAAGAACCGTCGCTCCTATACCGGATTTGCGAGTGCCTTCGGAAATCAGTCGCACTGGGTGTCAGATAGGGAGATTTCTAAATATGTGACCATACGTTTTGTAGGGACTATTATGACATTCGAGGATGTCTGTGCTCAGAATTCAGACATTACAAAGGTGGCGTTGATCGACTGAACGCCTTCCAGCCAAGACAAAGCTACTCATTTAAAGGGGACCTAAACTCTTTTATACAGGCATGCAACATCCCAAGCCGCAAGCTCTTCAGATTCCTGTAGGAATGCAAGAGGAAACAGATAATTATTACAGCATGGATACTATACAGTGAATTTTAGAACATAGATATCCGCCAGGAATATCCATCAAGCGCGTCTTCAACATCTATCGCAGAAATGATGTAAGCCTATACCTTCGTGAAGACCTAATGGATATATCTTACCTCGGCCAGATCGCCATGGTCCGTCTGCAACCCTTTCTCCCTTACAGTGCTAGACCCGGAAGAGGAACATAGACCGGGGGTTTGCTCTCGCGAAGCCTCTCTACCGTACTCCAGGGTCCACGGCCAACAGTGGACACTGGGGACCTGCTCCTTCGGCGGACCTTCCATGACCTGCTAGTTCCCTCCAATGCAGCTTCTAGGTTCTTTGCGACGGACGAAGAAACGCTCGATATGCCTTCGAGCTGGTCATTGCTTCCGAGGATAGAATTTTCGTCACCATCATCTCTGTGAACCTGTTCGTTCGGAGGGATAATTTGGAGGAACTGGATATGGGAGACGATTTCGGTGGAAGACGTCCAGACGGCCGAAGGGGAAGGCAGCTTGGCGAAGAATTTGTTGAAGACGCTATCCATGGTCAACACGGATTGATTAAAGGATAAGGAGTGAAGAAAAGACGAAAATGAAACGGGAGTGAGAAACCGTCGGTATTCTAAGGGGCCATAAATTCCTGCCCATAGGGTTCTTATACGTCGTAGAAAATACATGAGATAATCCTAAATTTACAAAGCACCCTGATAGGTGTATGCTACACGGCTATGGGCCCTGACTGACCCTCACTCGACATACACCCTTTGCCGAGTAATGAACTCGGGTTGTCTCCCAAACATGTCAAGTCCCCGGATTAGGGGCAAATGACCCTACAAATTATGCGTCATGAAAGCATTTTCGGTCCGTAAAAAGCTCTCCTTGATATGGTAACGAAGGAATTAGTGAAACCAATGCAGGTATACGGTCCAGTAGACGTCGATCGAGGTGAATCGCCGAATATAAGGTTACATCTGGGCCGCCGAGATATAGCGAAAATATATAAGGAGCCCGAGGTATGTTATTGCTGGACGAAAGAGGTGTATGGGTTTAAGCATATTTTATTTCAAGATACCCACGAGTATCGGCTCCGAGCGTATATCCATTGATCGTGAGCTCCCATGTAATGGTTGGCACTGAAGAATAGGTGGCGCATCCGCCTTGTGACTTGATAGGGAGGTGAGCTATGTCCCTAAAGTCACAGAGAGGAGCCGATGAACCCTGGAGAGTCCAAGTTTAACCCTTCCCCTAATTCGGCATTTATAAGTACGACGTTATAATTGATTAGAAGAGATGCTCACTTTTACTCGGAGAGTCCGAACGCCAATACCTCCGTGATCAGGTCCCAAGCTGACAACCGGGTCTGCAACCACAGCAAAAGCACGAATGCTATTCCAGATCGTACGTCCATTGCACCACTCGACTATGTGTGCGAGTCAACCTAAAGACTCCTTCGAGTAGGAGGTCGTCGGCAAACGAGCACCGACGTAATACAACGCGGGTCAGCCTTCCACGTGGATCATTGTTGCACCCAAACATTTTTGATAGGTCTATCTTCTGCTGTGCTTCCTGGTGTTCCGCATCAGAGAGGCATCTAGCATCAATAAAGTCAAACAATGTCTCATCTTCAAAATCTACCTGTTTAAATGTTACAGAGAAGAGTAGCGGACAAGCCCACTTGTTCAGCGGGAGCAAAGCCTGCAATATGCCGCGGGGCAACTGTACCTCTTGTATGACAAGAATGCGCAATGCGTCTAGTTTTCCTAGCACGGGGATTACCATTTGTAGACCCGCAGGGAGGATGTTGTGGTCCAGAGTGAGCGCTTCCAGAGACTTTGTGTACTCCAAGAGGAGCTGGGAGAAAAGTTGGAAGGTGTAAGTCGGTTCATTACAATCTGGCAAGTGACCAAATTCCACCAATTGAAGGGAAGGCATGTGTAGCGAGCGAAAAAACAGGACCGTATCAATGGTGTGTTCCCCGAGGATCCGGAGGTCTGTAAGCTTCGGAAGCGTATAGCGGATCGTAGGCCAGCTCCTGTCCTGGAGCATACGATTTCCATGGTCGCGAATTGTGAGGTAATGGACATTTGGACACGATGCCAGGAAATCCATGTACGTAGATTGTGAATGGAGTGAACAATCGAAATAGATATATCTGATTGAGCCGTATGATGTTTGGGGAACAACGAGGTTTCCAAGAATGTCAGAGTCGTAAACGGCCAAATACATCAGATTGTCGGCCCGGATATATCCCATAGAAGGTATATATCTCGCCCCTTCTTTGTCAAAGACCCGATGCGGAGGACAATATACGTCCAGTACCTTTGCTTGAGGCATGTCGATTATTGGATCCGAAAATAATATCTCCAATTCCTCTGGATGAAGCCATGCGACGAAGATCCGGGTCCGACCGAGCTCCGTTTTGATAAGTGGGAGCACTTTGGTAAAGTCTCGGCGTACTTTATCCCGGCACCACGGACGTATGACAATATCCAAAGGTCTTCCTTTGGAATTCGCAATGCACCGAGTGACATACTGTTCATTATCCTTATGTGTATCAAGAACAATCGTAGTCCACAAAAAGGGCGTATTAAACAACGCCTTCCGCCATTGGCGACAAACCTTCCCCAAAGTAGATTCGATAGACCGCGGATGTGGACCTGTTAGGTTAGGATACGGCGTTATGAAGCTGACATATGAATCTGGATCTGGAAAACTATCATCAAATAATGGAAAGCAATAAACGAATATTTCGGCCAAGATTTCTGTAGGAAATGCACTGAGAGTCGGCGACAATCCTTTGGAAGGTCGAAGCACGACTGTAGGAGCTAATTATGACGGTAAGTAGACAATTACTGGGAGTGATGATCTTTTTTAAGCAGGTCCACGTACCCGGATTGCTTCGTTGTAAACGGCTCCATGGACGGTGCAACCGTATGCTTGTTTTCACGAGTTTCCTCAAGAACGTAGATGTCTCTTCTTTTCTAATACGATGAGCTCTCCGCGACATCTGCTGAGCTTGTGAGATGGATATCGAGACCAAACCCTTCGTGGGGAAACAGAAGCACCGCATCACACAAGTCACAGCAATGGCACCCGGGGTTTGACTTGCGGCACCCATTTTGGGTCTGGAAGCTTGGTCTAGCGCTATTCAGCGCTTCTTGGGCAAATAGCATTTGAATGACTGTCTGGCTGGTTCTCGTAAGTGGAACACTATAAACGGAAGGTCCCATATCTTACAATGAGGTTAAAGCTTGTAGGTGCTGTTGGTAAGTGCCTAAAGTTGCTTTTACAGCTGGAGGTACTGGTGGTAAAGATCACCGCTTATATATTTGCGACCTGCGCAAAGGCACTAATTTGGCACAATGGCGAAAGATGATATTCAATTGAACGTCCGAAGGAGTTGAGCACATGTTACGATTCGTTGAGTTTACCAAAACCATCCGCCCGAACGACTTACTATTGCAGGCTTAGCCTTTAAATGATCTCTCAAGAACAGGTGGTGAAACTTATATATGAGGGCTCACTGAAGAAAGTCGGCCAATCGTGTCCAATTATCGAACCCATACTGGGTAGTATTTCCTAACATTGAGCGTTAAGCCTCTACGTGTAAGACCGAGACTTGTGTAACCGGAACTATCACAGGAGCAACCGCTTGTCCGAAATTAAGTAACAATCACAATGGGGAGGTGTGCCGCTGCATCTGATAGCTCGAATAATGGTGTGGACCTTGAGGCACAAAGAGTAGTAAGTAACATGGGTAGTGTTTGATCGCAGGAATCATTCAATGCCTCGTCCAACTGAGCCCAGTCGTATATTGGAGAGCGCCTCTTTTAATAATGCAAGCTCAAGAGGCGGAGATTTTTCTCTCTAGCACGGGCTCCCAAAAACGCCTTTAGGTTAAGAAGCGACTTTAGTATTGGCTCTATATCAACAGAACATAGTAGTTTTAGTGGGTTATTGCATTTTTCTGAGAGTTTTATTCCATTAAATCTGCTCGTGCTTAGTATTTTAGTGGTAATAAGTGCATATGCCGTACTCAGCACTATTAACGGATCCCTTACCCAGTATCATCCATTGCACTGTTAGTAAGTTCAACATCGATATTTCATATTCAGTGTTCTTACAAGGGTTAGCTCTTTGAATATTTCCTTCCACTTCCATTAGAGATAAAATTTGTGTGGAGATCCCAGTGGAGCTTCTGGAAAGCCTTGTTTTTACTGGCACGATATCTCGTCTTCCTATATCCTGGTAGTTACCGGTTGTGAGTGGTATTTCGTAAAATATCCTGATATCTGCGTCACTTAGTTTCCTTTAATAGATCATTTCTTTCCGTTACAATTGGATCCAACCATATGTATCCTGATTTTCACTGTATCGGTCTGTAAGATCTTCCATATAATGTTAGGGGTCCTTATCCTGTACTTACGCCAATTTGCAAGATTTCAATTCCACAGTCGTCACATCGTGGACTGTATAGCGCAGCTGAATATCCTAGGCATCCCAGGATTTTTCGTGCAGATAGATGCACCTACAAAGGGGCCCCGTACCAGTAAACAAGCTCCTATAGCCATTTCTATATTTTCATTATGTATGTTCCCCAATTTTTTTGCTTTATCAAATAGTTCAAAGTGTGAAAAACGTCAATTGGAAATGAATAAATATATTACATTGAGGTCTCCTCACTTGCGTCAGAGATCTAGTTTTCTTGGGCAACAGGATAATTTATGACTTTTCGGCTCTCCTGACACATTGAATCTCCCTGGTCATTCATGTATAATGTCTAGAGAAATCCTTCTTACTATGAAATATATTTAACGTCTCTTTTATCCAGTGGTGTGGAAGCGCTTACCGGTAGCGACATTTAATGGGCTGATATTCTTTTTATAGTGTCTCGTCAAGGTGAATTTACAAGATTGACCCTCAGCACTGTTAGTACAGTAAGGATCATGCATATCATTGTTTCCTGGCATAAAAAGCATACCATGTGACGCAATAATATTTCTTGTTCTTTTTGAATGAAGGGATTTATCCAATGATTTGGATGTTTGGATATACTACCAATTGTTGCAGAAGTAGGCACATGGATCTAAGGAATTAGCTTTAAACATGGGAAGTACAAGAGATTCCCCCCTCACTTGTAGTCCATCCATTGGCAGAAAGGATAACGGTGCAAGAACCGAGTGAAGGTTGGTTTGCCAGTGGTTAAAGGACGGACTTATTGTAGCTGTCCACCTACTGTCGTTCGTGTCTGGGTTACTTATACGTCATTCACATGTTGTTATGAACAGGAATACACAGATCTTATGAAGTGATGGATCCTCAACATGAACAGAACACCCGACTTGGGAGGAGAAGAGTCAGATTGGTGGCTAACTTCCAGATAGGAATACGACCAGCCATTACTGGGCTGTGGAGTCAAGTTGACGCAAGGTACGAGCGAGGGAACCCCTCGTCGTGAGAAGGGCTTTGGATAATCTGGGTGTTGTAGAAATAAGGATTCACGGACATAGCGGAGTATATAGGAGAAAGATGTAGTGAGGGAGCTCGACGCTGAATATCACTATGGTTTTGCGCGGTATTTATATATTCCAGCCCTCCAATCTCAATTCCCTGGCGGGTCAGAGCCAGTCGAGTAGTTCGCCACTTTAAAGTGCTGTATGAGCCTTCAGACTAAAAATCCCTTGCTGCATTGTGCGCTTCGCCATATCCTTCACTACTTACTCGGCCTGATGGTTCTAACTTGGAGACAGCTCCTACGATAGATCAAGTATAACCTGCCCTCTTCAATATTCGCTTCCATTAATTCATTCCATTAATTAAACACCTCGACATAGTTACTCATAATTATGGTAAAAAGCAGACGGGCAGGAAGTCCAACTCATTGACGCTGATTCTGACCCGCACCATTATCTCCCAGGAGGCAGTCAGTCCGTGAGTCACCCTTAGTTCCTGGGTCCTTTTGATAAAGCTCACTAAACCGCAGATCCGTAGAAGTACTTATTTGGCTGCGTTGGTTAACTCTCCCAACTCTCCCATCAAGTCCATGACTCCCAATACTGCCTGGCTGTGCATGGATCGACTTTACCTATTTGGATTCTGTCCGTTCATCCGCTTATTCAGGCAAGGAGGCTGCCTCTCCTCAATCGTGATATACGGACCCTTAATATCCTTGTCCTGGCAAAAAAGACCAAACCGGGAACACTTTACTCCCGAGCCAACATCGTAGCCTTCCAGTCTTACGGCTACCACGCTTCGCCTAATATCATTATCCCTTCCTATTCATTCGGTCGATGGTTCCGACGGCTTCCCTACATCATTCTTTTGCATCCGGACGTCGGGTCCTTATATCGATGTCGTGTAAATGCATATTCTATAAAAGTGAAAGGCTATTTGTTACGAAAGCATGAAATCCGATAGAAGCGTTGGTGACTGCCACCGACTGGTATGATTGGCGCGTCAGTGGCAATCTAACTTCCACGGTATATTGGAGTCTCATGTACACAGCTTGTCTCTATCCAAAATGTCTCTAGTCACTGAAGCTACCTCCAAGTCATTTGCTTCGAAGTTCATCAACATTTCGGTATTCCACAAGCCTGGCCAGGGGAGAAGACAGAAGATAGACAGGAAGCAAGCGCTTCCATCATATCCAAGAAGTGGGTATCTTAGAGTACCTGATTCAAGCCATTGACCTCTTCTAGAAAAGCATAGTATTCCGATAGGGTCTTTACCAGATGACATCCTCGTCGAGATATTTATCGATCTGCTTCCTCGTCTAGAAGAAGATCTTCTTGAATTCCGTGAAGATTTTGCCAATATTTCCATGTCAATTCCAGAGCACGCACATCCAAAACCGCGCCATATAATGGCTGTATGTAAGCGGTGGAACGCAATTTACACGAGAACCCCCGCTCTATGGTCGTGTATACTTGTAGGTGGTCTCGCGGACTTTGATGAGGAGTTCATCCAGGAGCAATTGGAACGCTCGGAAAACCATCCTCTTGACGTGTTCCTGAGACCGTGGATACCCCTCCCCTCAATTCCGAACCGAATATTGCGATTGCTCCATGCACATGTCTCCCGCATTCGCATCTTTGTCTCTGCATGCACCGATAGAGAATATGAAATCTTATTCCCAGTTGGACAGTCCTGGGAGTTACCTCTGCTTCAGGTCTTCGCAGTTATCGACGACACAACTGCAAACGAAACGGAACCGGAGCATCGAATTCATGTTGGTCAGATTGTTGCTCCTAAATTGGTCAACTTGTCTGTCGGACACCCAGACCTTGCCTTTGCATTTCTGATGGGTACACCACTCCAGTCGCTACTCTATCTCCAAATTGTCAACGCAACCATTCCAATGCTGTGTTCGCATTTCCTCTCCCTGATCAGGTCATGTCCTAAATTACGCTGCCTCTATCTCAACAATTGGTTTGGACTACGACAAGATAGTCTTGCAGAGCTGGTTTCTTCTTGGCCTTTAGAGAGAGTCGTGTTGCCAGATCTCACATTTCTTTCGGTGTGGATCCGGCTTGATAATGACTCGCTTTACTTCTTCAGGTCCTTTTACTTTCCTCGCTTGCAATGTTTCAATTTCAAGGAGATTCTGGGACCAGGTGGTACAAATAATTTTAAATCGCGTGTGCAGCATGCGTGGCACTTTTTTCGCGAATACTCGAGAACGATAGAGAATCTAGATCTCAATCCTTACCACTACATACCAGGAAATGTAACGAAAACATTTGTCGAGCGACTTGTCAATCTTACCATCCTCGGAATCACGAGGATCCAACTCCCAGAGGGATTTTTACGGATGTTCCTTCCAAATGAAGATAAGAAATCTAATCGTTGGATTTGTCCCAACCTCGAGCTCCTTATGTGCAGGTACATGGACATAGACGACGATGTGGTTTGTCAGATTGTCAAGCAGCGGTGTTGGTCAGACGAAGAATCGGATTCCAGAGGTTCTTCAAATAAATCAGAGGATGACTATGTCAAGAATGACTTTGGTGTTCAAATATTATGGTGCTCCTACTCGAATGATTCGATATATGGGGAAGTTATTAAATTATTGGGCACACATTCGAATGTTTTCTTAGTGAAGGTTTGAGAAGAATTATTCGTCTGATGACTATTTGGTGGTGGAAATCGAGACGTCAGGGTGTATATTCTCAGCACTGTTTAGTTTGAATTACAGGTCAAGTAATGTCTATTTTGGTGGCTCTCCGAGTCTAACCTCTGTCTGGCAAACTATGACCATCAGCAAATCCGTCACGACATTACAGCCGCTTATAAGCGCCTACCCCAGCAGTGAGGGTTATGCCGTATTATAATCATGCTGCAACCTCGGGTAATATCGCCGCGCGGCTACAACCTACTT